>CEPE01007785.1_pt1 | contig 14555 bp, 22 predicted proteins | sample 530531 | NCBI WGS metagenome assembly CEPE01 (sample SAMEA2620273, study PRJEB7988) | marine metagenome | biome: marine biome (ENVO:00000447); feature: deep chlorophyll maximum layer (ENVO:xxxxxxxx); material: "saline water (ENVO:00002010), including plankton (ENVO:xxxxxxxx)" | depth 80 m
ACACTTGTCATGTCCCCAATAGTTGTACCTGTATCCATACTTGTGACTATTCCGTTGAAGGTTATCTTCTTGTCAGTACCTAAATACAGCTCGAATTCAGCATCTTCCCCATCTCCTGCAATTACCTCTTTATATAAATCTGATGTGTCCCCTGTAGCAGCTGTGTATAGAAAATCAATACTGCCTGTTGCTGTTATGAGGCCAGGAGTGTACCGACGTTGAGTTGCCCCCTGCGCTGTGCAATCTACGGTTTCACGTGTTGTAGAAATGGTCCAGCCCGTTGTACTAATAACACCTCCTGGAGTACCAGTCCCCTTCTTAAATCTTACGGACCCTTCCTCCCCTCGATAAAAAGCCATAACTAGCTCAGCTAAATCAATATGTTCTTAGTCTAGCCCCTCATTAACTAAAAACTAGTAAATTCTATGTGTTGTTTGACCAAGAGTTTCTGGCTTGGCCAAATTAAATTGCTGAAGACATAAGTAACCGAAAGCATCGAAAGCGTGATCTACACCTAAATTTTTATTGGGTAAACCTGTATTCGGAGCATAAGTAAGAGTGCGTAAGCTCTTAATTAACTCCTTACATCTGGGATGGATAAGTGTTCGCCTAACGCCCGAAGCATCTAAAAGCGCTGTGTTTACTGCTGTTATTTTGTCGCGGATTTTCCACGGAGCTTTGGGACTGGTCACGGTGAAACCACTGCGGCGTAAAATTGTGTGGTCAGTTACTCCCACACCACTGGTTTTTCGGGCACCACCCGTGGGGTCGGGACATGCAATTATTCGACGGTCTACCCCATATCTGCGGGTTACCTCTTCGGCAAAATCCCAGGTCGTTGCTCCTCCCGTAAGCATGACTTCATCGAAAACGTACAAAGTGTCGTCCTCTTTCACGGCGCATATCCCTGACATGGGATCAACGTTGAAATCTACCCCCAGTAAAAGAGGCATGATGGAAATATCTTTTGCAGTGCTCGAAATGTTTGCGTCGCCAAAAGATACAGCAACTAAACCGCTTAAATTTTCAAAGCTGGCTTCGAATTCTTGACGGAAAGTTCGAGAGTCAAGTTGAGCTCTAGCTGCTTCGACTTCTTCTGCTGGGACGTTGCCCCCGTCGATTGTTGTGTAACTCCAGCGTTGCCACTCACCAGTTTCATCTTCGGGGACGTAACACCACAAGTCGTAAAACCAACTCGCAGTTCCGTCTGGTGTCGAAATGAATAAAGCCCATCCCTGTTTATCAGCCAAGGCAGGTCGGATTACCTCGAACCAGACATCAGATCCCATGAATGCGGCTTCGTCAAGAACGACTCCGGCAAGACTTCGGCCACGTAGGGCCATCGCATTTTCGGTTCCCTTTAGCTCAATCATGGAACCATTAACCAATTCAACCTTCAGGTCGGTCTCGTTTTTACTCTTTACCCAGGCAAGAGGAATTAGTTGCTTGAGTGTTTTCCAGGCAATGTCCTTTGCCATCCGATACGTTGGAGCACAGTAGAAAAAGGTCTCACCAGGTCGGTTTATTGCTCCACGTAATAATTCCACGCACGAGAGATAGCTTTTCCCGAAGCGGCGCCCTGCAACCAGGACTCTGAAACGCTTGTCATTTTTGAATACCTCCCCCTGTGCCCACCGAAGACTTAGGGGCTCTGCTGTTTTTACGGCCATGTGTAGCAGAATAACCTTAACTGCAACCCTCCCCCATGCTTGACTTTATTGGAAGCTTCTTTGTTTACAGGTCGCCCCAGCCAATGGATGGTTACCGCAGGTTTTTGATGGACCTTCCTTCGAGGAAGTTAAAAGCTCTAGCAGGTACACAGACCCATTATTCCAAGGCCAAGCTCGTAGAGATGATTATTAACTCAACCCCTCCCCCTTAGTGTGCTAGAATAGAAAAGTTCACAGATTTATCAGTAGGTTCAGGGAGTTAAGTGATACCTTCCCGCAATCTCCAACCCTCCCCCCAGAAAAATAGGCAATAAAAAACCCCCGCTTGCGCGGGGGCGTTTTCCTCAGACCCAGTGAGGCAGTTCGACGCGCTTGCATTGGGAGGCAACCCAGTTGGCAGCCTTCCCGCAGTCCTCAACGAATAGATTGAATTCAACCTGGTGCGTTTCGGTCCTGCGCTTCACGTCCTGCGCGTAGTCACGCATGGTCAATTCTGTGCGGCCCTTCTCGAGCTGCTCTTTGAGCAGGAGGTTCTCGGCTAGGAGTTCCTCATAGGCTGCCAGGATTTCGGCCTTGCGGTTCTTTGCGGTGATCATTGTCTAGGTGCGGTGCAGGCATGGGTGACCTGCGTACCTATAGTATAGCACAGTAGAGTAGTACATGCGTACTATGTTACCAATATCTTAACATACTGTAACAATTGTGTCAGGAAACCAAAACATAAGTATAGGTACAAATACCTACTTTGAGTATTAGTACTCAATACGTTTGTACTATGATACTAGTGTACTATAGTACATATGTACATACCAATAGTTTTCCACAATTTCCACATTTCCACAATTTTTTCCACAAGAAAATTTGTTTATTCAAAACTTATCCAAAAAACAATCCAGTCAGGATATGACTTATTACGGGGCTATCACGGGATTTTTAAGAGTCTTTGCTCTCAATCTGTATCTGAAGATTCGGAGCACTAACAGCAATTTGTTCAGGCGCAGCCTCACCAATAACCCGTCCCAGGGAATCTAAAACTTGAGCAGCTGTCTGTAGTTGTCCCTTCTTTAAAGCCTGATGAAAGAGTTTGGAACGCATTTGTTGCAGTCGTGAAAGCATATTTTCGCGATCGCGGGCCCAATCTTCCTCATTCCAAGCGTTAATGACTTTCCAGTCACGCCAAGCGGTACTTATAGACACACTTTCACGAGCTGCGTGTTCGTAAACTAATTGGCGTGCGGTCAATCCCTCCAACTGGTGACGATATAAGCGACGTTGTCTAGCCTCAATGACCATATCTGCCCGCTTATCACCCCGGGGTCTTGCATTAGGTTTGCTTATAGAAGGCTGACTAGTTTGACCTAGTTGAATGGCTGAATCAGTCACGGACTAATTGATCACGGATCTTGCATAACATAATAAAAGAAAAAGGGGCTTATGCCCCTTCTTTAGATCTTCCGTGTCTTTTTATCGACTCGTAAGAATTAACAGTGATTTGAACTGAATAACAACGCTTAGCCTTTTCTCGAAGGTGAGAGGGTACAGCGTTAAATCCTAGATACCCTTCGGGATAAACAGCAAGTAATGCGCCTGTATCTGAATCTAATTCAGCCCAGAGGCGTCTCGGGTTCCCGTAAGTGTCATTTCTGGAATTGAACTTAATAAGAGTGCTCATCTGTCAAACCTCTCAGATTTTTTGAACTGATAGGTCTTGCATTCTGAAACTCTCTTAATACGCTCGAGCTCTTCGAGAATTGCTTGAACTTGTTCAGGGGACTTGTCACGAAAGAGTGCAAAGTCAGCGAGTTTTCTCATTGGTGGTGAGATTAAAAACTACTCCTGTATTGTAGTACATAATAAACCTTATAAAGTACTACATTGTAATAATACTTTATATAGGTAGTTTAGCCCAGCCCGGAAAGGCTTTGTCTTTTAAAAACCATTTGAATTGTTTTTGGTAGATAGAGGGATGCCCAAAACAATTTAAAATCGCATTTAATCGACTTTTCGTCGTGGCTGTCTGCCAACCAGCATCTTTGATATGTAAAATTCCATGATTGGGCCAAATCTGAGCAATTAAATTTCCGTGAAGCCTTACGCAAATATCAAGGCTTTCAGAGCCAGAAACAGAAACGCTCGTGTTTCCACTCTGCCAATTTTTGTGAGCTTGAATCGCTCCAAGCATTTCTAGTTCAATTTTTCGCATGGGTGACGAAAGTAAAGGACTTTGTTACTATAGCACAATATCAAAACTTGATCATTTTCTTTATTAGAGAATCACTCAAGCGCTCCAGCCTTTCGCCGTACTTCGTGCCTTCATGTTCTCGGCGTGTTCGATTAAGAGCAACCAAAAGGAAAAAAGCCTCTTGCTCATTTAAAGGCAAATTCATTTGTTTCCCTCCTGTTCTTTGTCCCATGCTTCACGTGCTGTTTGTCTTAAAGCGATCAACTCATTCACAATATTCGAAGATGTCAATTGCTTTTCGTCCCAGTCCTTCTTTAGTTTGACAACCTCGAGGCACTTTTCAATGGCTTGGTTATGCAAATTATCTGCATTGGCCTGGTGGACAGCTCGCCAACACTCCAAATAATCACCAGTAACCTTTCTGTAATCGCTATCTGATGAGTCATCCTCAGCGCCCCAGACAGCTTCAGTTTCGTAAACCTTTTCCCTCAAAGCGTCTACGCCCACCATTAAATTTTTAATTGCATAGGTTGCGCCTTTGCATTTCCTTTTGGCATCCTCTTCAGCAGAGTCTGCTTCATCACGACGTTGCCGCAGCTCTTCAACGCCAGGCCATTGGTCGATCCAGTCATGAACATTGTCAGGTTTAGATTCCTGTTTTTTGGGTCTTGCCATAGTTTTGGGTGAACTAAAGGACTCCTATAATATAGCACACTATAAGGATAGAATGTCAACCCTGAGAATCCCAAAACTCTGAGAAATTTTTTGTAATACTTTGAAAATCGTTCCAGTGCAGGGGATCTGCTTTTTGAAGACCTGAGAAAACTGAGAATTTCTCGCATACTGTATTACATATGTTATTGTAATAGAGTAGTTTACCCACCACCAACATGGGAAAAGACGAAGCTCAAGCAGCTATTCAAGACCTAGCAAAAGATGGTCACTCTAGAAAATTCATCAAGGATTACCTGGAAACTGAAAACGTCCCAGGCTCTACTGCTTATAGATGGATTAATGAAATTATCCCCACAACAAACGATCAAAAAAGAATAGGGGATATTGCCATAAATACCCTTACAGATTTACTAGATCGTGCAATTGCTGTTGAAGATCTTGAATCTCAAGAAAGAATTGCCATGCTGTTGGTTAATGCAGCTACAAAACTAAAGAGGGTTTGATTATGAGTACCGCACCAGAAAACATTCAGGAAGAACCAAGAAGGTTGGCTTTTGATAAACCCCGCTTGGTGACACTCTGCCTCGTTGATCAAAACGTCCCAGGGTATAAAACTTTCCACTGTCAAACCATTGCCATGAGTTTGTTTGAAGCAATGGGAAATGCTCGTTCTAGATATGGAAGAGATATCAGAATGAACTCTTGGGGTTCTCGTTCACTCCCTGGTAATGATGGTTGTCAAATATTCGGAGGTGGTGAGATCGTCCCGGGTAGATGGGATAGACACCACAAAAAAGCTTTGTCAGCAATTAACCCCTAAAGACGTTTGCGCCATATAACAATCTAAACGTTCCAGGAATCTGACTTCAGCACCTCTTACCTCGAGCTCTGTTAGTTCCCTTACTTGGGGGGCTCCACTTCTGCGAGCAACTACAACCGCCCCACCCTTTACCTTTATACCTGTTAGTCGGGTGAGCCCCACAGAATACGCTCCAATTTGGTCGATGTACGATTGCAGCAATTCTTCTGACCTTGCGTTGGCGCTTGTTTTCCAGTCAACGATGAACGGACCCACACCATTAACATCCAATAAAGCGTCAGCCGTTCCAGCAAATCCATCTGCGTAGATTGAGAATTCAATGGCGTGTATCGCACTTACTCGCTCCAGGATCCAAGACCTAATCCCTCGTGCATAACCCGACGCTGACCAGCTGACACGCGGTGCACTTTGGGCTGCTTTCTCCAGGGCCCACGCTGTAACTTTTGATGGGCAGCGCTCCAGTCCATCGTTACCCGTTCTCCAAATTCCTTTTCTATTCGCCGAGTTTCTCGCCAGTTTTGCAGCCGTTTTAAGTAAATATTCAGCGTGGGAATGGGTGAGGTGCCCTCGCTGACAGGCAATATCACGCTCCAGGCCAGAACTGGGTCTAGTAAGCCATCTTTCAAGTGCATCTTTTTGCCATTCAGGTGCAGTCTCCTTAAGGATATGGGTAACTGAATGATAAATGTTGCCTACTTCATCCTTATAAATCCTATGAGGAAAAATAGTCTGGGAATCATCACGCTCCAGTTTCCATTTTCTTAGTCCTGCCAGTGCGTTCTGGGTATTAAACGTTCCATTAGTAGGCATTTAGACATAGCTTCCCACTATGAATATACCTACTTGGAGAGTTTTTTCAATACATAGTCCTTATTTTTATTGATAAAGCCCTCGGTATAGATGTTTTCCAGTATGGATTTGGTTCCGTAGTAGGTCGGTGTTTCTGCGTGCCTTTTAAAGGGCTCCGCTCCAGCAGTTTGTTCCCTGTAAAGCGCAGTAAAAATCTTCCCTGCCTGCGATTTTAATTCTTCTGGAATGTCGTCCCTTTCTCTAAGGGATTGATACACGGTATCAAGTAGAGACACGGCCTCTATATGTAAGTAGTACAAATGTTAGATGGGGCTAAAGTAGTAGGGAGCATCTTGCATACCTTTGCGGCACCTTTTTAATAAAACTTCACCAAAAGTATTTACTTTTAACTACTTTTAAGTTGTTTCTTCCAGTACTTAATCAAGAGCTCGAGCTCTTTTATTCGTGTTTCAGCGACTTTTATCTTTTCAGTGGTCGTCATAATAATAAAAAAGCCAGGATTTAACCCCTGGCTAAATTTGTGTTTATGCCCAGCTAAGTTTAGCCCTCTTTAAAGGGGTTTCCACCTGTAAGCAAACGGGTGATATCAAAACCACCAGATTGAACCTCTTCCCAAGCTTCTTGGATGCTCGGGTCAGAACCTTTTTTCCTGGGGACAGCTCTAAGACTGTATTCCGTATTCAAACCACTACCCTCTTTTCCTAAAACAAAATCCCACTCAAGTAAATTTGAATAGTCTTCCATTTGACTAATGGAATCCAGTTCGCGGTTAATAGACTTCTGACTAATCTGTAAAACCTGAACTGCATTCGTGTCATGGTTATAAACAGGAACAGCAGTAGCAAATTTTGGCTTTTCTGGTGCGCTTCCATCACGGTTTAGGCGACGGCTGTAATCAGGGCCAAATTCTGCATCTATATCTTCAGGAGTAGGTTCCTCAGTAAAACGGAAAGGTTTTACTGAACCATCTGCTGTTTCGCCCCATACTTCATGAAATTCAATGGGGTTGTCGTCAAGAAGAGCAAAGCGTACAGATGTACCCGCTTGGATCTTGGACGGATTTAAATAACCTCCACCTGATCCTGTTGCAACAGCAGATGAAGCTTTCTCTGATAAAAAAGGCATAGTCGGTTAAGCGATGAGCGTTTTGCTCTGTGCCTAATTAATGTAGCATTGTGACAGAACCCTGTCAACGGTGTACAATGAAAAAACCCCCAAGGCAGGAAGAGCCTTGAGGGCTAAAAAGAACCCGATTACCCAAAGGAATAGTAGCACATGGATCTGCTTCAATTTGTCAAAAATCTGCCTGAAAATCTGGTATACGCGCCCATATACAAAAAGGGAGCCAGGATGCTCTCTGGAAGAGAAGCAACGGGAAAAAATCCTCTCGAAGAAGCCTTCAAAAGAAAATTCAGCCCCGCCGATGTTGCTTACGCATTAGATAAAAACTCTTCTCTCGGCGCCGTCGGTCTCTTTACAGGTATTAGAGGAAATGGAGTAGTCATTCTTGACTGCGATAGAAATCTCTCTGCTCTAAAAAAGAAATGGGGTGACTCCTTAAACGGCGCTCCAGTCATAACCAGCACAAAACACAACGCTGCAAAGTATGTCTTTCGAATCCCTGAAGAGATGTGGGGAGAAGTTCAAGGACATGGATTATCCGAAGCCACAGGTGGTTGTTATGAACTCTTATGGGGTCGCCAAGGACTTATTTATGGCGATTATCCAGGTGGAAAGGTCTCTGAGGAAGGAACCTACGGCTTTGAAGGAGACCTAGAAAAAATACCAACCGCTCCAGACTGGCTAATCGCTGAGATGAAAGCGGCAAAGTCTGGAGATGGGCCAGGAATAATAAAAAACAGAAAAGCGCTTGATCTTTCTGATCGCACAGATGAGGAAGTTGCTCAAATAATCCAAGAGTGTTTGAGCGTCATTACGCACCAGGGAGCTGGAAGCCGCGAACATTGGATAAAGATCGGTATGGCTATTCACTCTGCTCTACCTGGAGATATAGGTCTAACGCTTTGGTCTGCTTGGTCAGGTGAGGATCCTGAGTATGCAGATGAATGGATTGATGGGAATCCCTGCGAAGAACCTTGGAAATCTTTTAGGCCAGGAAGAGTTGCTTTAGGGACACTTATATGGCTAGCAGATCAGGAGGATCCAAAGCGAGCCAGGTTTCAAGAGTCCAGCAGGGCAATTCTTGAGGGAGCGGAGGCTCGTCAGGTTCAGGAAGTACGGACATCGACTCTCCCCTTCAAACAGGTAATTAAAGAGGCTAAAGAAATACTTGAATTAGATAACCCTGCGGAAGTTAATTACAAACTCAACGCTCTTGCACTTAAAGCAGGTTATAGAGAACAGGCTTCTATTGAAAAACTCGTTGTTGACCAAATTCAATACGAGGAAGCAAAAGGTCTAATGAAGATAGAAGACCTTATGAAGATGGAAGGTAAGAGGGATTACCTGATACCTGACGTACTTCCTACCCCATCAGTCGTTCTTGTTTACGGCGCAGGTGGAGACGGTAAGTCCATGAGTGCTTGGGCAATTGCAAAACACATAGCTGCTGGACAACCTTTTGTTGTAAGAGGAAAACTCGTACCAGTAGAAAAAGGCCCTGTTCTTCTTTTAAACGGGGACCAACCACTAATCCAACTAAAAGAGCAACTAGAGGAAGTTGACTTTCCCATCACCGGAAACACTCATATTCAGACAGATTGGTCCTTACAGCATTACGCCCAATTCATAAGAATAATGAATCAGATACAGCCAAAACTTGTTGTTATTGACTCTCTGATTGGGTGTAGTGGAGGGAGAGCTTTTGATGAAAATAAGTCGGATTTTTCAACTCCTCTCTATTGGCTGACACGGAATAATGGTGGTTTGTTTCCAGCCACAACAATTCTGATAATTCACCATGCGAATAAGACGGGTAGCTTCCGTGGCACCAGCTCAATCCGTGATGCGGTAGACGAAATGTGGTCTCTGAAAATGCCATCAGAACAACAGGTAGAAAAAATAGGTAAGCAATCCAGGGTCATAACGCTCGAAAAATCCAGAAGTGGTAATCGAGGAAAATCTCTGCTTATGCGAATGGAGGATGACCTGAGTTTCAGTATTAGTGATTTCACTCCAGAAATTGATGACACAGATACGGCACCCACAAAAGTTATTGGTCGCGTTCTTAGACGGCTAAGAGTTGCCTATCCAGGGACACTCTCCAGGGCTCAGCTAAATGCAGATCCCACAGTTGGTGGAAGTGTAGTTGCGATTAAAAAGGCTCTTCAGCGTCTAGAGAATAAAAAAGTAATAGTGAGTACGAGTGCTGCTGAAGTTTTGGGATTCGAACGACCAACTACTTCAACAGAAAAGATATATAAAGCAGTCCTCGCGCGTGGAGAGGTTGACAATGTTGTCCCCCCTACGGCAGTTAGTAGTGATACCAATGGATCTACCCAGGGACAAACAGGGGGGACAAATACAACATGTCCCCCCTCAAAGCAAGCTGATCTACCTGGGGGGACAAAAGACACCGAAAAGGAAGATGTCCCCCCTACTTGTCCCCCCAAAAAACCCAGTGCTGGAGCGGTAAGTGCTGTTGAGGGGACAAATTTAAAATATTCCCCCGCGAGGGAACAGAGAACACCTGAAGAATTACAAAAACTAAAAAATGATGCCTGGACGAAATGGGATTGATGTACTATACTACAGTAACATTTTGATAAAAAACGCTTATGCCACTCTGGAAACGACTACATCGCATTATTTTTGGTTACGAACCACCTGTATATACCCTTCCCAAGAAACCAAGTATGTCTAAACCCTCGAAGGAACCGCACAAAGTAACGCCTCAGATGGCTGTTTATGAGTGCCCTTTAAAGGAGGGCCCAGCCGCACTCGTGCGGTACACGACTTACCACGAAGATGGTAAGCCCTTGGCCGTAGAGCAAGTTAGTTACTCCATAGAGGCTGAAGGTCTTATGGAGTTGGACTTTGAGGTCTATGCGGCCCTCGAGCTAGGAGTGGACGTACTTATATTTACTCGAATAGACATAGCGCAGCTTCCTAAGCTCGGTATGTTGACAACACGCGGTTAAAGTACTACACTATTAAAGTCCACAAACAAGGAGGTCCACCCATGACCAACATTGAAAAAATCGTTGCCTTCTCGTACGAAAGAGGTTCTGATCTCGTAGAAGTTCAGGCAATCGTCGAAGACTGCATCTTATTAAGTCCTCAAACTCTCTTAGATCCAGAAGAATGGGGACCAGCGCATTGCACAACAACGCTCCTTTGGGACGAGCCCATCGTTCCAGGGGTTAATGAACCCACTAAGGAAGACATTGAAAAAATGGCTCCCTGGGCACATTGGGAAGTAACACCACCTATCGGATTTGAGGAGGATTTCTAATGAATGATGAAGTATTTGAGGATCTCTATGAACAGTTTCTTGAAGAGGCAGAAGCCTTTGTGAGAAATTACCACGCAAAAGAAACTGAAATAGAGAACTTACGTGCCAAAACTGTTACGGCACAACAAAAAGCAGCCCTCGCTATGGCTGAATATCACTTTTGGGAGAAAGGATTATGAGTCGTATTGGCCAAAAATTCGCCATCGGTGACTTCGTAAAAGAAGCTGGAGCTTTTGGTATTAAGGGGGATAACTTTCCCCCTAGAAAAGGTGTCGTGAACGAAGTCTTTAAAGAAAAGAACTCTCGCGGGCATGAACACTACCACTACCTAGTCACCTGGGAAGGACATACTTCCCCAACTAAACGTGCTCAACATCGCCTGTCTGCCTTATGACTACTAATGAATATGCATCGCTGTACACCGTGCTTAAAGATTTACGGTCTGTACAGAAAAGAGAGGCCCGTCGCCAGGATCAATATAAACAACTAACTGTAAGTACTTCTGAAGTTTTAGACGATGTAATTTGCCTTATTGACACGGAATTGGAAGCCTACGAAGAGGGTTACCAATGAATCAAACAGAAACATATTGGACGCTCCAAACTGCTATTCAATACGGCGGTGGTTTTATCAGGCAGATAGCAAAAGCAGCTCTAATCGCTGATGCAGACAACAAAGCTCTCATATTTAAATACTGGCCTCAACTCGAAAGTGTTTATGGACCTACAGGCGCCCTTTACATAGGTAAGGACAAATGATTGAATTCCAAACTTATCGCACCTTTTTCGGTATCAAAGAACTGTACCGTTTAGGTACATCAATCTCTATAGGCTTTGATACTGAAACCCTGCAATTACAACCTGAAAAAAGTAAGTTACGTCTTATTCAATTGGGTTGCTTAGTAAATAGAACCATAGTAGTTATTGATTGTTTTGATTTAGATGATAATGGATGGCTACATTTAAACCATTTCTTCAATAATGGTGAACGTTTTTGGATAGCTCATAATGCAGTATTTGATCTTGGTTGGTTACAAGAACATGGTATTTACCCCCGTGGAAAGATTGGCTGCACAATGCTTGCCAGCAGATTATTAACCAATGGTATTCCTAACGTCAAACATGGTTTAGATGCTCTTACAACACGTCATTTAAGGACGGAACTACCGAAGGAACAGCAGAGATCTGACTGGAGTACACCTGAACTAAGTGAAGATCAGCTCGAATATGCAGCCAAAGATGTTGTTGCTGTGCTCGAGCTTGATTCCTTACTGGAAAGAAAGCTGGCTATTGCGCGTCTTACTTCTGCATATGCACTGGAATGTAGAGCACTACCAGCAATGGCTCAAATGTGGAGAACGGGACTGCCTTGGAACAAGGATTCTCTCCAACAATGCAAAAAAGACTACGAGCACGACGTTAAAGAGTTAGGTAAGGACTTTCTTCGGGAACTTGACAGGGCACTTCCCTTTGAAAAGAAATTGCCTAGAGATGATGACGGTTCGTTTAATTTGCGAGCAAAAGATCAAGGCTCTATTCGTCTCGGTACTAAAAAGTACAGGGGGTTCAATCTCAATAGTCCAAAGCAACTTTTGGACAAATTTGAGACAGTGCTGGGCTTCACTCCTAGGGGAGCTGACGGAAAGCCCAGCGCCTCAAGGCAAGCATTAAGGGGATTCGCTGCTGACCATGAGGTAGTCCAAACGTACCTAACTTGGAAGAAGAAGGAAAAGAGGAGACAAATGATTACCTCTATAGAAGAAAAAATGGATTCTGACGGTTTTGTTAGGGCGTCCTATATGCAATTAGGCGCGGACACAGGTCGAATGAGTTGCATTAAGCCTAATAACCAGCAAATTCCTAGAGACGACACTTTCAGAAGATGTGTTGAAGCGCCAGATGGCTGGGTATTAGTTGATGCGGATTTCAGTCAAATGGAACTAAGGCTTGCAGCTTGTTTAGCCAATGATGAAAAGATGATAGAAGCCTTTAAAGCGGAAGAAGATCTACATACTGTTACCGCTGAAGCTATTGGATGTGAAAGGCAGATAGCAAAGTCAGCAAATTTTGGACTGCTATACGGATCCGGTGCAAAGGGACTTCGAAATTATGCAGGAGCCAGTGGAATAACAATGACTGAAGAAAAGGCGGCTGAAATACGTCATAACTGGTTACTTACTTTTAAAGGAATAGCTAAATGGCAGCAAGACAACTCTCTAAAGGCAAGTGAAACAGAGTCAGATGAATGGGCTGAAGTCCGCGTTCCAGGGTCTGAAATGAGACGCTTTTTAAAGGGCGATCTAAATCGTCTTACTGTGAGATGTAACACACCTATACAAGGTGCGGGTGCTGCAATTCTTAAATGTGCCCTAGGTAGCCTGTGGAAACACGTGAAAGAAGCTGGCGAAGAAAATGCGCGGATAGCTGCTGCCGTTCATGACGAAATTCTGTTACTTGTTCGCGAGGGAACAGAAGATAAGTGGGGAAAGGTACTAAAAGATGTAATGGAAGAAGCGGAAGCCAAGTGGTTGGGTGACATACCCTCCCTAGCCGATGTATCTACTGGAAAAACCTGGAGGGAAGTTCATTGATCGCTGTCTACGCAACGGACCACGGCTGGACTATTCGCCAGGACGAAACAGAGCTAGGCTATTACAGCAGTCTCCCAGACGTAATGGATGTCGCATACAACAAAGAGCGGGAGGCAAATAGTGATGGAGAGGCTAAAGGAGGAAATACAGATGGCCATGACAGGTGACCTCCACAGAGCAGCTGACTTTCTTAAAGGCGCCAGAGAAGTAAGGGCAGGTTCTAAGAAGCAACGCAGAATATCCCGTGACGCACAACGGAATGCTTGGAAAAAAGATGCTGATCTTCCTGCCTGGTGGTAGAGTAGTACAATTGCGCTTTCTTAAATGGCCTTAAGACACGGAAACAAGACTTATTTACAGATCCTCCTCGATCCTCATAGAGCAAAACTAGTTATGCAACTTGCTAATAAGGAAGGTATTCGAGCAACAGCATGGATACGTAATGCTGTATATAAGGAACTGGAACGCTCTGTTCAGGAATCTGAGTACAGGGTAGCCGAAGCAAAAGATGAAGCGCAGTGGCGTGAATCGGTTCTACGGCGTGTTCAAGGAAGAACATCTCAACAGATTAATGAAAATGAGGCAAGCGCAGAAATGCCCTAAGTGCAGTGGGTTGGCAGGTAGAGTGGTTTCTACATCCAGAGCTCGAGAAAATCTAGTAATAAGAAGGAGAAACTGCGAGAACTGCGGTCATCGTTGGTACACGATCCAGTACCCAGAAATTGTTGTTGACGGAGACAAAATAAAATGGAAAGGAGCTAAAGCCGATTACGTCCCTTACCCGTAACATTCTCCAACTCCATTTCTAGGTAACCAATTCTGTTTACAGCACGTTCCAGAAGTTTTGCCTGGTAACGAGATTGCTTAAGTAGTGCTACACAAGTTTCAAGGACGTGTTCTGAGTTTTCATGCGTCTCTAATTCGCGTGTCTCCCTTTCGATAGCAAGGGTTTCTTCGTCGGTGAACTTGACATTAAGCCAATCTTTGAAGTTCACCTCCTCCCTCCCTGGCTCCAGATGTGAAACCATTCCGCTGTGCTCGTTAATAGCTCTGTAGGCAACTCATCATGAAGTCTACTTACAGCGGCATTATGATAAGGGTCACCAGAATCGTAATACTCGAAAAAATCACGTAGATGAAGAGGGAAGGTTACTCTCCCTTTTGCTTTTTCCATTTTTCATAAATCAAAATTTCCTGGTGCAGTCCCGTATAGAGCCCATGCTTCGGATGCTCTGGACGATGACGACCATCCTCAATATATAACTGATCCATCCTCATTACACGCTTACGATCTTCTTCTAGCCATTCTGTTTTGTAGCCAGTCATTTTCCTTTTTTCTTTTTAAGGTCTTCTAATGCTGCCTGAAGAAGTTGAATTACGCCATTAGATTTTAA
>CEPE01124643.1_pt1 | contig 14243 bp, 9 predicted proteins | sample 530531 | NCBI WGS metagenome assembly CEPE01 (sample SAMEA2620273, study PRJEB7988) | marine metagenome | biome: marine biome (ENVO:00000447); feature: deep chlorophyll maximum layer (ENVO:xxxxxxxx); material: "saline water (ENVO:00002010), including plankton (ENVO:xxxxxxxx)" | depth 80 m
GAGAATATCGCCCTTATATTGGTTATATACTCTACTAGCTTGGTTCGCTGCTTGAGTAGCATCTAATCCTTGTTTAATCCACTGAGGCATATTATCTTCTATATGCTTAAGCATACTTCGATCTAGCTCCGCAACAAAATTCTGGGCTGCGTTTAAGCTAGTCCCGGCTGCTCTAACTCCTTCCATTAACTGCCTTCTGATTGGCTCAGGAAGATCTTTAAATACTTCCTCCCATGTTTCGGTGTCAGCCATGTTAATAGCCCCATGAAGCATCCCGCCTAAATCTCCGTTGTTAGCGTGAGATTGGAAAGTATCGACTTGTTCCGCAAGGGCATCCTCTGAGATTGCGATAAGTATCTCTCTATCTTCTTGTAAACGTCGGGAATCCCAAAGTGCTCCGAACTTAATTGGAGAAGACGGATCATTTGGGTCTTCTAGTTCAGCTCCTAAGGCAAGGAGATTGTCTCTGATTGCAGTCTCTCCTCCCTCATTAGCTCTTCTTAACATATCATCATACTTTTGCTTCATTACCGCTTTAGCAACCAATGGACGATGTACTGGATTATTTGGATTCATAACCCAAGGTTCCATTAAGTGCTCAGGGAAAAGTTCTTGACCGCTGAGGAATCCTTCCAAATCATCAGGACTTCCTCCAAACCACTGCATCTGAAGAGGTAAGTTAGTTTCGTCTGCCCATGCAATCCACTCATCCTCACTGGCTTCAACCCACACGTTAGTCCATAGTTTTTGATTGAGTTGTTGTGCCAGAGCATTAGACTCTTCCCTTCCGTGTGTTTCGGATACAGCAGCAGCAGCAGCCGTTATAGCGGTATCAAGTTCTTGTGGGCCTCGTCCGTTAGTTAGCTGGACAGCATGGTTTCCAATCTCCTGTGCCGCTGCCGAGTCTAGAATAAGAGCTCTGTCTCTCCACTCTAAGATTCCCTTTCGGAAACTTGTAGAAATGTTTCTAATAACTCCCTCTACATACTCCGCGTCCATTCCGGGATCTTGTGCGTGCAGGCGATCTACAACTTGTGCTCTAATCCACTCATCGAATACCTTTAATTCTTCGACATCTCCCGTTCGGGCTATCTCGTAGGCTCCCTCAATTAAAGCAAATTGCTCTTCCGTTTCATTACCCTCGGCATCAAGGACAGGTCTAGGGGATTCCAGTTCTATAAGAAGTTCTTCCGTACCTTCGAAGGTACTCATTCTCTGATCAATTACTAAACCAACATCAACTAAAGCAGCTTGCGAAGCATTTGCCGCTACGCTTCTTTGCTGGTTCTGCATCGCATTTGTAACTAACTCATCTGCTCTATATCGTTGATTCTCAGGTAGACTAGCTTGGATATTCTTTGCCGCTGTGACTCTTGCAGCAGGACTCATGGTATGGGCGTTTTGAGCAAACTCAGTCTGAGCGTCATTGTATTGATCAGCATAGCTAATATTTTGGGTTTGGTTTCTTAAGTCCCCGAACCATACTCCGTTCTGATCTTGATATTCAATTTTCTGATTCTCAAGCCAAGCCCATTGTTCCTGCTGTCCAATGCCCTCTTCCTGCATCCTATTCATTTCTTCTTCAATTCTCTTACGCTCGTCTTCTGCACCCTGATCTTGAGACATGTCATAAAGCTGCTTGCCGGTACTAACCGCTTGGGTTCCAGCTTGGAACATAGCGTTTATGCCCTGCCAAGTATTGCTCGTATTCGCTCTATATGCCTGACCCTGATATTGGTGACCACCAGTTACGGTTGGGGCTTTCTCGGGAGAAACGTTAAATTGAGCTACGTCCTCTAGAATATTTTGCTGCTGAATTTGAGATTCAATCCCTACCTTTTTTCTTTTACCACTATCGGGTGCTGGCATTTAGTTCTCCTTTATTATTTCCATGCGGCCATGCTACCGGCTGCTGATGTTCCGCCACTGACACCAGCAGCTATTGCCGACCAAGTTCCGTCAATCATTTGAGGAGCCTGTCCGCCAATATAAGAGTTAGTTAAGAATTCATCTGTCCCCATTTGAGCAAGAGTGTTTTGATATTGTAAATCGATTTGAGCATCTTGCTGTTTCAGGTTGTGAGTTAAAGCTGCTGAGGAATTTGACCAATTATGAAGTGCTTGTCTTTTCAAAGCCCTAGCAGTTCCAGAAGAGCTACTGACATTTCTAGAACCGATTGAAGATTTTAAAAGATCGAAAGCTGCTTTGTTAGTATTATGAAGACTTCGGGACTGTGCCATTGCTGCTCTTTTTAGCGAAGCCTTATTTCTAATCTTGGTCTGAGTAGCTGCTCTTCCAATATACAGATTCTGAAGAAGCTGCTTTTGGTATCCCCTGATTTGTTTGTCGTTCTCTCTCTGGATTTGAAGCCGAGCTTGATGCTCTTTATTTAAGTAGCTAGCCCATGCTTGGTTATTGGCATTGGCAGTTTGCTCCATACTAGCCATATAGCCAGCACCTGCTCCAGCTACTCCGAGAATTGCTGCTCCTGCTATTAAACCCATCTAGACCTCCTTTGTTGTTTCGTAATCCATTTATTCGAATGGGGCTGATTAAATCGATCTTTATTCGACGGACCCACTTCGATATAAGCACCGTGACCAAGAGCATCGCCTGCCCTGAAGTCCTTTGCCCAATGATTGACCTCATCTAATTTCTTTTGTTCTTTGTTTCTTTCGATAACATTATCGATATTAACACTTAGATTATCTTTCCAGAAGGAAACCGCAGCAGACAAGACATCAACTCTATCGTCGTGCCTTAAGCATCCCCTACGTCCTGTTAATCTGGTTATTTGTTTTTGTGTTTCTTCTTGCCTAATGGCAGACTTATTGAAGACTATCCTATGAGATGCCAAGGCAGGTTCTAAAGATTCGAGCATCCTTAGTTCTTTTTGGCCACCCACCTTATATTCTTCGATGGCAACTTGCCCACATCGTTCAGCAATAACAGGGCGAAGAAGCTGATTAAACATTCCGTCACCATAGTTAGCCTCCACCATAATAAGTTTTAAATTATATTGATTAACTAACTTAGCAATCCTCATAAGAGTAGCCTCGTCATATCCACCCTCCAGTCCCTCAAGCTCATGAATCCAAACGTACCCATTACATATCGAGGCAATACATATGGCCGTTTCGTCGGACCCCCGTCCCGATGGGTCCACGAACATGGCTGTTTGCTGGTATTCTGTATACTCCTTAGAGACCCACATAGGCTCGTATAAAGTATCCCCGTGCATGCCGAATGAAGGGATGCCCTTCAGAGGCACGGAGCTAGCCCACACGACCTTTTCAGGACACACTTGGGGGTCAACGTCCAAAACTAAGAGATCGCCCAGACGGAGCGGATACAGGGCCTCATCGGCAGCTGACGTATCGAGCTGATAATGGAGCCTAAAGAGGGTGGGACCGACCTTGGCTTTCCTCTCCATTAGAGTTTCTAAATCGAACCGTTCAGGTTGGGTTGCTTCCCCCGGCTCTACCCCAAGTTCCCATATCCAGTCATTGATATTATCGCACTCAGAAGGAACGCTCTTATCTGGCATGACGGCAGGAAACTTAGTAATAGGGTATCCCGATGAGAGCTGATTGTAGATGGAGTCCTGAATCTGAGGAGTTCCTAAGAAGAGGACCCTTCCACCTTTGTTTCGAATCTGCTCGGCTTCGAGACATTTATGCATAAGCTTATCCCTAGTAACCTGAGTTTCGCAGTTTCCTTCGATTTCCACATCGTCGAAGATTAGGTAATCGGCGTGCGACCCTGTTATCTGAGAGGTTATTCCCCTAGCATAGCATGAAAGGTCTTGTCCAATCATATCCCTACACTGAAGGTTGAACCCAAAGGCATTGTCTGTAGTGTGGTCCCCCGGAATCATATGATGACAATAGGGAACTAGGTTTAAAATCTTTCTAGTCATAGAAATAAACTCGACCGCTTTATTAGCAGTGGCGGAGATAACCATAACAGTTGTATTGGGATTCCTTAGTAAGTACCACGATGCGAGACAAGACGTAATAACAGACTTTCCAAATCCACGACCCGCCTGTAGTTGCATATCTTTGGGACCGTTTTGTAAGGCTTCTGCCATAGCGTACTGGGCAGGTGTAGGTTCACCCAGACCCATGTGCTTGAACGAGAAGTACAAATGGTTCCTAAAATCTTCGACAACCTCAGCAGGAATGTGATCATACATGTTACCTCCTTGTTTACTAACTGACATCATTTACTAATTCAATCCTTAAGAATCCTCCCTTACGGTGTAAAGAAGAAGTTGGGGGCTCATCATTTGAATAATCAGAAACAACCTTATCTGGATTTGATTCGTACCAACCATCGGCTTCGTCAGGATAGAAAGCCATCGTACCCCTGCCGATATCTGTGGTATGTTCGCCCGACCACGTTTGATTGAAAATATTCCTTGCGGAATACACCCCGTTAGCCCACCACGAAGCATCATAATACAGACCTATCCAAGAACTTCCGGGAACACCAGTAGCAAGGAATTCTTCCGTGGGAGTATATAGGAAGGTGTTTTCAATATACTTACCATTATTTCTAATGTTGTATGTATTTGGATCCCCTGTATGCCAGTCATTATTACCACCATCCCAGCTTGGCTTTTCTGATCCTCGATACCTATCTAAAATATCTTCATTCTGATTAACAGTAATTTGTGCGGGTAATTGAGAATCATGCTCAACGAAATCAGAAGCGTCAAAAGTACAGTGACTGTAGGAAAGACAGAATCGAGGATCGATTAAACAATCATCGTACATCTGAATATCCTTAGGACTTCCAATTCCATGGATGTGGGTATTAAAAGGAACCCACCAGTTTTTTTCTCCGGGTACTGGATCAGTAGTATCAAATCTAAAATCCTGCTCTACAGCTTCGGGATTAACAGCACCATAAGCGGCCTGAGTAACGTAGTTATTACCGCTTCCAGAAAAGGCGGAGGGGAACGTAAAGAGCATAAGCTCATACCATCCGTTCTGGAAATCATCAAGAGGACTTGTGGAAGTTTGTCCTAATTGTGTTTTCCTCCAAGTAATGGGAGCTAAATTAGATACGCTTGAGTCTGCAATTATGGGGTAGTATTGGGGCTTTACCCAAGCACCTATAGTAATTTTATAGGTGTTCCCGGGCTTCAGACATAACCAATGGTTTGGCAACGGATACTCTTCAGTATCTCCCCCTATTGATTCCCCATCTTCTAACACAATATATGTATCGTTGTGGTCTGTCCAGTCTATTGCATTACCGCTGGAAGGGGCTTTAGGAGTTTTATCATAGTTTCTACCGACTGTTCTAATCCATCTAGCCCCGTCACTTGCTCCAGTAAATCCCCATTCTTTGTAATAAGGAGAATAATTAGGATCAGTAGGGTCCATCGAGGGATAATTAATTGCAATATCCTCGGGACCAGAAGCGTCCGTTTTACATGACTGTCCCATTGATAAGTAATTCCCATCGGGATCCTCTTGTAGCATAGGGATCTGATCAAAGGTTTTGTAATCTCTCCAATAAACTTCGGGGTAGGGGATTTGTCCAAGGTCTTCCCAATCTTGTGAATGGAATCCCCCGAATCTAAACTCTACTCCGGATTGTTTTGCGGTGAAGTATCCAAATCCTCCGCCAACAGAAATATCTCCGTGGCCTCCCGCTCCTAACATTCTCTCCCAATAAGGAGAACCCTCGTATGGCTCAGTGTTTGACAGTACATCGGTTTGATTCTTGGTAAGATCGTAGGTATATAAAGATCCAGAACCCGGACACGCGACACTTCTCACGACTCCCCATATAGATGACTGAGGAGACGCACATGGCTGTCCTTGAGGAGGAGAATAACTGTATTGTCCGTTACAGTTTCCTCGATGATAAAACATGCCCTTTACGCTCAGATAGAATTTAGGGTGTGCTGGACCACTTCCGGTCCCATGGTCTGTTATGGACCAGTTACCAAATGAGGTTCCTCCCCAAGCAAACTCAAACCACCAATTCATTGCCCATGAGTTTTCACCTAGAGTGTAATTATTGTAAAGAGTTCTACCCACCCAAATAATAGCATTGGATACGACCTCAGGTATTAACTGTCTGGGAGTTTCCCCATTCCCATCATTATCTTGGTCGGCCCAGTCTCCTACATCATCATCGCCAGATGTCGACCAGCAAGAAGGTTGGTATGCGTTGAGGTCGAAGTTTTGATTATCATCTCCACCTCCGGCTTCGGAGCCTCCAGTATAGCCTGTAGTAAACCAATCGTTCGCTCCGTTTTCATAGTTCCAAGTCGTTGTGCCGGGAGTTCGGAATCTAAATCTACTATGGTGAGGACCGCCTACCTTACATTGAACAAGGTGATGCTTAACATTGGTATGATCATAAGTAACGCTTTCATCGTTTGGGGTTGCACTTGGAAGGGAGGGCGGTCCTGCATAAGTTCCGGGATTGCCGTCCTCTACAAACGTATGATTAACGAACTGAATCCAGTAGTGGTAGCTGTCAGTGCTTGTTTTATCGTGTCGAAAGTATACAAAGTCTCCAGTACGACATGCTGGAGGGTGTCCAATATCTCCAGCAGCATCCGCAAAACTGGCGGAGACATTCTGGACCAGTACTGGTGTCTCACAAGAAGGAGTAACAGTATCCACACAGATCCAAGTTTCGACAATATTTTTATCAGCCTGTCTATGACTTACAACATCGTGAGGAGCAGCGATATAATCGTATTCATAATGACAATCCCATTCTCCTCTCCATATCATATTAGGATCGCCATATAAACTGATTCCGTCTCCCCACGTAGGCTGGTCATTGTTAGCACCAGTTAAATACTTAGGTCCATAAAGCTTTAGCGTTGCTAAATCAATATACATGTCTCCAATAAGATCATCTACGTCTCCAGAGTAGGGCCAGTTATTAGGAACATCTCCTGCTCCGGGAGGTCCGGTAGTACCCGGAGGATAGTTCGGCCTATTGCCATCAATAATTAAGTTCGTTTCTGGAGGACCATAGTCTGCCCATATAGTCTTTCCTCGTATTCCCCGAAGAGTTGGGTCACTATCAGTTTGTAACTGAATTTCCTGCCACTCGCCCCCCTCGGTGGCCAGTACGTCCTCACTAAAATCTACATTGGACCTGTCTCGGACATGCATCTTTCCATGCGTAGTAATAACCCCTGTTTCTGGATCTGTTACATGAGGAATCCACCACCACTCATAATCTAATTCTGGTTCTTCTTCCCCTATGCCGGGACCCGGCGTATAGTATATTAATCCCGGAGTTTCTTGGGCAGGACTGTCTAACCTTTCTATAACATTCCATTTACTTTCATCAGTACTATATTCCCAACTCCACCACATCCACCTAAACTGATCACCGTCTTGGGGAGTATTTGGAAAATTAGGTCCGCCAGTTCGCATTCCAGCCATTTATTTCTCCTAGGATCCGAATTTAAAAGGTGCGTCTTCAGCAATCTTCTGCCGAATTTGATCTAAACTTTCTTCAGGAAGGACTCCTTCCATATCTCTGTAATCAGTTAGAATTCCTCTAGCGATTCCCGCCCACCCCGGACTGGGGTTATTCTCTAAGGCAAAGATAGTACAATCAACAAGTACTTCGCCAAGTTTTTCCATGCTTTTCTTATTCATGTTTTCTCCAATTTTCTAATTCTTACTTCATGATCAGAAAGAAGATTGTTTGTTCGTTTCATTTCTGTTGTTAAGCACCCGATTTGATGAGACATTTTCCATAGCATTGCTACGATACCGCCCCCTACGATAAGTTCTAGCACAAATGTCCCCTCCATCACTTAGTCCACGGGAGTTTCTTAACAACCCAATCAAATAATGGCCGACCAATCAAGGCTCCGGCTGTAAACACGACGATAGTAAAGAATATTGTACCTAGTACACTACTTAAGAATTCCATTTTTCTTCTCCTTACGAATTTTTAAGATATCTCTGATATTTCTATAGCCCCACGCGAGGCTGATAGCTCCAGTAGCACCGATAATCGGAAGAAAAATCCAAGACGCGTACCGACTGATAGCAAAGTTTAGAATAATTAGGCTCAAGCCGCCTATAATTGGCCTCCATCCCATTGTTCCTCGGGATACAGTAAGTAAAACCATTCCACTTAGTAGACATAGACCACCTATTCCGCTAAGAATTGTGAGGTTTTCAATAGCCGCAATCTTTTCAAGGTCGCTAATAGACTCTACTGGGATTGAAGACGTTGCTGAGGTATTCTTAGGGAAGATACTACATCCTCCTAAGATTAAAACAATAAGTAAAGCTCCTAAGAACTTAAGTCCCGGTAAGTAGTACATGACCATCTAGCTCCAAATGTAATCTTGCTCGTTTAGGGTTATCAGGGAATACTCCTGCTGGATGAGAATTCGACTGTATAAAAATATATCCATTATTGGGAGGAGATAAGGTTATTTCCTGAAAGTTTGGGGAACATTTGACAGCATACTTATGTTGGTTTGCATAATCTGGACCAACATATGATTGAATGGTTCCAATACTTTGGGCTCCTATAGTCCAATCATCAGGCTCTTGGGTTTCTATTCGATAGGCTGACGTATACCAAACAGTAAACTTTAATCTAGGATCTAGTCCCGTATTAACTGCTAATATTTCCTGATCAGTATGTACGGACGCGGCCCTAAGAACGAAATTACTCCAAGTATCTGGAACTTTAATAAGCGAGTCAATGAAGATAGTATTTTGTGGAATGGTTGTAAGAATCGTATTGGGAGGATGCCAGTTAGGATTATCCTCGTAGAATAATTGAGACCACGAATGGGTATTAGCAGGGACTTGTCCATGCTTTTGGAAATGAAAGCAAATCCTATCCCTACCTACAACAGGATTTCCGTGTAAGTCAAAGGGAAAGTTTGATGAGCTCCCTAAATGTTCCACTTCAAGATCTATGCCTTCTCCGTTTAGGTTAGACCACGTTCCAATAACGTGGTTTATTCTGTAGAAAGCACACCTTCCGGGGGATTTCTCATTACTCAAGATTACTGTGCCAATGCCATCATCTTCGTGATATCGCACTCCTTGGGTATAGGCGGTAAGCAACACCTCTAAATCATTTCCAGTTGCATCCACATAGGGCAACCGAAGAAGTTCCACTGTAGTAAGATCGTCCGGAGTATCTACCATAAAACTACCTGAGTTTAAGATAGGATACGTAAGCGCGTCGGCTTGTGTACTATTCCAAAAGTATTTTACAGGTGCTCCACTTACTTGGGCTCCTTGGAACCACTGTGTATCTGTAGATACCCACTTAAAATGTCCTCCCATATCTTGATACCGTAGAATGTAACCAGAGTAATCTCCAGTTCCATTAACTGTGTTTCCGGGACCGCCAAACTGAGGGGACAGTTCTTGCATAAGACCCCCGGCTACGCCCTTTAATGGGTTAGTTTCTACAGGTTCATCATAAGTCACGAAGTAACATATGTTTGAGTAACTTTGGGGGAGGTTATTCATATTAGGGGTTTCATGTCCTAGTTCCATAAGAGGTCCAGTCCTCCAACAGAAGAAGCCGTCCCCTTTGTTTCCCCTTGGTCCTTCAGGTCCGACATCTCCTTGCGGCCCCTGAAATTTACTGAATGGACCGACTAATTCAGTAGACCCATCACAGTAAGTAAAGGTAAGGCTAAACTGGTGGCTGGTATCGTTTCCAGATATATCTGTGATATAAGGATTTGCTGGATAAATTACCTCATGTTTAACCCCATGTGACATATTAAACGTAAGTTTGACATAAGAACATCCCGTTGTAGGAAGACCGGGAGTTCCCTCGGCATCACAAGGAGCAAGAGAAGTCACAGACTCTACATAAGCACCGTCATAAGCAGGGGCTTGTCCCAACAACCAGTTAACATCGTCTCGTAGATCCCTAACATAGTGATGTAAAGCTCTGGAGTGATCAAATAAAGAGGCGACGTTGTAGAAAGCCGGGCTCATGTTACCATCCGCAAGCTCTATAACATCTCTATCTAATGTATAATTCCATTTATGAGGAATGTTGCTGTTGTTTGTTGTCTGGCCGCCTACCCATGTCTGTAGGTTATCAACGTTTAGCTCTTCTTGCGTCATTCTGGCAAGAAGATCCGTAACATCGCATTGTATAGAAGCCGTAAGCTCGCATGTAAAATCCGGTAGAACTTTCCAATAGGGATTAGTTTCTTCTAATCTCGCATCCAGTTCTTGAATAAGGTGGAGTAACTGATCTGTTTCAAGGTTCAGGGTAGCTGCGGTTAGCTTAGCTCCGTCAGTAAACGTAACATAGCTGGGGTCTAATTGAGTTTCTCTATATAAAACTACATCGTCAGACCGTGGATCATAGTCGCTTTTCCCACAGGGAGCAGAAAGCTGTATTTCATTGACATTAAAAGTTCTATTTATTTCGTCAAATGTAACTAATAGCGGAGTATCCTTGCCATCATCGCAGGGATAATAAGCTTTCAACTGCTCACTATGCGGTCTATCGTCTAACAATAAGACTGACGCATATGAGTGATTAGGGGTGGGCTGACCGGTCTGCCAATTTAGGCCACTATCCCCTGCAAAGGTAAGCTTAACTGTTGCCATCTATTTCTCCTACTGAAGTACTGTTACGTTGAAATTAAAATCTTCAAGAAGCGGATGACCGCCGTATTGTACATTATTATCGTAAGTCCCATCGTTCCAAGATTGGGCGCTTGTGTGTCTGTACATGTATGCCCTTGGCTCCCAACCAAACGCAGAGTTGGGAGTTTGATTCCCGAGGCTGCTTCCAATTTCAGGTGCAGCATACCATACCAAAGGACGCTTAATAGCATACATGATAGTAAATCCTGTATCGTCTTTGTTAAAGACTCCGAACATTGTCATTGGCTCTGTCATCATTGACATTCCGAAAAGCTGACTCTCTATGTACCCGAGGTTGGTTGCTCGATTAGTGTAGTAATCTTTATTGAGTCCATAATGCTGTTCCCCCCACCGAGTCGCACTCCCGCCTACACTCACGTTTCCCTCATTGTTAGAGTCCGCATTCCATGTTCTCATTGGGGGCTGATTGTCGGAACCTCCGGCATAGATATGAAGATCTCGGTAAAAAGGCCAGTTTCCTTTTTTAAAAGAAGCCGTGGGGTTAAAGCCTGAGCTCTGTGTTCCGAATCCGTACTCACCGTGATCCTGTAAATTATCATCGGCAAAGGTTTTTACATACCTACTATAATTACCACTAAAGTTACGGGTCGAGGTTTCAAAATCATCGGACTCCCCATCGATATTAACAATTACTTGATACTGATGGGAGTTTACATTGGCTCGGCTCTTGTCATCGACAACTAAGGTATCTTCAAAAGAAAAATCCCATGAGAATATGTCCCAAGCAGTGTGATCGAGCCATGCTGTACTGATAAATGAGCCACCTTGAACGTGATTATCGCAGTTACTGTATAAGTAATAAGCCGCTCGACAATTAAGATTGTATATATTTTCCCAATCTGCTTGAGCAGCTGAAGTATCGAACACTGGATACGTAGTCCCCGTAATTCCGGGTTCTAGTTTACAATGATAATCTCCCTGTGTATTGTAGTATCTTCCTCTTCCCAAAACAATAGACTTAGTTTTTTCGAGCTGCTCGATACGCTGTACTAACCCCTGTGTGTAGGTGTTGGCATGGCTATTCATAATAGAATCTAGCTGTCCTCGATTAACCGCATGTCCGTCCGCTGTCCCGACCGCGACTGTGAGGGGGCTAGTAAAAGAACATGAGCCCGAAAAGGTATGGTTTCCCCCTACGTCGAAAGAAACGTTAGTGGAGGGGGTCCAGCTTGTTCCTGTCCACGTTAACACATCGTTAGTTGGAGGTGTTGAAGATACGACTACATCATTGAGTTCATCTATCCCAATATTTAGCTGACCCGGAACAAACTTGCCTTGTGCAGCCTCCCAAGTTATGGTATCTCTATTAGAGACCCCGTTAATATTAATCAAGCTCTGGGGAAACTGTTCTAATGAAGTGGAGTAGAAAGACTTCTCCTGTATCAAGAAGAAAAGCTGGTTGAAAGACTTGTTCAAAGTCTCTGCGGAAAGCTTAGCTCCATCTTGGAAGAGAGATAACCTAGTTAAATCCTCTGTTTCTCGGCGGATTTCCAGTTCATCTGTCCCAGTGATAGCGTTTTTAAGAGTAATACTTTGGCTTGTCTCCCCAACATGGTAGTCTGCTCCTGCTCCATCAGTACCCTGAGTTAGTTTTGTCCCATTTAAATAGACGTTAATCTGGGAAGCGAGAGAAATTCCTGTAATGAAGTCAATCCCAGCAAAGGAAAAGGGTCCTGTTCCAGACTGGCCAGTATATATCTTATATGGTAATGGCATTAGGTTCTCCTAAGATTGAATCGAAGCATTATAGGGTTTAAACTTACCAATGAACTCCATTCCAGTAATAGCTACCGGAGTAGGATAGTCCGAAGTAATAGCAATCTTAGTAGTATCTGCATTTCCGAATATTCTAGTCGTAAACTCGCCTTCCTCCTCAACAAGCAAAGCTCCTAAAGCATCAGGAGAGTTGTTGATAGAAAGTGGGGTGTGAGTCGTAGTACTGGTAGGTCCGCTAGTAGCTCCAAGTGCTGTTCTCTGGTTCCGTGTTATCTCTATATCATATACCCCCGTCTTAAAGTGCTTGATGTTCATCATACGGAGGGCAAGGGTTCCTTCTACAGGAACTCCAGAGCTCGGATCTCTATAGTTAATCTTAGAGAGCTCAAGCTTCATAGTGTAAGTGCTGCCAGAGAAAGAGGTGTATTGGCTGTTGCCGATAGCATCCCAGTTTCCAGCCGCTCTGAGCTGAGTAAGAGGAAGCGTGCCGTCTTCTAAATTCGTAATCGTAGCTGTGCTTGCAATCCTTTGACCACTTTGTGTCGGCCACTCAGGACCTAAGACAACCTCTTTAACTCCCGGATCCCAATAAGGCAAACGCCAATAGGTATTCGGATCTGTATACCATGTATCGTCAGTTCCCTCAGTACCGCCTGCCGACTTGTTCTCTACTTCCATAAGCCTATCTAATCTGGGGGTATTGATATCTAAGAACTGTAAGGAGGTTCTTTCAATAAACCTCTGCATTTTCGCACCCTCGTATGCGGGCCGTATAACAATCATGTAAAGATAGTTTCTTGAGTACCAGATATACTCAATTTCTGGTTTAGGAAGGGTTGTCTTTTCGTCTGTGGGGCTCCAATAAGGACCTAATTCCCAGCCTTCGCTTCCAGAAATCTGCCTATCAACAATAGTCTGAGGAAGAACATATCGGTAGAACGAGTTCTGAGCGATTTCTCCTCCAGCCCATCGTGCTGTGTAGACATACAAATGATCGGGGTTATCTTCATCTACTACAAATATACTGTCCTGTGCCGGAGCAACGCACGCACATCTATAATTCTTAGGTAAATACCCATTAGCGTGAATAGAAACTTCTGTAGTATTGTTTACCGAAGTTCCAGCTGAAGAGTTATAAAGATACAGTCGTTCATCATCGAACCAGTAAATCTGAGTGCCGAGAACCAAGGGCTCAACAATTCCAGAAGCTGAGTAGAATGACGTTGGAGCCAGTTCAGCAGTAGTTGGAGAGATAATATTGTTTGAGCCTTGTAATTCATATTGTGTCTCTCCTCCTGTATTAATAAATAAGAAGTCATCAAATGGAATCATGAAATTGATCCGCGTGTATTTTCCAGAAGAAGCCCGAATATCAATAGGATCTTCCGAGGTAATATTATTAGGGTCTCCTAGCCATAAATCAAACCAGTCGTTATTTCGTGAGCTAAAGACCATATCGTCCACAGCAAACCAAAGACGTTCTCGCCAGAAAGCAATATCTTTAATAATACCTTTCTTATCCCCAATATTAAATGCCTGAGGTCCCGGATTGTTATTAGCGGTCCCGCTTTCTCGGGGAGTCCATTTAGGATATTCAACATTCCATGTATTATTTCCTCCATTAACAATTAGGAAAGGAAAACTAGGCTCATAGAATACAGAGTGCTCGTCTTCCGTTCTTACTTTGTCATAGTGGGGGATAGTATTGTTGTCCACACATCGATAGAATCCTTGGGGGAAGGTAAGGAATCCACTTCGGCAATACCAAACCTTTCCAAATCCGTTGTTACCTCCATAAAGAAAGTCAATGGCTTCTTCTTCTCCATTGACTCTGTTGACATCATCGCCTTCTGGGGG
>CEPE01124642.1_pt1 | contig 14000 bp, 20 predicted proteins | sample 530531 | NCBI WGS metagenome assembly CEPE01 (sample SAMEA2620273, study PRJEB7988) | marine metagenome | biome: marine biome (ENVO:00000447); feature: deep chlorophyll maximum layer (ENVO:xxxxxxxx); material: "saline water (ENVO:00002010), including plankton (ENVO:xxxxxxxx)" | depth 80 m
TCTTTTTTGCTTTTTTTGGCATTATTCTTGTTCTTCATCTTCTTCCAGATCATCATTAGTTAAAGTATAGATGTCTTCAAATTCTTTTATATCTTCTATAACTTGCTTAGAATGCTCAATAAGAGACCCAAGTGTCTCGTCTCCATAGTACATTTCCATAGCGTGTAAACCCTGTAAATGATTAGAAAAATTATTAGCTGATGTTAATAGCGAACCAATACTGTCAGAAACATAGAGTAATTTTTGTAACATCTTTCTAATATACCAAACCAACAACACGTTTGTGCCCAGAGACAATATCAGCCCTACTATAAACCAAATCAATCTTTATAATCCTTTTTCATATTTTCCTTTTCTTCTCTAACCTGTTGCTTAACATCTTCAATGTGTTTTTTAACAACTTTTCCAGCTGTGTTCGATTTCACATAAATTGGAACTTCTGGAATTTTTATTAGACTATTTTTTGATCCGCAAATATCGCAATCAGTCTTTTCGGTACTCATGGAATGGAAAACCTCAACAACTTCCTCGCAATCGGAACACTCGTAAACGTAACTTGGCACTACTCTTCGGTCTCGCTCGGTGATTCATTGTTGAATTTGACAATTGGTGGATTTTTTACATACAATTCAGGCTCCACACCTTCCTCGTCTGCTGCTGGGACAAAATCCATATTCTGTAAAGTTTCTGTGATGTCGCTTTGTTCCAGTAAGCTCTTTTGAAGCGCCATCATCAGTGATCCCATTGCTTGTTTTGAAAGTTTCATATTTTCTCCTACCATTTAAAATTGTCTTTATAGAATTGTACCAGCTTTGGTATCTCTTCGTTAAGTGATTTTTGTGGTTTCCACCCTAATGCGCGTAGTTTATCGTCGTTTAGGGCATATCTAACATCTTGCCCCAACCTTTTATAACCCAAATCAACATATTGTTGCCAATTTTTGCCAGTCCCGTGATACGCCTCTATAATATTCTTTACTGTCTCCCTATTTTCTTGCTCAAACCCACCGGCAACATTATAAATTTCGTTGGTTTTATCACTATTTATGATAGTTATAACCGCATTTGCCGTGTCTTCGGCGTGTAACCAATTCCTAATTGGCTTTCCCTCATCGTGAAGTCTAATCTTTTTACCTCGCATTAAAAGTTTGACTGACAATGGTATGAGCTTTTCAGGATATTGAAATTCTCCATAGTTATTTGTTGGTCGAAAAATAACATATTCTAGTCCGTATGTTCTAGACCAAGCTTTAATCAACATATCTGCTGCTGCTTTGGAAGCAGAGTAAGGATTACTTGGGTTTAGGTGGTCTTCTTCTGTGTGCTCTCCGTCCACGATATCGCCGTATACTTCATCTGTGCTAAAATGAAACAATATTGGTCTTCTATCAACATTGTTCGGTTTATTTTTAATTAAATCTAGCAGATTTTGCACACCATTGATATTAGATTTGAGAAAATCCTTACTGTCAATAATGCTATTGCCAACGTGTGTTTCCGCCGCTATATTGATAACGTAGTCACAATCTGGTAGATGTTTTAAGTCGGCGATATCACTTCGAATAAAATCAAAATTATCTCCATATTCTTTAAGAAACAAGCCTACTAGATCTTCATTGGCAGCATAGGTAAAACTATCAATACCAAGCACCTTCCACCCCAAGTCTAAACATTTTTTGGTAACATATGATCCAATAAATCCCAAACATCCTGTAATCACAACCAATTTCATTTTATATATTCCTCTATTGTTGATACATAATCACTGCAAACTCCAGCTATGTTAGAAGGTATTGCCCATTCGGTTTTTTCTGGCATCACACATATAGATTTACTTGTAAGTTTTTCCCCCGGATAAGTCCAAATATACCCATCACTTGTTAAGGTGGCGTCGTCAGAGTCATGATAAAAGCACCTTATACCATTGTCTAGCAGCACCTCTAGTGCATCAATGTTTTTACAGTGACACCAAAATTTATCTTTTTTTATAAACCCCAATTCAACAAGATGGAGAGGAGAATCGTGACCCAAGAATATTTTATTATTAACAAACCAAACGTCTACTTCAACATCATAACCTCTGTCTAAGGCAGAGGCGATATACATTGGGCTATTTTCATACTTTTCGTTTGGACCATTTGTATTTCCTCTGTGTGCAATTTTAAACATAATTTATGAGATATTCTTTATTATAAACTTCTCTAATATTTTAACAGACTTATCTATGTTTTGTTCAGCAGTATTTATAACCAAATCGACTTTGTGCGGTTCTTCAAAGGGGTCCGATATGCCAGTAAAGTTTTCAATCCTATCTGGGTGTCCGACTGGGAGCATAGCCTTGGCATAAAGACCCTTTACATCTCGTTGTATCAATGTCTCTAAGTCACATTTTATAAAAACAGTTTTTAAATTTGGGTTTTTCTTTCTGTTTTCTTCTCTAATTTCCTCATAAGGATTAATCGCTGCAATTATGCATATAACATTATTTCTGGATAAAACTTTGCTAACAAAGCTGAGTCTTCTTATATTTGTATTTCTATCTTTTTTTGAAAAGCCCAAATCTTTACACAGATTTTCTCTATATTCATCCCCATCAATGATTTCTACTTTAAAGCCTTTTTTTCTAAGGCTTTGTGCAACCATATTTGATAGTGTGCTTTTGCCGGAGCCAGACATACCTGTTAGTTGTATTGACAAACCTGTCGTCTTGCCCCAAACAATGTAATTCCAGACTCTCTCGTGAATAAAATAAAGAAAAAAGGTTATAATGAACTGTAATAGTGCTATGATTCCAGCAACCTTTAAAGATCCAGTTGCTAAATAACTCAACAAGGCAAGACAGGTGCTCCCTGTTAGTTTCCAAGATAATGACTTAATTAATGTCCTTTCTCTACAGTCCATAAAAAGTTTTTTCCGAATATGACCAATTGCATATTGACGCTTGCGATATTAAATTACCGCCCTCATCAAACACATGCCAGCCATTAGTTCTTCCCCACATTATAGAGTCAAGTTTATATTTATTTTCCATAATTAATGAATAGACCAGATCCCATCCGAGGCTTTCTAGAGAGTGATAATTCCACCTAAAATCACAAAACTTTAACTTATAGATGTCTCTAAAGCAAACTTTTTGTCTGAGAAGTTGTTCCCAATTTAGGTCATTATATAGCTTTCTATCAGGATCAAAATCTTTTGGGGGATGCTTGCCCGAAAAGTGCTTGACAAAATTAGCACCTGTATTTCTTAGTCCATCAATATGGAATACCGAATTGTCTTTATCCCATATAGAATCTAAAAGATCTATTTTGCCATACATAAAACAGTCACCCATTTTATACAAGGAGTTACCAGTTTGTTGTGTTAAGAGTATATCTTTATCCTCTTTTGTAATCTCATTGTGACAATAATTAACAATATTTGGTCTTCCTATTAAACTATCACCTCTAGTTTTTACACAATAATCAAATCCAGCACTTTTAGCGTGTTTTATACCCTTTGAAACATATGTGAATTGAGCAGGGTTATTGATAAGTGTTCCTCCAGAATCCATCGCATGCGATGGTTCCCAATCAAAATAATCGCACTTATCAATTGTTTCTTTGTAAGGCTCTTTTCCGTGACCAACCAAAATGATATAACAATCAGGATTATACTTTCTTAAATGAGATATTGATAAATCAATAAATTTTTTCTTATGCTCTGAAAGTAGGTTTCCTTGGGGATCAAAAGCTGGAATATGGACTTGTGAAACTACGCAATTATTTTTCATCCGAGTCCTCCCATTTGTATCCGAAGTTTACAAAATCAAGATGATATATTTCTTCTACTATTTTTCTTGTACTAGAAGTATAATAAGAAGAACAATGACCCTTTGAGTATATGCCCCTTGTCCTTCGATGGTCTTGGTGTAAAATGTAGTGCTTCAATGTTTCTTCATTAACTCCAATTTTATCTTTAATTTTTAACATATCATCATATAAGTTTTCTTGTTTTGCTAAGTAATCTACTAACAATTTATCCCCATCATACAAAAGGCTGCTTTGTGGAACAAAGTGTGGGTCTTGTATCCATTCAGAATTTTTTAAATCCTCACAGAACTCAATGAAATTAGAATATTGATCCATATTTGTAGGCCACGGGTGGCGTCCGTCAGAATTATGCCTATACCACTCATTTTTAAATTCAGAATATCCCGAAAGAAGTCTGTCAAATGGGTTTCTGGTTATAGCAAATTTAAAAAAAGATGTGCATTCAGGAAGATTTTCGATTATTTCCTTTGCGCTCATATGGTGTATTTTTGGTTCGGGATCTGCCCGTTCGTCACCACTCAAGCCATGAGAATCTTTGAACATTATTGATACGGTCGAGCCAGCAGCTTTTGGTATATGAACAAATAAGAACTCGTATTTTGATGATACAAACATTTTAATCCTCCTTTTTAGACAGGCGATGTACACCAAACTGAGCCTCTAACGCTTCGGCATCACTATGAAGCTTGTCTAACATCGTTTGATCAACACACTTTTGGTGGTTATTAAAAAAACTTTCAAAGTCTTCTTGGTTGTCTATTCCGTGTCGATTAGTAAATTTTTTACCTTTAGAAGACCATATCTTGTCTCGGTGTGCCCAGCATACTTGATAATCTCCAAGACTATTGATATCAACAACTCTAGTTCCGAAACGAACTACTTGACTAGCCCAAGGGTTTGCTTTAAGAAATTCTTGTCCTTCTTTTTGAAGTTGTTCCGCTTTTTCATTTTCATACTTTTTTTTATCTACAATGTCATTTGGGATCCAAAATTCGCGTGGTCCAGCCCACATATATGCTGCAACTATATTCTCGGATTTCAAACCAATTGCGTTTCTAGCAAAACAAAAACCAAGTATTTGTTCGGCACATACATTGAGTTTTCTTTTTCCGGGTCGTGGAGTGAGGCGCTTACCTTGTATCGCCCAGCTTTCTAGTGGCTTTTTCCCATTATACATATCCATAAAATGTTGATACATTTTTTGAGCGTGTTCCGTTTTTAAACAAAATATGTGATCCCCAACGTGAAATGGGAACTCTGCATAGTTTCTCACAAAAATACTGCCACAAACAAATTTAGAACCTTTACAGTTAGTAGTTTCATTAATAATTTCTGTTAAATCTGAAAAATATTCATCACTTCTTGTTTTTATAACATACTCGGATTCACACGCCATAAAGCCGTGATAACATGATTCGACAGCCCAATAAAAAGTACTTCCTTTCTGTATTCCAACTTTATCATTTCTTTCCGGAAGTGGTTTTGAAATAATTTTAACTTTTGGGTCACTTTTGTATTTTTTTAAAATTGGAAACTTTTTTTCAATTATAGAGTGTTTTAAATCCCAATGACTTATAATAACATTACCAAATTTTTTATAATTTTCAATGTTTTCCAATGAAACATTGTTTAAGGGACCTTGAATTAATATCGTAAACTGATCACTCATTTTTTTCTACCTTGACAAATTTACATAATATGGACTTTCGTCTTTAATCATCGTATTAAAAACATCTTTCATTTCTTCTGCGGACGGCCAAAACTTTTTTACATTCTTAAATCCCGTTAAGTGTTCCTTGTCATCAGTAGCCCAGTGAGACCAACCCGCTGCTGCATAATCTTTATCTCTACCGGCACCCATCATTTTAACTGGGATTTTTTCATAATCAATGTACGTTCTAATAACTTCGAATGGTCTATATAATACGAATGGTGTCATTGAATAACAGATTGGTATATAACCTTCTAGTGCCATACCAACTGCCATACCTAACATTAATTGTTCTGCTGCGCCCGGATTAAATACTCTGTCTGGAAACTCTTCTCTGATTTTGTCAAAATGCCCATATCCCAAATCCCCAATAATAAACATTATTTTATCGTTTACTTTCATTTCTTCGTGAAGAAGTTTAACAAATTCTTTCCTAACACTCATTATCTAATCTCCTTGGACTCTAACTTTTCTAGTGCTTCCTTGTATTGTTCATCATTTATTTTGATGTAATGAGCATCTAGCCCCCACAGAAAAGAGAATGGAAAAGTTTGTTGTTCGGTTCTATAAAAATGAATCCTTGGCATAAATGCCTTACACCTTCTCTCTAAATAATCAACATCCATCTCATCATAACAAGCATATCCGTTCGCATTAACGTGAACTTCAATGTTTTTTACATCTTTTTCTTCAATGTATCTCAAGGCTTCCCATACAGAACCCTCTGTTGATTCTCCATCACTGATCATAACGTGGACTTTTCTATCTGGATTCGCCACTGCTCTCCCAACTGCGATCATAATGCCCATTCCAAGACTTCCCGTAGAGCAGTAGATGTGATTCTCTTCATCCCAATTTGGATGACCTCCGTGTTTTTCAACAAGTTCATCAGCATCAATATGATCGTAATATTTTTCTAAAATTGTGTACAAGGCATATGCTGCATGACCATTCGACAAAATAAAAATATCATCTTCTGATTTTTTAGAAAATATATCATCAATAATATCAATACAAGAAAAACAACTTCCAACGTGTTCTTCGTTATGTTTGTAAAGAAGATTTAATAATCTTTTGTGTAATTTTATATCTTTCATTTCTTAAACCCACTAGCAAAAATAAATTTATCATCATAAGTTCCAAAACCATACGGCTCAACAATTTTGTACTTCAAATTTTCGAATCCGGCTTTTTCTAGGTCATGCATTAAAAAATTAGGATCTTCAATCAAAGTATCAGAATGCCCATTTGTCCCATCGGCATCGTAACAGTTTTCGTAATACCCCACTGGATTTTTAGTTTTTGAATTTCCGAATCCCATTTGTATTTCAATCAAGCCGCCTTTTTTTAGTACTCTATTGAATTCTTTAAAATAATTAAACCTAATTTCGTGTACACAAATGTGTTGCAGGGTTATAAAAGACATTACAACATCATATGTTTTATTTTCTATATTTGATAAGTCGTATCCATTGCAATCATAAAAAACACTTTTGAGATTTCTTTTTTTAGAGACTTTACGACAAAAATTTATGTTCTTGTCGCAAATATCAACACCGTCTATTCTCTCAAAAACATCTGAATAGAGAGCAATATTTCTTCCGGGACCGCATCCAAAATCAAGGGCGATTTTGTTTCTAGTGTCGTTTATTCTACTAAATAAAAAATCGCAATCTTCAAAAAAATTATTTAACCCTTCTATATCTCCAGCAGTTCCGTCTTTTCCCTTTTTTTCATCCCATACAATTATTTCTCTTTCTTCCTCAGTCGTTAATTGATCAACCATTTCATTGTAAACACGTTTTTGCATTTTTGAATATACATTGTCTTTCATTTTGCTTCCATTGTCTTTTTCATTCTTGTCATATGGCGACCTCCATCGAATGTAGTTCTTTTCCAGATCTTTACCATTTTGTCAAAAGTTGCTTCGCTTACATATTTGCTGGGTACAGAAAAGAAATTGGCGCAATTGTGCCTGATGGCGTGTTCTGCCATATATTCATCAATGACTAAAGCTGACCTAATATCCCTAAAATTATTGGCTAAAATATTGACACCTTGACCAGTTCTACAAAATCCTAATCCAAAATCGCAAGTTTTATCTCTCATCGCCCTTACCGCTTGAGAGACAAAATCGTTATAATCACAACTTTTGTTTATATATGTGCCGAAATCAATGTAAGGAACTCCGTTTTTTTCCAAAACCCTTCTTGCCATTTCTTTTGCTTCAAATCCGGAGTGATCACAAGATAGGGCGATAGGTTTATCTCCGAATCGAGGCATTACATGATCAACAAAAAACTCTAGCTCTGCGGGTGTTCCTAGAACATGCATCTTTTCAGCCTGCTGAATTCCGACCTTCATACCGTCCCTAATCATAAGGTTGTACATTGGGCAGATATAAAATTCACCTTTTGTTCTTATATTTTTTTCTATCATTTCTTTAGCATAGCTAACAAAAGTTGATCCTTTTTTGTAATAATATACACCCACTGCTGCGTTTTGACTAATAACCTCTTTCTCTGCGGTTCTGGAGGCGTAACCTTCTTCGTCCATTTCCACATAACTATGAGCAGGGCTATTTGCTTTGAATGTTAACAAAAAACCATCCTGATCTTCTGGGACCTCATTTGGATTGAATTGAGGCTGATAATATACATCTGGTGTATAAATAAAGAGAGGAAGATCATTGTCAATGTACTCTTCTGCCAACAAGCAAGTCGATACTGATCCATCGGTAATTCTATCGATTACTACAATTTTGATTTCTTCACCAAATTTTTCTCTTAAAATATCATCAATGGAAAAATTATGAATGTGATCTAGTCTGACCGCAAAGATTACATTGCACTCTTCAGTATTGAACGAGTCCATTGCCCAGTCAATAACGTGTCTTGTTCCAGCCATAATTAAAGGCTTTGGCATCGTATAGCCCTCGTTTAGAAACCGTTGAGCTTTTCCAGCTATCGGAAGTAGAACATTATATTTTTTTTCCATTTTATTTCCCTTTTAACAAATATCTTTTTGTATTTTCGTGGGCGAATCTTATTCGCTCACCTAATTCACTTCTTTGCTCATTAATACTCTTACTTATAAAAGAAGCGCAAAAAACATCTCCAGCGCCAAGAACATTCAACTTTTTGTCTTCTATGTAATCAGTCTCAAAAACGCTCACAAAGTCTCCATCTGAAGTATAGCTTGCTTTTGGCGTATGTAGTACACAGAGTCCTCTTGATTTTTTGCCCAAAAACAAAGACATATCATATTCTTTTTCAAGACTTGTTAAACTTCTAGCCTCTGCTTCAGATATAAACACATAGTCAACAAACTCAATAAGCGAAAGGAGCCTATCTCTCTCTCTTTTCGTATGATTTCCTAAGCAGAAATCTACAGATATTATACTATCATTTGATGTTTTTTTTAAATCGTTTTTCGTCAAATTGAACATTTTATCAACATACATAAAATGTTTCCACTTAGAATTATGAGGTGTAAATTTTGAATGATTTTGGCAAGCGCCCCAGTTTACAGCACTGGTTCTAGTATTATCAGTTAAGCTTGAGACGATTAAAGCATTTGAAGTTTTTTCTTGCGTGGTTTCTATGAATGAAACAATATTGCTGCTATGTAATTTATTAAAATTTTTTATCCATGTCTTACAAAAGCTTCCATAAGAGTCGTTTCCTATGGCGCTGTCAACACTAATATTAAGATTTTTGTTTAAATTGCCTAATTCACGTATAACATTTGCTGCCGCGCCCAATGATGTATACTTGCCCTCTATAATGTTTGATGAGTTCTTGTCAAAAGAGTTAACCTCATAAACAGTATCTACTATTACATTACCATATATTGATATATCAAAATTTTTCATTCTTGTCCAAAGCTTCGATATCCTCCATAGTGCAGTCCCCTATAAGACCCCTATCAAGCAATATATCAAATAGTTCGGCGACAACATTGCAACCGCCGTTTTTAGGAACGATGTTGGATTGACCACATATTTCTTTTATGTCCCTACAAGAGTCATTCGGACAAAAAGCGTATTCAACCGCCTTTAGCATACTGGCATCAAATAAATCATCGCCAATATAAACCATGTGTTCCGGCGACGTATCATATGTTTCACAAAATTCAGCGACAAATTCAGCTTTATCTCTTCCTCTTGCTGCGTAGAAGTCAATGTTCCTGTTTTTTGCCATTGCTTGATTTACGGTTGTATCTCCAGATAAAAAGCAGACATTTACTCCTGCTCCTCTCATCCTCTTTATTGCGGTAAAGTCTTTGTCGCAATACGTTTTTGCAAACGGCATACCATCTAGTCCATAATATTTTCTTCCATCTGTTAATACGCCATCAATATCCAGAATAATTAATTCTACCTTGTTCATTATACAATCCCTCTCTTATAAACATCCACATTGTACTCTTCCGTTAACGGTATAAGTTCTTTATTGTATTCGGAAATATTCCACTTTCCTTTTACAATAGCTGTGGCAACATATGGATAAACATCAGAATCCCAATGATACAATCCTCTTTTATTTTCCCCAGCAAAATGATATAACCCTTTCACTTTAAAATATTTACATATCTCAGTAGCCACTAATTCAAACTCTCGAATATGTTCAATTTTACAAGTTTTGTAAACTTTTTCCAAATGTTCTGTCTTCCACATACTCGGCTGAACCGCAAAGAGAAAATAGTGGTCTGATTCTAACTCATAAAGCGTTTCTGACTCTTTATGCGCTTTTTGTTCTTTGATATCCTCATACAGCCCTCCCCTAACTAATTTAATATAACTTATGTCATCATTTTTATCAAGAATTTTATTATACTTCTCTATTTTTTCAAGATCTGGCTGTTTGTGTAGTGGCATATCTTCGTGGTGGAATATGCAATATTTTTCTTTAACGTGCCTCAAGGAAGTAGAAACCCTTTTTGCATAATCTAATCCTTCATCGTATGTGATACAATTCCAATACGATGGTATGTTTTCCGACCATTTGTCACATATAATATATCTTGGAACTTTGTAAGGAATATATTTGTCAATTTGTCCAAAAAACATCCCCCAAGCATCAGAATAACTACTATGGGAATACATAACAATCGCCGTATCTTTCATTTTACACTCCTGTAATGTTTAAAAATTTTGTCTTTGAATACAACCCTACGTCATAAAAAAACCACTTATAAAATTTATGGTTATCTATGCATTGCCATTTCGGGAAACAAACAAGATTTTTAGATTTATTTTCTTTATATATTTCATTACTAAATTGATCATCCTTGTTGCTATCTATCCACCCGGTTGTAACAGATTTAGTATATTCGCTATCTGGTTGGTAGTATTCTAGAACCTTATCATAAGCAGTGGCTACAAGGTCCATATTTTCACTACTAGAGTAAAACCAGTGGTCAGGATATCCCCAATTGTGCTGATTCCAATCTGCGGCGTATACATAATTCATATCATAATTTGGATTAAAATCAATATTTGTTACATAATATTCTTGAGGATGTTCTTTTCCCCTAGTGCCAATGTCGGTTCTGGCAAGTATAACAACATCATATTTAAAATTATTTTCTTTTTCATATTTGGATTTTAATTCTAGGCATCTTTTTCTCGAATATAGGAAACTAAGGGTTTGAAATATAGAATTGCCCTTATAATCTGTTGACCCTCTATCAAAACCCTCATCAAACCATTGTTGATTAGTGTAGCTCTGTTCGTCTTTAAAGTCTTTAGGGGTCTCGTATTCCACTATTTTAAAATCATATAATTGCTTGGCAAGGTCTTTTAGTTTCTGTTCTTGATCCCAACTATGAAAAAACACATCGACTTTACCTTTTGAAAATATGTTTTTGTTTATGTAGTTGTGAGACATATAGAGGGCAGCCTCTCTATTGCCATTAATAAGGAAACCATGGAAACACAAAGCTATTCTCATAATACCTCCACATTTTTAAATAATTCAAACTCTGTCAAGTCTCTATAAGGGGGATTTTCAAGAATGTCCGGCATATTTTTCGGATAATTTTGCATCAACATAAGACCACGAACTGCTTGCTCTGGGGTCATATACATATTCCATCCTTCTTCGGAGATCGCATCTTCGTGATATCGAATGCCATCGGTTCGACCCTCATATCTTCTTGCCTTTAGCCACCTAACAGCGTCTGGGTTGTCTAGCAATATCATTCCGCCCTTGCCGATTTTTAAATGTTTTTTAATGTGGAAAGACAAGCACATCATTGTGCCGGGGATATACATATTGGATGTTAGGCGTTTTGCTGCATCATAAATCGGAAATGGCTTTAACTGATAGATACCTTCCCACTCTATATCTTCAAAAACCAATTTTCCACCTGCTTGAATAATAGATTGGGGAGGGGATAAATAAGTTCTTTTAGGAATAATCACTTCTTTTCCACTTACCTTGTGCCATTTGCAAGCTAGAAATAAAGCGTTAGTGCAACTGTTGACGGATACCGCATATGGAGATCCCGTATAATGAGCGATCTCTTCCTCAAACATTTGTACAACTTTATATGGATTATGTAGCATCTCTTTGTTTCTCCAAAAAATGTCTTTCTGAAAATAAATCTCTATAATTATATTTTCTACTTACACAAAGTATATTGTGGGTTTTTTCAAAAAATTGATCTTCTTTGTAGGATTCTTCATTTTGTAATTTATTTATGTCCAAACGAATCCAACCATGGACATCGGGGTTGTTATGCCAATGTGCGGGATATAAAACATCGTGGGTTTCCTCTATTTTTCTAACAAGAGAGGCTTTTCGGTCCATTCCATATGTTCCGTGCAACTCCAAACACATAATGTCTATCTTTTCCATATCATCAAAGACCTCTAGAATTGAATATTCACTACCCTCACAATCCATTTTAAGATAATTAATTTTTTCTATTTCTAATTCTTTCATTATATCACTCAGCGATATAGTATCACAACTCTCTCCTACGTCAAGCAAGCCGTCATCTTCGATACAAGTTATGTCTCCTGAACAATTAAAACTCTCAGCTTTTAAAGACAACCTGATGCCTGATTCAGAATGTACTGCTTTTTTGAATATTGCAACATTTTTAGTTTTCATAGTCTCTAGTATGTGCTTCAAAACATCTATATTAGGACCATAGGGCTCAAAAGCATAAATCTTATCAAATTTATTTGAATTTGTTACGCAAAACCCACCAATGTTAGCGCCAATGTCAACCGCTATCGACAATCTATAATCCGGATGTGTTGCAACGGGAATCGGGTAAGTGCTTTGACACTCTAATTTTACTTTCTTAACCCAAGAAAGAAGTGCTTCTTCTGTACTTAAATTTTTAAACACTATTTCTCCAAAATATAATATTTTTCTTTGAACCCGCAAGACTTAAACAATCTCATACTTGCTTCATTTTCTATCTTTACCTTAGCGAAAGCATCAGAATGCATTTCCATTACCTGATTAATCATAAATTTTCCTACGCCTTTGCCTTGGAATTCTGGATGTGTTGCAACTCTGATATCCCTGTCAATCACGCCGACATATCCTGCTGGTTTTTTACCTACCAAGCAAATATAGAAAAACAAACCATACCTTAACATATATTGTTCGTGAGATTCTCTATCTATATTTTCTTGCTGAATGAAACCTCTTTTTACATCAGGATGATTTCTAAGGGTTCTAATAAATTCCCAATATTCGGGTTTGTTTTGTATCAATTCCATTATACACACGATTTAAAAAGGTCAGGATGAGGTATGTTATTATGATAAGCCCTTAAATAATCTCTTTGTATTTCTAGACCTATGTAAGGATGCAGAGTTGTTCCAATATCGATGTAAGTATTCTTATCATTGTGTTTATATAATTCGTAAATAAGAACCTCGCTCAAACTGCTAGCAGAGAACAAAAATACGTGATCTCTTATGTTATTATCATCTATCCACTCCTTAATGTCAACAATTAAATGATGATCATTAACAATGCAGTTTTTTCCTACACGAAAATCTTTTACAACGTTAAATCCACTATTGGATAGATCAGCATTTTCACTACAGATAAAAACAGTTTCTTTCTTTTTTAACTGAGGAATAAAGTGACCAACAAACAGAGGATAGTTTGAATTAACAAGTAGGTTCGCGGATGTAAGATTGTTATCTACTTGACCATACACTTCATGCATCCACGGGGCGAACTCTTTAGAAGCACAGGTGCAATCTTTGCAAATACCTCCAACAAAATAATTTTGCTTTTTGTATCTATAAGCTTCAATCAAAATGTCTTTTAAAAATCCGTGATGTTCTGGATCGTAATGTTTGTGATCATCTGATGAATATCCAAAATTATAATGGGTTTCTCCCATTACAACATGATCATCCGCTAGTTTTAGTTCTTTATCTTGCATAACGCAGATCTCGCCATCAGAAAAGCGAGTGTATGCAAAGTGTTCGTTGCGCTT
>CEPE01124641.1_pt1 | contig 13919 bp, 18 predicted proteins | sample 530531 | NCBI WGS metagenome assembly CEPE01 (sample SAMEA2620273, study PRJEB7988) | marine metagenome | biome: marine biome (ENVO:00000447); feature: deep chlorophyll maximum layer (ENVO:xxxxxxxx); material: "saline water (ENVO:00002010), including plankton (ENVO:xxxxxxxx)" | depth 80 m
ATTAATGCTAATATTTTATTTGCAGTTGTAGATGGTAGAGATACTGGGACTGTTTATGAAATGGGATATTTTAAAGCATTAGCTGATCATTTTAAATATAAAAACGAAAAGAGTGCAGCTGAACACAAAAGATATTCTATTACTTATACAAATGAAAATTTTGGTCTTAATATTATGCTTAAAGAAAGTGTTGATGCTCATGTTGTAGGAGTAGGTGATCTTATTAAGTTTGCTGGATTAATCTCATCTTATTGGGAAAAAACTGGTGATTTACCACCTGCTGTTAAAGATGGAATAGATTGGCAGGATCATATGGGTCGCAGGCAAAAAATTCTAGAGCAATTTCAAAATTTTAATCCTGATGTCGAATAATAAATTAACACCATTTCAAGAATATTTTCTTAATTATTTAAGAAAAAGATTAGACTATTTACAAAAAGACTTATATGATAGTCCTAATCATAACGATATTCAAAATGATTACAATAGGGCTAGAAAAGAATTGGTAAATTATGTTGACAGTTTGAGAAAGGAAGGAAAGGAAATATAATGGATGTTATAAAAGTTTTTAATATGTCTCAAAGACTTTGTTCTGTTAGGAGATACTCGCAACTTCATTTGGTAAAAGATGAATCAGTTATGGAACACACAGGTTTCGTTTGTTTCTTTGGTTTTTTATTAAGTGAATATTTAAATAGTTTGATAGAAGATGGTGAAAAAATAGATGTTTGTAAAGTTTTGCAAAAGTCTGTTGTACACGATATAGATGAAATAATTACAGGAGATATTCCGAGACCAACTAAATACTATAATAAAGAGTCAAAAGAAGTATTCGATAAGATATCAACTGCTGGTATTAATAATGTAATAAACGAACTAGGAATGGATCCGAATATAATTCTAAAAAATTGGACTGATGCTAAAAAAGACAAAGAAGGTATTATTGTAAAAATATCAGATCTTGCATCTGTTGTTTATAAACTTTGGGATGAAACAATTTTACTTGGAAATAAAAAACTTTTACAACAAGCCAAAGAAGTTATAGAGTACATAGATAGTACTATGGTAAAAGTTGCACTAGATGAAGAAATTGTGCATAATATTTGGAGAAATAAATTAAGAATATTAATGATACAATTAAGAGAAGTGTGTGAAGAGATAACAGAATTGGATCAACCAATCATTGGAACTTTAAAACCTTTTAATTAGGAGCAGAATATGTTTAGAAAAAAATATGACCAAGATTTTGTTGACGTTGTACACCATTTAAATAAAAAATATAAAGGTGACAGAGATCAAATAGCAGAAGAAATGGGTGTTAAAAGAAGAACTGTTAGATATATAATTAATAAAAGAAAACCATCAAAAATATCTGGTGCGAAGCTTGCGTCAAAAGTTGATAAATTTTTACAACCAGATGCTGTTGTAGAAAGCTTTCATGAACAAGACATTAAATTAACTATCTGGCAAAGAATAAAGAAAATTTTAGGAATATTTTACAAAAAGAAATAAATTTTAAATGAGAAAGGAACAAAATGAAATACACTGTAGCATTACTTTTGCTATTCGCACTTTTTATGTTAATAGGTTGCTCAAGCAAAGAAAAAGTAGAAATAGTTCATCATAAAGAAATTTATCAGATGGACAGAGAAGAAGTTATTAATGCAATAAATGATTGTAGAAATAATGGTTTAAGATCTATTATAAATAAAACAATGATTAAAACCAATTCTGGAAGAGTGCCTATTGTTATTAATGTAACTTGTGCTCCAAGAGGAGATTAACATGCTTAGAATAAGAGGAAATGACATAGAATTGCATGATAAAAAAATAGCTAGATTATTCGATATAACAGCTATAGATATGCAAGAACTTAGAGAGCTTATTGATAAAGCGAATAACTATGATGAAGATATAAATAAACTAAAGGAGCATAAGCATGAAAAGATCCCCAGTTGATTGCATGGAAGAAGCTTTTAAAACTTTTAAAGCTAGAAACAAAGATTATGGAGACAACTATTTAAATCATGGTAGAGTAATGATGGCTTTATTCCCCAAAGGAGTTGATCTTAAAACAGTAGAAGATTATAACAGATTTGGTATTATTAACATGTTAGTTGCTAAATTAACAAGATATTGTCAAGGCTGGCCAAAAGCTCATCAAGATTCAATTCATGATTTAGGTGTTTATGCTTTTATGTTGGAGTCTTTAGACGATGATCGTATTTGATTTAGAAACAACAGGATTGCCTAAAGCTGAAGGTTCAGACTTAGATTTACAACCTAGAATAATTGAGTTCGGTGCAATAAGATTTACCGATGGCAATTTTGAAGAATATGATAGGTTAGAATTTATGTGTAATCCTGGACACGATCTAGATCCTAAAATTAGTAAAATAACTGGAATAAAAGATGAAGACTTAAAAGAGAAAAAACCTTTTATTTATCATTATAAAGATTTATGTAAATTTTTTCTTGGTGAAACATCGATGGCTGCACACAATTTGCCTTTTGATAGGAAGATTTTAAGATTCGAATTAGAGAGAATAGACAAACTTACAAAATTTCCTTGGCCAATGAACCATATTTGCTCAGTTGAAGTTGGTCAAAGTGTTTGGGGTAAAATGCGTAAATTAAGTGAAATATATAAAGAGATAACTGGGAAAGAACATAAAGGTGCTCACAGATCTTTAGTTGATGTAGAAGCAACAGTGGAGATATTAAAGTGGTATAAAAAAGAAGGACACATATGATGCTGCATTTAAGAACAAGAACAGAGTATTCTTTTAGAAAAGCTTTTGGTTCTATTCCAAATGTAGTAAATTGTGCAAGCGAAGCAATAGGAATAGCAGATGCAGGAACTTGGGGTCATGTTAATTTTAACAAAGAATGTATTAAACAAAAGAAAAAACCAATATTCGGAGTTGAAATAGGTGTAGTAGAAGATGCAACTGAAAGAGCAAGACAGCCAATAAATTACATGGCTTTCTTAGCAAAAAATAATTCAGGTCTAACAGAGATCTATCAGCTCGTAACTAAAAGCACATCTAAAGAAAATTTTTATTATATACCGAGAATAAGCTACTATGATCTTTTTGAAATATCTGAAAATGTAATTATTTTAACAGGAACTAATCCTAATCTTGGATTAATACCTTTAACTAGAAAGAAGCATATTTATTTTGAGATAAACCCAATGACAAGTAAAAAGAGTTTTCTTTGGGCAAAAGAAAAGCGTTTTCAATTTGTAGCAACTTCAGACAATTACTATCCAAAAGTTACAGACAGAAAAGCTTATGAAGTTTTAGTTGGTATGAATAGAACAGAAAGAACTCAGCCAATGCATTTATTAAATGAATATGAATTGGTTGATTGTATTCCTTGGATACCAGATGAAGCAATACAAATGACTTACCAAATTGCTGATGAATGTAATGCTGAATTACCACAAGCTCAAATGATTTCTTTTGATCCTGTAAAAACTTTAGAACAAATGTGTATAGATGGTGCACCAGATAGAAAAATAGATTTAAAAGATAAAGTTTATGGTGATCGTTTAAGAAGAGAAATAGATATGATCGCTAGTAAAAATTTCGAAGATTATTTTTACGTCATAGCTGATATGATTAATTATGCTAAACAACATATGTTAGTTGGTCCAGCAAGAGGATCTAGTGCTGGCTCTTTAGTTTGTTATTTAACAGGAATAACTGACATAGATCCTATAAAATTTGATTTATTATTCGAAAGATTTATAGATGTTACTCGTGCTGATCTTCCAGATATAGATATAGATTTTCAAGACGACAAAAGAGAAATGGTTTTCGAATATTTAAGACAAAAATATGGTGCAGAAAAAGTAGCACATTTAGGAACAGTGAGTAGATATAAAGCTAAAAGCACAATAACTGAAGTTTCTAAAGAACTAGGAATACCTGCATGGGAAGTTAATGATCTAAAAGGTGCTATCATAGAAAGAAGTTCTGGTGATGCTCGTGCTGCAATGTGCATAATGGATACATTTAATGATTTAGAAATAGGTAAAAAAGTTTTAGAAAAATATCCACAAATAAGAATAGCAGAGCATATGGAAAATCACGCTAGGCATAATGGTGTTCATGCAGCTGGCATTATCGTTACTGAAGATCCAGTAAGTAAATATTGTTCCGTGAGTGCACAAACTGGTGCAGCACAAATAGATAAAAAAGATGCTGAAAGTTTAAATTTATTAAAAATAGATGCTTTAGGATTAAGAACACTTTCTGTATTAAATGATGTTTTAGAACAAGTAGGATGGGAAAGAGATAAACTTGTAAATTATCCATTAGAAGATCCAGAAGCTTTTGATGTTTTAAATAAAGAAAGATATGCAGGCATTTTTCAATTTGAAGGTTATGCATTGCAATCTTTAACACGCCAAATGAAAATAAGTAATTTTGAGGATATTGCTTCTATAACAGCTCTTGCTCGTCCTGGACCATTAACATCAGGTGGAACAACACAATTTATTAAAAAAAGGACAGGAGCTGAACCAGTTTATTATATTCATGATATGGTAAAAGAAGTGACAAAAGTTACATATGGCATAGTTGTTTATCAAGAACAAGTTATGACAATTGCTAGAGAAGTTGGTAAATTAACATGGGAAGAAGTAAACCAATTAAGAAGAGCAATGAGCAAATCTTTAGGAGAAGAATTTTTTGATCAGTATTGGCAAAGATTTAAAGTTGGTGCTTTAGAAAATAATTTAGAAGAAAAGAAAGCAAGAGAAATTTGGGATAACATTAACACAATGGGATCGATGGCATTTAACAGAAGTCATGCAATTGCTTATGCTATTGTTAGTTATTGGTGTTGTGTTTTAAAAAGTAAATTTCCTTTAGAATTTGCTGCAGCATGTCTCAGAAATGTTAAAGATGATGATCAAGGTGTAAAACTATTAAGAGAAGTTGTTAGAGAGGGATTAGGATATAAGCCTTATGATAAATATAGATCAGAATTAAATTGGTCTGTGCAAGATGGTGAGTTGATCGGAGGACTTATAGGTATCAAAGGTGTTGGTCCAAAAATGGCAGAAGACATCATAGAAAGAAGAAAACTTAAACAACCTTTAACACCTCGTCAAGACAAACTTTTAGATCAGGGAGAAACTCCATTCGATGATATTTTCGAATGCGAGAGAAGATTTGGTCATATTAAAAAAGATCCAGCTGCACATAAAATAAAAACACCTATTACTGACATACAAGACTTAGAAGCTGATAATCCTGGTGAATTTGTTGTATTCGGAAAAATGATGGAGAAAAACCTTAGAGATTTAAATGAAGCTGTAAACTTAGTTAAAAGAGGTGGCAGAAGAGCAGAGACACACAACTTGTGGCTTAATATGAAATTCGAAGATGATACTGGTCCAATCCTTGCTGGAATAGATCGATGGAAATATCCTAAGCTGGGAAAACCTATTGTAGAAGAAGGCAGAATAGGAGATTGGTATCTATTAAAAGGTCGAATAAATAAAGGTTTCAGAAAACTCCAAATAGATAAATGGCGTAAGCTCACATAAATCATTGTTTTTAAACAGATCTTTTTTTAATTATTTTTAATTTTGGGGTTTACATTTGCCCAGAAATGCTTATATTAGTTATATAAAGTTGAGAAAGGAAAAAAATGGGAAAAATTGAACACATATCAGCAGACGAAGGTAAGTTAGAACTATGGCATTTAAAAAATAGCAGATGTTTTGGTAAAATAGCAGTTATATCTTCAGATCCAAAAATAATAGCAAAAGCTTTAAAAAGATATGGCTATGAAGAAAGATTATCTTTCTCTTCAAGTTTCGATTTTGGTGAAGAGTCTGGTTTTAAAACTGATGATGAACCAAGCAATATATTAGATAAGGCTTTTGAAATTGTTATAGGTAAGGGAGAATAATTATGGAAAAGCATAACCCAAAAACAAGACAAATAATATACTGCGACACAGGAATACCTAGAGTTACATGGTGTGGACCTTTCGCAGTTGCTACAGTTGCTGGCATAGAATATGAGCCAGCTTACCAAACTCTAAGAAAAATTAGAGGAAAAAGACACTGCAAAGGTGTTAGCAATTCTAATATACATACAGCTTGTAAAAAGTTGGGAGTAAAAGGCAAGTGGACAAAACTTGATAAGAAAAGAAAACTTAGCAAATTTGTTACTGAAAATTTAGAGCAAGGAAAAGTTTATATTATACAAATAACTAGACATGTTCTTGTTATGGACACTAGAGATTGGACAACAATCGACAACCAAGTTCCTGAGTGGAGAGCAATGGATGCATCTCATCATTGGAGCAAAAGATTAGTTCATAATTTTTATGAAGTAGAAAACCCACAATTCACAAGTAAATGTGATGAGCAATTAACATTTGATTTTGAGTTGGTAGCTTAAATGAATAAAATTATATTATATAGTTTATTAACTGTTATGCACTTTGACACTCCTCAGGAGTGTCAGATGTGGTCTGATAAAATATATGGTGAAGGATATAAATGTTTTAAAACATATAAGTATGAGGAGTTTTATTTAGAAAAACCACCATTAAAAAGACCAAGTAATTTTGATGAAATGATTACAAATTTAGAAAGGAATTAATTATGAAAAAGATAACACAAGAATTATTAGCAAGAGGATTCATAAATAAAAATACAGCAAGTAAAGAATCAATCTTTGAATATATGTTTAATAATGCTGTAGAATATGCAAATTGGAAAAGCTTTATAAATTGGCAAAAGTGGAAAGAAACTTCATTCGTAAAGAACGCAGATTTTATTATAGATGATTAAAAATGATTATTAGAAGAGCAGATTTCGGTAAATATTGCATTATTGAATCCAGACTTGAAGGGGACACTTTCGAAAAATTATCCTCTCTTCCAGGATTTAAAAGATGGATTGGTCGGGATCTGCTTTTTGACCCAACAGGTGCTAATATAGAAAGAATACATAAATTTTTTCCTAATGCTAAATGGAATGATGATGCATTACCTGCTCTTAATAAATACATAGAAAATTTAAAAGCTTTAGAAGAAACTCGTAAGTTTAAAGAAAAACCTTTGCCAACTAATGATGACTATGCATTTAAAACAAAACCTTTCGAACATCAAAGAAAAGCTTTCTACATGAGTAGAGATAAAAAAGAATTTGCTTTATTAATGGAGCAAGGAACTGGGAAAACAAAAGTCATTATAGATAATGCTGCATACTTATATGCAAATGGTGAAATAACATCTTTAATTGTTATTGCTCCTAATGGTGTGCATAGAAACTGGATAAAAGAAATAGAAGCACATTTACCAGATTGGTGTCCTTATAAATCTTTTTATTACACAGCTGGAATGAATCAAAAAAGAAAAGACAATTTTGAAGATACTCTTATTGCTTCTATGGATTTAAGAATATTTACATTCAATGTAGAAGCATTTGTAAGTCCTAATGCAGTAAAACTTATCAATAGAATATTAGTAAGTGGCAGAGTTATGCTTGTTGTAGATGAAAGTTCTAGGATTAAACGTCCAGGAGCAAAAAGAACTAAAATGATAACAAAGTTTGGTAAATCAGCAGAGTATAAAAGAATTCTTACAGGAACTCCAGTCACTAAAGGTGCTGAAGATGTTTATGCACAATTTAAATTTTTAAATCCTCAAATACTAGGTTATGACAGTTTTTATTCTTTTAGAGCCAGATATTGTATTATGGGTGGTTTTGAAAATAGACAAGTAATTTCTTACAATAACCTAGAAGAATTAACAAGAAATATAGAAGGTCACAGTTTTAGAGTTTTAAAGAAAGATTGTTTAGATCTTCCTGATAAAATTTATCAAAGATACTATGTTGAGATGACTGCTAATCAAATAAAATTATACAATAATATTAAAAAATCTTTTATAGCTGAATTCGAAGGTCAAGAATTGTCTGCACCAGAAGCAGTTACAAGGTTATTAAGAATGCAACAAATACTTTGTGGCTGGTTTCCTAGTGAAGAAGGTATAAAACCAATTGATGCTAAAAATCCTAGAATGCAAGCTTTAAAAGACATTCTGAGTGATATAGATGCTAAAGTAATTATATGGGCACGTTTCAAAGCTGATTTAAAAGCCATAGAGAGCGAACTTGGCAGTTTAGCTGTAAGTTACCATGGAGAAGTAAATGCAGACGACAGAGAAGCTGCAGTAAGTGCATTTCAAAATGATCCTAAAATTAAATATTTTATCGGTAATCCACAATCTGGTGGCACAGGTTTAACTTTAACTGCTGCCGATTATGCTATTTATTATTCTAATAGTTTTGATTTAGAACAAAGAATGCAATCCGAAGATCGTTGCCATAGAATAGGAACAAAAAATAATATTACTTATATCGACATAGAAGCTAGAAAAACTGTCGACAGTAAAATTATACAAGCTCTTAGAGAAAAGAAAAATATCGCAGATGTAATAACAAAAGATCCAATGTCTTTATTTATACAGGAGAGTAATAATGAGTGAAAAAAATTTTTGGATATTGTTAAGAAATAAACTCCCAATAAAAATGTATCGAGTAGAAAATAAAGTAATGAAAGGCATGCCAGACATAGTTTATATAAAAGATGGTAAAACAGGATGGATAGAACTAAAATACATTCATTATTTACCAAAGAAACGTGTTTCTACAGGACTAAAACTAAATCAATCTCTCTGGGCAAAAGACTATGTTTCTAGAGGTGGTAAAAGTTGGATAATGATAAGAATACAAAGGTCACATACAATATTAGTAAAAGGTGAGCATTCTAATTTTATTTACAAAAGACCTAATTTAAAAGAAATACTTCATATTTCTTCTTGGTATAAAATAGGAAATATGGAGGACAAAGATTGGGATGAGTTAGCTTCCATTCTTACCATTCCTTGATTTTACATAAGCAGTAGATCCCATAAACCCAACAACAATAGTTGCTTGAGCGACTAAAAATGTATTTAAAAATCCACTTATCGGTGCCATTCTTATAATGCTAACAAAGTCAGTAAGTAAAATGAAAATAATAACAATAGAAGATAACATAGACACCCATGCCATCATTCTTTGTTGATCCATCTGTCTATCTAAATTTTCGTGCATAGCTCTTTGATGTTCAAGTTCTTCCATCTTTTTAGCCATAGCCATTTCACCATCAGTTATAACACCATCCCCATCTAAATCAGCGACCTCCCAAGTAGATCCTTTTTGTAATTTTTTCTGTACCATTTTACCTCCTATTTAATAAATAACCACTTTGGTGGAAATGCAACAGCCCAATAATAAGCCATAAGAACCATAAAAATAAATATTAAATCTTTAACTTCCATTCTGTACCTGCTTGTGCTATTTGTGCAAAAGAAACAACAGCAAATAAAACACTAAAAATTAAAATTAAAATACAAATACCTAAAGCGAAATATCCTGCAACTTCCATAATTTCTTCTTGCTGCTTCTTTTTTTCTAATCTTCGTTTTTTCTCTGCTGCTTTTGCTTCGTCTATTCTCTTTTTTCTTTCAGCTAATATTCCTGCCCAAGTTCCATGACCAAATCTTTGATCAACCATAACAGAAACTTCATACAATCTTTCAGCTGCCAATTTTGCATCGATGACTTCTGAAGCAACTGATTTAACACCAAACTGCTCAGCAATGCTCATGCCGTCTTTTTTACTTCTTTTTTTGTTTATTTGACTTTGAGCTTCAAATAAATTTTCAATCTCTGCAGATATTTCTCGAATATCTTTACAAGTATTAATATTAGATTTTATAAAATCTACGCTCTTTTGAAAAAGAGCAATCCCTGTAAGAACTTCTGCAAACATATCATTTAGCTGAACTTATGATTTTTTCTTTTGTATTGGGAGTAATTGTTTGTATTATTGCATCTAGAGCACCTGCACCTGCATCAGAATATGGCTCTACTGCTCTTTCTGTTAACAAACTTCTAGGCTGAGTAGATGAAATTATTTGTATTGCATTAGAAAATAATCTATAGACTGCATCAACATTTGTTTCATTTGTTAAAGCTCTTCTTAAAACTTCAGGATCTGTTTCTACAACAAACTCTCCTATTTTTTTCAGTTGATCATTTGTAAATGGTATATCATCACTTCCAAACATTCTTTGCAAAAGACTTTTAGTTGCACCTAAATCAGTTCCACCTGAAGAAATTACTCTTGCAATATTTGCTGCATCTTGACCAACTGTTCCTACTCTTCCAGATCCTGCTAACATTTCAGCAGTTTTTGGACCTTGAAAAATTTTACTTTCTGCAAATATAGTGCTTTTGGCTTGATTTATTTTTTCTAAAATATCATCTAATTTTTCTCCTGGATAAAGAATTTCTAATATCTCTCTTTCATTTTTATTAAATCCCTCTTTAGCAGAATCACCTAATTTATTTATCATTCCTGCTGAAGATCTACCAGCACCTTTAAATTTAAATGCTTTTGATAAACCTGCACGCAATGCTTCTATTGCCATTTCATCACCAGATTCTAATAAGTCATTAAACATAACAGCAACTTCTTCTGGATCTTTACTTAAAATTTTCTGACCTTCTTTGAATTTTTCTATAGAATTTGAAATAGTTGCCCAGTTTTTCCTTGTATTTTGTAATTCAGGTGAAATATCATCTAAAACTTTTTTTATTTCACTTTCATAACCACCTAGTGTGTTTTTTAAATTTCCTTTGCCTGATCTGTCTGCTGCATTTTTTGCATCCATAAAAGCTCTTTTAACAATTTCACCTTCTTCCAAAGTAAGAGATCTTTTTAACTCTAATTCACCTTTTTTATTAACTTTAAAAATTGTATCGAAACCATTTTCTTGCATATAATTATTTATTCTTGCTCTTTGATTTCTGCTTTTTTGTGCTATACTTAAAACTATATTATCTATTTCAGGATGGAATTTGTCTTTTGTAGCATCAAATATTTCTTTATAAGCATCACTTTCAGCCTTTTTTAATTTAGCTGAGTTATTACTAAAAGTTGCAAAAATATTTCCACCTTGTGAAGATGGTGCAAGATCTTCTTGTAAACTGCTGTAAACATTTTTAATAAAATTTGCTCTTCTTTCATCTAAAGTTTCTCTTATAATTGGAGTTCCTGGACCACCTTTTACTGAAAATTGACCAACTACTTTTGCTGCTTCTGGAGACATTTCAGGAAAAATTTTGCCTTTAGAAGCTTGTTCTAAAAATTCATCCACAGTTAAACCAGAATCATCAATCATCCTTAAAATTTCATCTTCTACTTTTGCTGCAGTTTTTCCAGTAAATAATCTTCTTGCTTTATCAAAATATGGTGAAATTAATGCAGCACCAGCCTGACCAAGTTTATTAAATAAAGGATTAGTAATAGCACCAGTTATAGCTGCAACTGGGGTTTGTTTTAATCTTTCTCCTACATCTCCTTCAGCACCACCTGCAGCATAAAGACCACTCATAACAGCACCTTGCCCAGCTAATCTTCCCACAGTCGGTTTTAAACCAACTAAACTTGCACCTCCAGTAAAAGGAGCAAGAGCAACTGATGCAACTGCTGGAAGTGCAGCACCACCTAATTCATATTTTAAACTTCCCTTTTTTGCTCTGGCTTCTTCTAGTTCTTTTCTTTCATCTTTTATTGCTTCTTCATAAGTTACATTAGGACTTAATGCTTTTATTCCTGCAATAATTTCATCAGAAAAATTAAACAATAAACCTTGTGCTGATAAACGACCTCTATCAGCCATTGTTAATCCTGATTCTGGATCAACATCTTCATTTATTGCAATGTTATTATCTTTTCGTAATTGGTCTAATAATTTTTGTTTTTCTTCTTCTTCGCTCATTGCTCAGCACCTCTTCTTTTCAACTCTTCACCTATAGCTTTTAATTGGTCTATCGAGTATAAATTAGAAGCATTAGGATTAGATAATAAAGACTTTAAATCGTTCACAGTATAAGATGTTAAATTTTCTTTAAATTCTTCGAAAGTAATATCACCTATATCATTTTGTCCTCTTTTGAAATTATAAAAACCTTGAGCATCTAATTTTAATCCTTTATTTACATCTCCATCTTCATAAACATAAGGTAAGTTAGAACCAAAAAGTCCAGGATATGCTTCTCCTGCACCTCTTAGCATGTCTTCCATAACTTGTGCTCTTAAAATTCTTTTGTTTTTTATAGTTTGCTCACTATCTCCTATTTTTGGAAAATATTGATCTAAACCATCAGCATATTCTTGTGAGCTAATTGCAGCACCAGATTCTAATCTTAAAATTGCAGCAATCCAATTTCTAGATGCAGAATAAAATTGTTGACCTTCTGAAGTAACACCAATATTTCCAAAACCAACTTTATCAGCAGCCAAATCTCTTAAATTTAATCTATAACCATCAGCTTCTAAATTTCTTAAAATTCCTTCATTAATCATCATTCTATTGAAAAAACCTGCAGCTTTTGTTTGTGCTGGTTTATACTCTTTTTTATTTTCATCTATAATTTCATTCTCAGTAACATTAGATGGAATTTCTAATCCTGTTTCAAATAAATTAATTCCAGGAATTTTAGTATTTCTAATAACACCATCTGGTCCGCTGATAGGAACTGTTTTTGTAGCAGTAAGTTTTTGCCAATAAGCAGAATATGTAGCTATTTCTCCTGGACTTGCAGTGCCAGCTTTAATTTTTGGACTTATCTCTGTTAAATAACTCATAAGCCTTTCTGTTTGTGATCCTCCTGCTTTAGATGTTTTTAAAGCTTTTGCCCAATCTATTGCAGCATTTTGTTTTGCTCTTTTATTCTCTAATAAATATTTGACTGGATCCATTAAACCTTCTGAGATAGAACCTATAAGTGTAGATCCTGGTTGGTTTGCAGCTCTTCCCATTCCTGTAAAAAACAAAAGACTTGCTAAAGCAGGGTCAAATTCTGGAGTAAGCTGGTCAGCTATTCTTATTGCTTGTGATGCGATAGGATCTAAAGTTGGATCATCTACTTTAGGTAAATTATCAAAATTAGTTTCTACCATATTATTATCTCCTTGTATCTCAACATTCGAATCTGGTCCAAAATCTAAACCATATAAGCTTGCATATCTTCTAGCATGACCATATCTTTGACTTCTAACACTTTGTGCTGGGAAAATATAATTATTTGTAATTGCTGCTGTTGCTTCATCTATTGTTGCATCTCTATCTGTTAAAACCTCATAAACCTCAGGATAATTTTCTTTTACATCTTTTAAAAAATATGCTAATTGACCATCTGCTGAATTTCTTCCTAAACCTTCCGAATCCAAAAAACTAAATAATTTATTTTTTCTAGGATCAGGAGCAGACATTCCTCTCCCCTGAGGAACATTCCTATATTGAAATAATCCCCAAGCACCTTCTTCTTCATTTTCAATTCCAGGATTAAATCCAGACTCTGCAAAAATAGTTCCCATAATTGCAGCTTTAGCCTGATCAGTCCATGGCTGGCTATCAAGGATAGAAAATATAGCATCTGTATTTTCATTTTTCATTTATTACCTTCTTTGAGATAATGCATAGGCACTTCCTAGACCTCCTAAAGCAGATAAAGTTTGTGCATAAACACTAGGAACAGGTGTTTGAGTTGTTGAATAACCTTGAGTAAAACCTCTTGTGTCATAAGGGACTCCTTGCAACAGACCTAAAATATAATTTAAATCTTCCATAGGCTGTGCTCTTTGGTCTAAATAGTCTTGATATGCTTGATCCACACCTCTTTGGTCTAATGCTCTTTCTGCTTCACCTACTGTTATTAAACCTTGTGCAACTGCATTTTTTAAATTTTCTTGAGTTGTTGCTGCATCTTGTATAGCTTGTATTCTTTTTAATCTAGATGCTTCGTCAGTTTCATATGCTGATCTTAA
>CEPE01124639.1_pt1 | contig 13776 bp, 13 predicted proteins | sample 530531 | NCBI WGS metagenome assembly CEPE01 (sample SAMEA2620273, study PRJEB7988) | marine metagenome | biome: marine biome (ENVO:00000447); feature: deep chlorophyll maximum layer (ENVO:xxxxxxxx); material: "saline water (ENVO:00002010), including plankton (ENVO:xxxxxxxx)" | depth 80 m
CAATTTGGTTTGCTAAAACCGTTGGCTCGTCAATAGCAGATGCTAAATACCAAGATTGGGAAAACAAGGGTGGTGCGTTTGTAATAATAGACTCTTCTAAATTCTTTAACCTAAACACTATCGCAAACGGCGGTAGGACTGGGCAAGACGCGGGTGGGCAAACAAGATTAGAAGAGTTTGTAGCATCTACCAGAGGACACCCAGCGCTTATTGATAATTACTACCAAGAGGCAATAAGTCACGGAAAAAATGTAGAGGGGCTTTTTGATACTCACCCTAATTCAGATAAACTACTTTTCGACTCTACTTATTTAACTTCTAATGTAGGGATGAGACATTCTGCTATATTTGTAAATGATGTATCTCAATTTCCTGAAACTGGAATGGGTAAATTAAATGTTATTAAAAATACTGGTGGCACTAGGGTAGATGACTCCATAAAATATTATGTGGTTTGGGGAGGGAAACATTCTACTAAATTACAAGGAACTGTGACTGGGTTTAACGCAGCCTTTGGGTCTACAAGCCCTACTATAGAAATCATAGATATAAATACTGATGTAACTCCAGTAAAAAACGGAATGATAGTAACGCATGACAAAAATGGTAGGAAATACAGAGTTATTAATAATGGGACTGCTGCTGGTGGTGGTTCAGGCTCTAACGTATTTACATTACACCCTTACGATTTAGATGATAATTTACGCATTAGCAGCGCTAATGATACCGCATGGCAAGTAGGGGACAGTTACACAGTCGATACTCAACTATACAAGACCATGATTATTTCTCCTTCGGAAGTGTTTTTGAGACCGGAAAGCATTTTTTATGAGGCAGGTTATGGTAGAGCAACAGGAGAGTTAATTTTTGATAACGCACCCACTACTTCTTCTTCTACTACTGATATAAGCACTACTAACGGGGCTACAATAACAATTAGGTCATGGTTTAAAAACCCAAAACCTTGGCCGACAGAAGACAGCCCTAGAAATGTAAGAATGGGAGAACCTATAACATACATCTTTAGAAGCGGGCTAGGTGCATTCGGCCAAACTACCACTACAGAAAACTTTAACGGGGCTATACACAGTAGCCTAGACATTACTGACGCTTCTGATTTCCCAAATACTGGTAAGGCTTGGTTATATTTTAGTGGTGATAACTATAATGATGGTGGGTGGAAACTAATTACTTATACTGGTAAATCGGGCAATAAACTAACTGGCATTACTGGAACATATTTTACTTATCCTTCTGGAACTTCGATTCATGCCAGCAGAAAAGACCCTACACACCCACAGTATGTCAGGGTTAATGGAACAGGAAATACAACCGCTATAGCGACAGATTTAATGGCTGCAATAAACAGCGTAGACGGTAATAATGATGGTGTTGCTAATTCCAAAATTAGGGTAGTTCAAGATACCAATAGATTATCTTTTGAGCAAACAACAATAGGCTCTGGTGGAAATAGTGAAATTATAGTAACAAAATATGGCAACCAATCAGACTTTACTTCACAGAGGGGTATGCAAGGTGGGGCAGATTTAGAATCAATAGCAACTATACAGAATGAATCTACTTTACCAAGAGAACTAAGTAGACTATACGAGTTACACATTAGTAACGACAGGTCTTACAACGTTCCCATAGACCTAAGCCAAGATTCTGCGGTGATTAGTAATTCACTTTCTCCTCAATATGCTCTGCGAATGATGATGCAGATAGAAGGAAGCGTTAGGAATAAAAACGCTGGAACTTATTTCGACAACGATAAATTTAGAACTTTATGGCAAGCAGCGTCAATGAATACTTGGCTTCCCCCAACTAATATCAACGTCCCTATGGATATTAACAACGTTCCCATTACTACTATGATGGCTTACGATGGTGGCGCTACTAATAAAAATGATTTTGGCTCTACTGTAGACAGTAGAAATAAAACTCTAGGTGCAACTATAGCAGCAGTCAAAAAGACTAGCGGTTACAGCGATGAAGGAAACTATATGCCTTTCACAAAAGTTATGGGTCGGGATGGGAGATTAGATTTTAGACCTAAGTTCAATAGTGGTATAGCATTAGATAGAACAAGCGTTAGACTAAGTAATATTGAAGGTGGAGTAGTCTCTAAGATAAGTAATGTAAGAGTTTACTATGATGATGGTGCTTCCTTTGTGGATTACCCCTCTACTAGTGTGCAAGATACTAGTAAGTGGAAAGTATTTCAATATCCAAAAATCAAGAGTTCTTTAGAGGCACTAAAATTAGCAAAGAGACAATATTCTACACTAAAGGATTCCCCACTACAAATAAAATTATCACCTATTCTACAAGGTAATGTAGATAGAATGATGTTACAAAGTGGAAGGTTTGGGTATATCGCAGACCCCTATAGAATAAGTCAAATTGCTGATGGTGCGACTGGTGCTAATGAAGGAGTTCAGTATTGGAGTAGGGTTGGAACTGGAGGGTGCTTATTCCCCGGACAAGTAAACGCTATGGATGGAAATTTAGGAAAGCAAACTACCCTTGCAGGGTCAAAGAATAGACAAGGACGAAGCGACCAAAAACACGCAACTAATGATTTAGATTACTTTAGTCAATATTTTTACTATGGGGCTAACAGCCTAGCGTATGCAGCACAGGTAGTTCATATACCTAATAATACACCGTTTGTTAGTAACACAAGTGGTAATGAGTTAAGAGTTTTTATCTCCCTAAAGAATGGGCAAACTGGGTCAGATATAGATACTGCTAAGTTTGTAGTCTGGTTAGTGGATTATAATTTTACTGATAACCACCTAAAGAACGTAGATAGTGTGGCGGGACACTCCAGCAAAAACATATACGGTAGCGGTTTTTATGAGATTCCAATACCAGATTCTTATGATGGTGGGGGAGGCAATAATAAAATTGTTTTATCTGTTAACGTAGAATATCTAAAGAGTCTTCTACGACATAGGTGTGGAGAAGGAACTACGCACTTGTTGAAAAACGCACACGTTTTAGAAGATGGTAGTAGCACCACAGCCTTAAGTAGTATTTCTACCCATGCGGACGCAAGCACTTCCATCTTCCCTCTAGGCGGAAGGCAATGGTCTACTGTTCTACCCAACAAAGGATTTTTCCAACAAAGAACCTCTTGGTATGCACCAAGAATAAATGTTACCAGAGATATGTCTTATTGGCCCGGCACTTACATTACCTATACAGACAAAGGTATTGACTTGGATAATGAAGTTTTGACTATACAGGAAATTAGATGGCAATTTGACAATCAACAGAAAGAAAAACTTGCTATGACTCTTGAGAGGGATATTAGTTTTGCATCCCAAAGTGTTAGTGCCTATCTATTCCCTTCGTTCCCACATAATACTCCAGTAACCCACGATTCCCCTACTGAGTATGTTCCTCCTTCCTTCCCTCAAACTGTAGGTTCTGGGACGCAGACAATTGATTCAGATGATTGGATTGCACAAAATCCAGCAGACCAAGGAAATCAAACAGGTATCTATGATAACACAGGCAATGCCTTTACTGAGTATAGACAAAGCCAATCTACTTTTAACCAGATAGGTAGCGGTGCTTGGGCAGACATTAGAGGCTTTGGCTCTATGACTCAAGACCTCATGGGTTCAAGGGGTCAGTTTGGAATTTTGGGACAAGAAAGACCCCCTAAAATATCTGCTAGTGTGCGTGGTATAGATGTTGAACTAGAATTTACCCCATCAGAAGGAACAGTTACTAAAGCAAAAGAGGGCTATGCTTTCCCCGGTAATACTCTACCGGGTGGGGAGACAGGCTACGTTGCTAAGAATTCTATGGAAGCAGAGTTTTCTGTGCCTAAAGATATTTTATCAGACCAGATGGAAATTTCTGCGGCAATCTCTCATGGTGAGGGAGACCTCTCCATAGAAAGAAGTAACAATCTACTTGGAAGAGAATCGAAAGCACTAATGACTACCAAGATAGAAAACATTACTAAAGGAACTACTTTTTCTTCGGAGACTCAAGTGAATAAAGGAATGAGTAATGCTAGAACATATCTTTTCCCAACGCAAAGAGTTACGGGTATGTCTGCTGGAGATAGAATAAGAGTAACTATAACACGTGACCCAAATAACTCTAGTGATACATCTAACTATTCAGCAGTCACACTACATGGAATAAATGTTGGTCTACAGAGAGCGAACAACACCAGTTTTGGGACTACGAGTTCTCTTACTCCTTATGAGTGAATGAGTCTCTTAGGGCTAATATTTTTTTGGCTTTGTCCCTACCAATGCCCTTTATTTCCATCAAATCTTTTTGAGTTCTTCTGCTGTGTAGAATTTTGGGGACGCTACCAAATTTTTGTAATAAATCTATGGCTATTTGCGGCGTAATACCCGGTATTGCGACTAACATAGAAACCCGATTATCGTAGGTAGGGGCCGTTGCTGCCTTCTTTACGAAATCAGGCAGTCTATTTATCCCACCCTCTCCATCTAACATCATCTGCGTGTGATTTATGATTAACCAATTAATAAATTCCTCCATACTTGCAAGTTCCATGTATCGTATCTTAGGAAATCTTTGGTAGAAGGTTTGCTTGAATCTCTCTATCGCCTTTTGCATACGACTTATTTCAATTGCTGTTTTTTGTCTGCTACTATAACCTTTAACGTATGGTTTTAGTTTAGTTCCATAGACCACTAGGAAAGGATGCTCAAAGTTATTTTGCAAGTCTATTAACTGGTCTACTATAGTTCTTGTTCTACCTATACCTAGAATACTTCTGTAAAGGTCATTTATTTCCTTTGCCTCTACTCCCCATTGGCCTATAGCATAGTCAGCAGTCATTAATCTCTTTACCCTTGCTTGTCCGCTTGCGTTATCGAGAGAAGAGTCACCCATCCTCATTAGTAAGGAATTGATAATCTTCTGGTTTTCCCTGTCATCTATTAGAAGCATAACCATACCAAGAGTAAAAGGTATATGAAATGATTCTAAATGATGCAAGCGCCATCGCCGCAGCAAGATGCGATTTTATTCTTACAGTTAAGACAAACTGACGAGCCATGTAATTCCATGAATCCTCTATCGCTTCTACAAATAGGACATAATTGTTTAAGTTCAGCCATTATTCTACCTCCTTTTTAATCGTGTAACCAGCATGGGCCAGAGCAAAGATTCCTTGTTCTGAACCAATCAGTCGAAGGAATGTGAGCGTATTTTAGAAGAGATAACACTTGACTTTTAGTTATTTGCCTATTGAAATCTCTCCAACCTAGAGTCTCTATGAAAGATGTTATTTCTTCTGCCATATCATAAGTTTCTCTAGCATTAAAATTCTCTGGGGGCGCAAACCACCTGAGACTATCCGCTAGATACTGAACTAGTGCAACCCTTACTTCATGTCTTGGGTTCTCATGTCTCATTAATTTATTGAGACATGGTGGGATAGGAACTTCCCCCATACACCCGATTTCACCTTCAAAATCTTCTAAAGAAACCACGTTTCTTTCGTGCTTAACTGGGTTCTCTGAAACCCATTTAACTATGTTAAAATTAGATGCCGTTTCCGCGCCTCTGAAGGGGTCAGAGTCCCTAAGTTTTTCGTCAGGGCGGGAGGGTATCACGTAGCCGAAAGGGTCGCCTTTAAACGCATCTAAATCTATGTTAACAGCCCATCTCTGGCGGGTCACGTTATACGTCCCCGGAACCCTTGTTAATTTCTGTGGATTTCCTACCCCATCTAGGGTCTTTAGACCAGATGCAATCTTGTTCTGATAGCGTATAATATGTGGTGCTATAGACTGACCTTTAACTGGTTTCTCAAACAATTGATGCACATGAAAACCACGCCCAGTAGCAACGACTCTTACATCACCACTTAGTCTACCAATTAAAGTATGCACATCTTTCTTGACATCATCTATTGTAGTATCAGCCGTAGTATCAAAATCAAACCAAGCCCTATCCATCACTACTGAATCTGGGTCATACTTCCAAGGTTTGGTAGGGTGTGGTCTTTCAAAGTGGAATAAAGATGTGTAGATATTTGCTTTACCATTTAGATTATGCACATAAGTATTGAATTCCTTACGTGTATTACAGGGTCTACGCCTTAAGCCAATCTCTCTAGGGAAAGAAAACATAATCCCACCTAAGCCTTGTAAAGAATGAAAGCAGCGCCGAACAATACAAGCCCTTGAAATATAATTAGTGGTGCTGCGTCAGACCAAGACACAGTAATGTCATCAATCCAATCTAGTCTAATCTCTATCATAGCATCACCTTTTGCTCATGGCTACAAGAACATCTTCCAATGGTTTGCATTTCGGATTCCCCCTCCGGTGTTAGTATTGACGCATCCTCAAACCCTTCCCAATCGTCATCCTTGTCACAAATGTCACACTTCATTCTAAAGCAACCTCCTGTTGGTTGCCACAATCGCAAGCAGCGATAGTAACCTTCTGGGGCTTGTCACCTTCGCGTCCGGTAACTCTAACCATGTCCTCAAATCCTTCCCACATATCATCTGCCCCGCACGCCGCGCATATTAAATCTTCTACGTCCATTCTTCCATACTTCCCGTTAATTCCGTCTCGCAGTTTAGGTGAAAATCACACCACAAAGGGCAGAAATATTCATTCCAATTCATTTCATACTGCTGGGAATTGAGTGAATCTATGGTGTGATATAAATTGTTCTCAAAGGCATTAATAGACCTATTCATAACAGGCTCTAAAAGAGCGAAGCCGTTGTTTTCTCCCACCCACATAGTCTTACCGCGCTTTTTATATTCCTGTAATAGTTTATCGTTAGGGTCAACATTCTCATAGTCTGGGCTAAGATAAAGGAAATGTGAAACCTCATCATAGCCTAACTGTGAAAGCATCCTATTATAGAATACCAGTTCTTTTCGGGTGCGTCCGAGTTTACCCATATTCATTTTACCAGTCTTAAGTTCTACTAAAATTAATCCTCCCTGCGGATGCCTCAAGACTCCATCTATCATACCGACCCACACTATAGGTAAAGTAGTATGAGGATGCAATTCTAATTCTTCGTATACTTCATGCTTGACTTCTGCTTCAACAACATCAAACATAGTAAGGTCGCTCGCTATCTGAAACAGTAGAGACTTGAGTGCTACTGCACCACTATCTTCCTCCATCCCCTCTGCGATAAGAAAACGTTCCATGTCTTCTGGTTCACCTAAGATGCCATGTTCCATAGCGGCGTGAATAATACTACCTCTAATCGCCTCTTCCGTAGGTGGCGCTTGGGGGACATCAGCCACATATCTCCAATAGAATTGTCTGGGACACATCTTGTAGGTCATATAGGATGATTTGCTACAGCGAAGAATCTCTCCGCCCGGTTTATAGGAGGATGCTTGGGACTGTTCTTGTGTAGCACGCACAAGAATCACTCCTCTTCTTTATTAGTTACTCCGTTGTCCCAATCTTCTATGCGACTTTGCATGGGGTCTAGTGGCTTATTACAAGCAGGGCAAGTATCTTGTGGTGGTAGAGCCTTTAGTAGAGGCTGAACAACCCTTTGGCCGCAATGCTCACACTCTATCTCTTTTATTAATTCAAAATGGTCTAGTATACCAAATATGAGACCATTAACTCTGGCTAAATCTGCACCAACAGCCTCTATCAATTGCTTAACTGTAGCATCTATTTCAGATATAGCACGCTCATTCTGTTTAGCAGTAGGCTTACCTGTAAACTTCCTACTTCTACCCATAATATCTCCTCACCTTTTCCGCATATAAACTATAGCCAAGTAACGTTGCCTAACCCCTGCATTGCATTCTCCAATGGTTGTGACGACCAACCTACTAGGCTGTAGTAGGGGGTTATCTTATCCAAAATAAAACGCTGACATATAATCTTGTAACCTACTTTAACAAATGAAATATCTTCTTCATTATCAAACGCAATATACTTTCCTTTATCATTTAAAGTAACCTTGAAGAAAGAACCCTTACCGTAACCCTTACCTAGAAATTCGTTAGACCAAGAAGCAGCAGCAGCATTACCTGACAAGACTTTGTATTCACTTAGATTCTTCTCAAGTTTACCCTTCATACTAAGCCTATCAATATCCATAGTTCCATTTACTGTAGACTCTATGATTTGGTTTAACTGTTGTGTTACTTCTTCTTCCTCTTTATTGGCAAGTATTCCGCCGATAACTTCACCCATTGCTTCCTTCATCACCGGAGGCATTCGGGATTGCTTCATCTCTATCCCTTTGACATAGAGTTTAGGTTCGTGCCACTCTCCGTCAGTCCATACCACGTTCCCAGCATATCTATTCTTTGCCATGAGCAACATACGGTCACAATATCTTTCATACTCTACCTCAATGGGGTGCATATAGCCATTGATAATCCTAAGTTTCTCAAACCATTCTCCTGTTAAACCTTTATCTTCATCCACCACGAAGATACTGTCCGTGTGCCCATAGATAGTTTCCCAACCTACTCTTTGCGCTGCGCTTCTTAGCCTCTTGAGCGTTTGTCTTGAAGTATATGTTATTGCGCCCGCCACTTCTGGGTGATACATACCAAACTTAGAATCACCAGCAACACCATACATAGAGGCTACAAGAGACTTACAAGCAAATTGCATAGCATCCCAAGTCTCTGCATTTACAGGGTCATCTTGCTTTAACTGTTTGTATTTGTTCCTCATCTTAGTCATCTTATCCATCTGAACTACAAGCATACCTTTGCCTTCTTTCAAAAATTTAGAGCCGTTGCCACAATCCTCTCCTTCTTCATCGTTTAGTTTCTCCCAAGAGATATTATACATAGCAGCGTTGCTGTGATACATCGCTTTGATGTCTAAAATACCTACGTTGTCATACACGCTGGGGTCTACTTCCATGATGTCTGCGCCTTCGTATGGAACATACTCAAACTGTGGCTTGGTGGGAATTCTCTTAGCGAACCAATCCATATCTTGTAATACTAGACAAGTAAACATCTTGGTAATAAATGGCGTAGTCTTTAGGTCACATTGCACTAGATGTTGCAGAGAAATATAGTGGTTGATTGCATTTACTTTAGCGTCTAACTTAGGTAGCAGCCTTACGTCTTGTCGGCAGTAGTGAACGTAAAGTGGTAAGTTAGTATAATAGGTATCGTGTCCGTCAGGTAACTCTACTTTCTTTTCTCCTAGAACTAATTCAGCAACGTCATCTAGTTTATAGCCCGACAGTTTACCGTTCTTTAACTCCCATAACTTAGAGAAAGCAATCATCAAATCAATACAGTTCCTTCCTACAATTGGTTGTTCCCAATCCTTGTAACTGTAAACCAATCTATTATAGGGTGACATATATGACGCATGAAGACCTCTTGCCCTGCATCTTTCAATAATTGTTTTTATATCTGCGCCGACCACATACCAACCAGTAATAATATCGGGGTCTTGTTTCCTCATGTGCTTTAGGAAATGAGTCAGCATTTCTTTCTCGCTAGGGAAGGCTTTGGCTGGAATATCATAAGTGTAGTCACCAAATTTAGTTAGGTCTTTACTTTCCTTTAAGGACTTGTCTACAAACCACACGTATTCCTTCTCGGTGTAAGAATCATATACTACAATAACAGTTAGATGATTGGTGGTAGGATTCCATTCACAATCCAGATACCAAACCCTGTGTTCGTAGTTAGGAATTGGCTCATGTCCCGCTAGTAGTCTTTCAGACAAGACTCTATTAGTAACTGGTATGTTAGCCTCCCATGTTGGTATATTTGGGTGTGCCTGCTTGAAGTCATAAATGTCGTTTGGGTGTGAGACTATTATCTTAGTCAGTTCTTCCCCATACAACCCCACGTGACCTCTTTGTTTGTGGCGTGCATCAATGAGATAGGAGTCTTGGTTCTGAACAAAGAAGTAAGAGTCGTAGGTAGTAGCGCTAATGCTACATCTCTCACGGTTCTCATCACGATACCGTATGTCAATACCTTTCTTAGTCCTAGTTACTATCACCTAAATCACGTTCCTTGTGCCCACGTGACCTTGTAGGTATATTATGTTTGTTCAGCCATTGGTTTACTGCTGCTGGCGTGATTCCAAACTCCTGTGCAATATCAGCCATAGTCCTTCCACTAAGGTAGTTATCTCTCAACCATACAGGGTCTCTATAGTGCTTGGGTTTTGTTTTATCAATTAAAACAAACCTTACTTCATACTGGCTATCGCTGGCTATTCCCTCTCCTTCTACGCCATGCGTTATCATACCATTTATTGTATCTCTTACGTCTTCTGCTATCATACTATTCACTCCTTATTGCTGTTTGTAGAACAAAACTATTGTTGTTAAATGTGAACATTATCTTGTAACCCTGATTAGCCCTAGTAAAATCAAAGAGATTGATTGATACATCTCCGTGTATCTTAGAAAAGAACTGCTCAAGTCCTCCCGCTAATGTCACTTCTTTATCCCATAGGTCTAAGTCTGGATGGAAATACATCTCCTCTATGGTAGCATTGCGGGCAAACGCCTCTTGTGCCTCATTCACTTCGTTTTTAGTTAGAGGGAGAGTGCTTACAGTCTTCCCCTTGTTTGCCTTACCAGTAACTACTTCTAAATGGTATGAACCATCGTGTCTCAAAAAGAAGCATAATGTGTATAGGTTCATCTTCTGTTGATTCATAGAATCACATCTAAGTGCCTCATACAAATCAGTAGCATCTACAGTCCCCAGTAGGTAGGAATGATACTCGTCTCCGGCTAAGGTTTCATAGATATAACGCCCGTCTCTCTTGACAGATATTCTTTTCATTACTGACTGCGCTTCCCTTTCCCATTCCCTTAACGACTTGGGATTATTGGGATAAGCAGTAGCATCTGGATTAGCCTCTAAAGTAGTTTGCTTGTTACTTGATTTAACTCTTAACTTATTACCGTCTTGAGTTAGATTAACTGTTGCACCATGATACTTCAAAGCACCTAAAAGTTTAGAAATATCAGTAATGTAAATGGGATTCTTAGAAAAGTATGCTGCTGTCGAAGGACTCAAATGCTCTGGGTTAACTGTGCTTAGGTGAGTAAGAGAAGAAACACCATCCTTTGACAAGGCAGTAATGCTCATTACTGTGTCTATAGAACCTATCCCAGTAGAGTTTGTCTTAGTTCGCAAAACGCAAGAATGCACTTGGTCTTGTAGTTTACCGCTTATCATTTGCGGGCGCTGTATTTGCTTTAACAGCAGAGACAGAGTATCATTCTTGGTCTTTAGCGTCTCCGTCATTTGACTCATCTTCCTCACTCTTTTCTTCTACTACTAAGAAAGGAAGACCAGCCCATGAAACTTCTCCCCCCTTTACTCTGAGTATGTCGTGGGTAGTCCCAACAAACTCCATGTTCCTACCCTTCATCTCTTCGATAGTCGCTCTGATAACCCACTCATCATCCGAAAGTGACTTATCGCCTTTGACCCCTGCTGCTGGGTCTGCCTTCTTCATGTAGCGCCCCAAGAATATCTGTTGAGAAAATCGGCGCATTGTCCCCTTCTCCCAGTCTGGCCTTTCGCCTACTGACATGAGAACCTTCTTACCGCTTCCGTCATCCATGTATTCTTGTATGGCCTTCAAATGGAAGGTGTTGAATATCATTGGAACGGGTAGGGCGTGTAGCCTATCAAGAACGTCACGGTTCATTCGGTTGCGCTCTCTCCATTCCTTCTGGTTGAAGGAGTCGTCTTCATTCTCTATGATTCCCTTGTCAAGAAGGGACTGCCTCATAGCAAACTCGCACCACTTTAGGAAAGTAGAGCCACCATCGAAAACAATACCAGCAATAGAATTAGGATTCTCCTCCAAGTCCTCTGCTAGTAGGTTGATGAACCACTTAGTCTTGTTAATGAGAGCGTTGTGATTAACCGAGTTATCGTCATGGTAGATAGAGTCGTCAAACTCATCTAGTAGTGGGATAACTACTATGTTATCTCTGTCTGGGTAGATATGGTCTACTGTGGACTTAGCAGAGTTATCGACATCGAGAATTACCACCTTCTTACCAGCAAGTATAGCAGGTTCCATCAGAGATAGAGCCAAGCCAGTCTTAGCCGTATTCTCATGGCCCACAAGAGCGCCACGATATGTTACCTTCTCTTGTCTGCGTGTATCAAGAAGATTCCTGTAGTATTCTCTATCGTAAAGAGTCTGTGGCGCTTTAGCCGCCTCCTTCTTCTTTACATCGTTTCCTGTCGTTACCCAACTGCTCATATTTACTCCTCACACTCTCCGCATATAAAGGCTAGGTTCTCAACGGTATTAGGCAATTACTTCCTAGCACCAGAGAAGCAATCGAAACTGCACTTCTAATTGAACTAATAGTTACATCAAGAGGGTCTATGATACCAGCCTCAACAAAGTTAACTGTTTTACCAGTCTTAGCATCAATCCCGTATGTAGTATCAAAGGATGCGACTTCTTCAAAGCCTGCATTATCTAGGATTAAGAACTTAGGCATCATAAATGCTCGCTGAATAATCAAATCATTATCTGGTTGACTACCAAAATAGTTCAGCAGAAGACCACCACCCGCAATAACACCATTACGCATAGCGGCTTTAACAGCATTAACAGCGTCATCTACTCGTTCCTTTGTCTCAAGTAGTTCTACTTCTGTATAGCCACCTACTTCAATAGAAGCAATACCGTTCTCTAGTCTACCTATTCTTCTAAGTAGTATTTCTTCTTCCCACTTGTTATCATCCTTCTTGACGTATTGTAACTCTTGATACAAAGTGTCAAGGTGTGCATCACAAACAGGTTGACTTACTTTAACAATTGTATTGTCTCGCTTAGACTCCATGCTTAGAATATGACCCATGCCGTGTTCCTCTACATTCGTTATGTCTCTATCCCAGAACTTACCATATAGTGGGCCTCCAACCATCGCTTGAATATCCTCTAGCCAATCTTCTTGTGACTTACCCATCTCTGGAGTCTTTAGCATGGCAGCGTTTACTTTCCCCTGCATTACATTGATTAGTAGGTTAGGTAGAATGCGTGGATTAATCTCGTTACAAATTATCAGAAGACCTCTGTTCTGTTTGATACTCAATTCTAACGCTGGTAATAATTGGTCGAAAGATTGAATCTGGTCTGATACCAGAAGAACGTTAGACTCGTCCATATTACGTGGGAAGTGTGGGCTTAATTGTCCTGAATGAATCTCAAACCCGTTACACATCTTATAGGTAGTATCAAAGCCACTTCCTACTTCAACAGATACAACACCATCCTTACCTACTTTACCCATTACTTCTGCTATCAAAGAGCCTAACTCTGGGTCGTTGTTGGCTGCGATAGTAGCAACATCAACCAATTGAGACTCATCTTCTATACTGATTGCCTGTTCCTTTATCTTCTCAATGATTGCCTCTGATTGAGACTTGATTTGATTAACTACAACATCAGGACGAACCCCTTCTGATATTCTCTCAAAGCCCAAATTACAAAAAGCCTGTGCTAGAACTGTTGCTGTAGTAGTCCCATCACCACTAATAGTCTGCGCTTGTTCCGCTACTTGTTGTATTAATTCAATCCCCATCTGCACATAGGGGTCGTTGTCGTGAACTGCTTTAGCAACAGAGACACCATCATTTAGAACAACAGGAGGCTTATCTCCTTCCCTCTGAATAATAACGGTCTTAGCAGCAGGGCCGATAGTTCCTTTAACTGCTGTTGCAACCTTGTTAACTCCTTGTAGAAGTTTCTCTCTCGCTTCTTCATCAGTTATCATACTAAACCCTCA
>CEPE01002932.1_pt1 | contig 13646 bp, 4 predicted proteins | sample 530531 | NCBI WGS metagenome assembly CEPE01 (sample SAMEA2620273, study PRJEB7988) | marine metagenome | biome: marine biome (ENVO:00000447); feature: deep chlorophyll maximum layer (ENVO:xxxxxxxx); material: "saline water (ENVO:00002010), including plankton (ENVO:xxxxxxxx)" | depth 80 m
TTATTAAACAACGGCCACATCTTAAACCCTCTATAGTTATAGTTATATTTTGCTTTCCTCTTTAAGGAGACAATTAACCGAAGTCAATATTATTAGATTTATTTATTAGCCTACCTCTTATTATATTTTTACCTTTACGTATATTAGATTCAGCTGTTTGTACTTGGCTATCTAAATTCAAATGATTATTAATTACAGTTATCATTTGATAAATTTGTTTTCCAGTTAACTTACCAGTACTATGCATTATAGTTAGTAAGTCTTTTGGTACAGCAGCTGCTGCTAAATCTTTTCTATTCTGAGCTAGAAGCTCTGCTTCTGATTTACCAGTAATAAGAGAAAGCTGATTAGCTTCTGTTCTACTCATTTGTAAAGGCTTATCCATATGAGAACCTAATTCTTTTTCTATATTATATGCTATATTCCTAGCTATATTATCTTTTCTTTCTTTCCATTTAGCTAAGCTCTCACCTGTTTTCTTTCTTTCCCAAGGTACATTTATATTTTTCTTAATAAACTTAGTTAAGTTTTTATAAGGATTAGGTTTATTTTTAGAAGCAAACCTATCTCCTGAAAATATCTCAGCTACTTTCATATAGCTGCCACCTTCTATGTACTGATTATTAGATACCATTTCATAAGTACTATCATCTTGTGAAAGTTTTTTCAATGCTTCTTTACGTTTAGTATGATACCAATTAAAAACTTTTGAAGCAGCATCTTCATTTATAATATCATTCTTATGAATGTCATTAGCTATATCCCTAACTATACCTATAGTACCAGAGTCACCTACAAAAGCATCAAAGTTTTGAAATACAAATGGCTGTCCTATAAATTCCTTTTTACCAGTCTTTTTATTAATTACTTCTTTTACATTTGAACCATTTTCTTTAGCAGCTTCTATAATCTTATTCCAGTTATCAGTCTTTAAAGGTGGTCCACCATTATGATTGTATCTTGTATTAGTAAAAACACCTGTAGCCATACTAGCATCATAAGCTTGGATTAAAGATGCAAGGATTCTACTTACAGTCCATCCTCCTATTTCAGGTGGTGAATCTTGCCTATATCTTAGAGCTTGGGCTGAAGCCTTCCCTTCATAAAGAGGATCATATATTATTCCTGATTCTGTTATTAATTCATTAGGTGCTTTCCATTGTACGTTACCAGCTTCTTCAAACTCTTGGCCTGCTGCAAATGCTTTTATTCCAGTAGGCTGTGGAATTTCAATCATCTCATTTAATAATACTGACTGCCATCCTACAGATTTAAGAGTATCCATTGCTTGAATAGCTTCAGGATCCATGTTCTGGAATATAGAATCAACCATCATAGTATGTAAGAAATCAATAGTCCTTTTCATACCTAATTGATTATCAGAAATAAGCTGTCTAATCTTATCACTTTGATAAACAGTTTTTTCTACATGTCTTTTTAATGCTTCTAAAGCCTGACCATAACCCATAGTCATAGGAGATTTCTTTAAAAAGTTTTCTCTATCTGCAATAGCATGATCTAGTATTGCTTGCAAAGCCTCAGGGTTATAACGTGTCCCTGCTAATTTACCACTTTCAATTAATGCATTAAGCTCATTAATCATAGTGTTAGCCATAGCATCTCTTAAATCTCTATACTCTTCTGATTGAATCTTTTCTACAAGTGGTAGATCCATTATCATATCAGAACGCTTAGCCATACTAACACTACCAAATTGCATACCCATAGTTCCAGGACCATGTGTCTTACCATCAATTTCAAATACCTGAGTATCAGTAAACTTTATTTTATTATTAGGATTAGCCTTATTATACTCAGCTACTCTATCATAATCTGCTAAAGCAATTAAAAAATCTGCTTGATGAATACCATCTTGTTCAAAGTCCGCTAAGTATGCTTTTAGTCTAGGACTTATAGGATCATTACCATATCTTTGCTTTAAAGTATTTCCAATATTTCTAGTCTCAGTATCATTTTTAGCATGCTTAATTTTATGTAAATAAGTTTTAGCTTCTTGCTTATCTATATTAAGAAATTGTTTAAGCTCCTTTCCCCATGCTACATACTGATCCCATAATCCACCTTCACCTCTACTCTTTTGCATTTGTTCGAATAGCTTTCTCCTTTCTTCAGAAGGCATACGAAATCCTTTTTCTTTCTTCCAACTTGGCATCATCTTTTTATTAGTATTAGGATCTGTAACTTTAGGATCTTCAAATAAGTTAGCAACCATACCTTCTATCCAGATCTTTTCTACTTTACCCATTGTACCTGGAACATAAGTATATTTATTTCCACCACTAACTACTTGTCTAATTTGTTTATGAGCTTGAGGATTATAAAGAGTTTGTTGCGCATGCATTCTTCCAGTTAATAACTGTAATGCATAAGTTAAATGGTTTTTTCTAGTACCCCATCTTAACATAGCTTCTTGTATATTAATAGCTTTCTGTCTTTCAAGTCTAAGAATAGTTGCAGGCCTATAGTTTTCTGCAATTTGTCTAGCAACTTTAATTGCATTCATATCTCTTTCAGCTTCTGGTGCTGCTTCAAGATCTCTTACATTCTGTTCTAACGCTCTTTTTTCGGCTTGCAATTTTTGGTACTTTGCTTTTCCTATATTAAATATATCAGCATAAAAGTTTTGACCATTAGGTCCATCAACATACATCTCTGGTATAGGATTATTATTCTCATCTCTTGTTGCTATGAAACCACCGTTACCTAATCCAAGCATAAAGAATAAAGTACTAAGAGAAGTTCTTTGAGGATCATTAACCATACCTACTGTATTTTGATTCTTCATTGCTTCAAAAGACATTGAAGTATCTCCATAATAATCTCTCTTACCATCAACTGAACCCATAAAAGTGGTCATCCTTCTAGTAATCTGAGTACCTTCTCCTGCAATTATACCGTTATTTCCTGCGAGTGGTTGAGGTTTAACTTCTTTAGCAGCAAACAAAGTTGAATAAACTCTATACATTTCTTCAAATTTATTCGCACCTTTATTTTTAATTAAAAATTCTACAGGAACTTTTTCCTTTGACTTTGTTCTAGGTGGAGAAGCAATTAAATCTTTATTAGCAGCAGCATACATTTCTTTAGCTATACTACCTAGCAATGTAAATACACCTTTATTTATATCATCTATTTCTGCTAAGTAAGAATCAGTAGGCAACCCATCCATAGCAGCACGAGTTTGTTTGTACTCTCTATAAATATCTTTACCTAACTTCTCAAGGCCTCTACTCTTTTTAACAATGTATTCTTTATTTTCTTGCTCAGCTTCTGCTGCAGTTGGTTCAGGACTTGTTATACCAAAATTAATTGTAGGTTTTATAGCTTCTTTTTTAAGCCTTGCTTCCTCATCTTTTTCTTTTTTAGCATCTTTAAATTTTTCCCAATCTCTATCAGTAGGCTTTCTAGAAACGTCTGCAGTTTGTTCAACTATATCTATTACAGACTTTTCTTGATCACTAGCATACATACTTTCAATAAAAGATGCTTCAGCATTCAATGCCATTATATTCCAGAACTCAGGGTCTACTACAATATTTCCTTTTTCATTTATAGCACCTGCCCCTACAACATCCATTAAAACATTTGTTGTATTTATATTTAAAGTTTGATCACCTTTCCACATAGGATTCTCAGCAGGTGTCCACTCTCCAAATGTAATACCTCCATCATCTCCAGCTCGTGCAGCCTCTGCTACTTTCCAGCTTCCTTGTTCTAGAAAACTTCTTCTTTGAGCTTTACTTATTTTCATATTCATTTTATCTGCCATGAACTTAGCTGTACCACCTATCCTAGATAATGCAGAAGTAAAAGGTTTCCCTGCAGTTCCTACAGCTTCAGTAGCTTTAGCTATATTCCAGAGACCTGCTAAAGTTTTTATTCCTTTAAATCCCATTGCTTCAGCAGCTTGACCTACTTTAGGAACTAATTGATTTCTTATTCTTAATGCTTTTTGCTTAGCCTCTTCTTCATCTACAGTTGCTGTATAGACAGGCTCATTCATAATATTAGTTAGCTCTTCAACAGAAGCAGGACCTTCTTCTTGAGCTGCTTCAGCTTCAGCTATTCCACCAACTATTTGTTCTGCCTGACCTACTTGAGCTATATCAGTTTCTAAACCTTCTATTGTAGGATCTTGATAAGTTACTTGTTTATCTGCCTCAACTCTTGCAACTCTATCTTGTGGAGTAACTAACCCAACATTCTGCGCCATACTTAATAGCTTTTTATTTTTAAGTAAGTTACTAGATGGTGTAACATTTGTTTGTTGTACAACTTGTACCATTAATATTCTCCTTATTCCATTACATCTGCGACTTCTTGAGATACCCATCTATTAAACTGATTGATAGGTCCTACAAGAGGTGTAGTCTTTAATAATTTATAAAGTCCTGGTTGTATACTTTCATCTTCCATTACAGCTCCCTTTACTACTTGACCTGCACCTGTAAATGCTCTGGACAAATTAGATAAAGCTGCTGCTTCGCCTGTAGTTGTATTAAATATTGATTCAATTAAATTATCAGAAGATGTTTCGTAGATAGGAAAGAAAAAGTTTAGTGGTCTTTCAGCTACACCTAACATACCTGATGCGCCTACACCTCTCTGTAATTTTTCCATTGAATCTAAGTAAGGAGATCCCTGCCCATACTTTAATAAATCTTTTAGATACTGTGATACAAATCCTAATGCAATCATAGTAGTCATGATAGCAAAAGCATTATACTTCATTGCTGGTGTTCCTCTCTTAACATAATCACTCCACATTCTAGGAATATGATTTGCAGTAAAGGTTGCAATAAAACCTTGGAACTGTGTGAACAATGCAAGATGTGGGTTCTGATAAAACAGTGGTCTGTTCGCAGTACCAGGTAATGCAATAGCTTCATTAATAAAATTATATTCAGCAACATTAAAGATCTCATCTAATCTTTTATTAGTCTCTCTCATTAATAATAGATGTTCTTCTCTTGACATATCAGCTGGCTTTTCGAAAGGTAGGTTATCTATTTCTAAAAGTTCTTCTACTCTTATACCTAAGTTTCTTAGCTGCTCTTCAGATTCTTGTACCTCATTAGTATATAAAGTACCATTCTTTCTTTGGTTTCTAATCCTACTTAAATGATCCATAATAAAATCATCAGCAATAGCACCTCTAACATTACGTGTATAGTCAGTCCACTGCTGTAAGCCAATGACTCTAAAGTATTTATCTAATAAATATCTTGAAGCAAATGTATTTTCAGTAGCACCTGTAGTTTGTGCTGCACCTGTATCCCAACTAAAGTAACCTAATCTTTTTAAACGAGACTGCCTTAACTCTTTATCAAGTTGACCTTGAGTTGACTGTGCCCACTTCATATTAGGTGTAGCAGTTGTCATAGTTTTAAATGCAGCTTGAGCAAATTCTTTAGCTGAATATTTTAATACATCATTAATTTGTTCAGGACTTAGAGCTCTTAAGATCATCATAAATTCTACAAGAGAAGAGATAGTAGCCATAGGTAAACCAGCAAGAGTTGTCCACACTAATAAGTTTCTTTGTAGATTAGCGGCTGCAGGATTTTGTATCTTCTTATAGTTACCTGATTCACCATCAAGATAATCCTGAATAAATGCAGCAGTAAAGTTTGCTTTCTCTGGTGTTATTTCTCCGGCTTCTATTGCTTGAGTTAATGCTTCATTTATAATTTCACTATCATCTCCAATAAACTTTTGATAAGTAATATATCTTGCAGCAGACTTAGCCGCATTAGAAATATTTATAAAGAAATCTTGTTCCATATATTCTTTTAATACAGGATCTGTTGCCATGTTTAAAGTTCTTTTTCTTTGTGATGAAGGTATGTGTTGACCTTTACCTACAGTAAAATCAAACATTGTATTTTCATCTACAATATCATTGTTATTTAATATAGCATCTGTTAATGCAACAGCTTCTTCATAAGTATAATTCTTTTGTTCTTGCAAATCTTTTATAAACTGATCTCTATTCTTTTCAATCTTTGCTTTATCTATAGATCTATAAGTACCTAAATAGTTTTCTATAAATCCTACTTCCCATTTCTTTCCAGTAGATGTACCATCATCAAACTTAGTTCGAGCATCTCTTTGATCTGTCCACATACTATCGCCCATTAGTTTGAGCTTATTACCAATAGTAATATAAAACTGCTGGTGCTCTAAGAATGGTTGCATCTCTGGTTGAGTCCAATCAATTTCAGATATAGGTTTATTTTTAACTATCTGATAGAAATCATAAATCCTTTTAGATATTTCTATTTGATTAATAGTTGTCATTCCAAATACAGCTGCTAAAGATGCTGCACTAAAATCAGTTTGAGCTGTAGTACCATCATCATTTATTACAGGGTTACCATTCTTATCTATTAAATCTACTTTACCTAAAAGGTTTTTATAGTATTGTAACTTATGATGTTTAAAAGTTTCAAGAGGTGAACCACTATGTACTTGACGTAGGTATGCACCCATACCGCCTGCTAGCTTTCTTATAATAGGATTACCAAATGACATCTTCCAAAAGAATTGTCGAGGACCACCCCTCCATAATACAGGAAGATTGTTAGCTGCGTCTTTAAACTTTTCCCAGTAATCTCTAGCCTTGTATTGTTTTCTCCCAGCTTCTACTCTATCTTGAAAACTCATTAGAACTTCTTCTTCTTTTGCTTTAAGTGCTTCTAATTCTGTAAGCCTTTGTTGTATAGTATTCTTTTGTTCTGCTGTAAACTCAGGAGAACTAAGCTGTGATTTAAAAGTATTTATTTGTACATTTTGTGCTTTTAATCTTCTTTTAGCTGCTGCTTTTCTTCTTTTATTAGCTTTACTAAAGTCATCAAAGTTATCTTGAATAGATTTAGATGGACCTAATTTAAATTTACCACCAGGTTTTATGTCACCAACTTGTTTACCTTCAGGTATTTCCTCACCTTCTCTATACCTATCATGTAAATGCCTATTCTCTTCTTCATGCCATTTCTGTTCTGTAGACATTCTTTTATCTTGACTAGGACCTGATCTAACATTTACATCTGTCCATGCACCTACATCATAAGCAGTTCCAGGTACTGAGAATGCAGAACCTAAAGTACCACCAGCTATAAGTGCATTAGTTAATCTATTATATAACTCAAGACTATCAAATGGTTTATCACTACCAAGAGTAGCTGCTAAGTATTGTGTAAGCTCTTGCCCTACTTCTGTTGAAGACTCTATACCAAAACCTGTACCAGCTCTAGCAGCAAAAGATCTTAAAATATTTCCATAAGTTAACTGACTCTTTGCAACTTTTGCAGCTGATCCTATTAATTCGGCTGCAGCTATTCTTGTCATATTTCCTATAGCTGCTTTAGCTTGTGCTTCAGTTATACCAGGATTTTTTCGCATGTACTTCTTAACCATTACATCACGATACCTAGGACTTAATAAGGTGCCAGGCATTTTACCCATTAATAATTTAATACCTAGTCTATCAAGGACAGTCATAGTAAGACCACCAGCTACTGCTAGTGTTGCACTCTTATCTTTATTCTCTCCTTCCATATCATTCCAAACCATACCTGTATACATAGAAGCCGGCATTACCATACCACCAACTGGTGCAGTCATTGCGCCTGCTGCTGTGACTCCCATATAAGGAAGAGATACTGCAGTCATGTTTCCCATATAAGTAAAGAACTCTCCGATACCATCTATATCCCATTCATTACCAATAACATTACCCTCAGCATCTAACGTAGGTTTAAGTACACTTAACTTTAAATTAGGTTTGCTTGCAAGATATTCTCTCTGTCTTTTAATACCAGCTTCTCCCATATTCTCTAGCCAGTTAAATCCAGTTTTATATCCAACTAATTCAGCAGCTCCATACAAACTTTCTATAACTCCATTCCATCCTACATCAAAACTTTCCGACCAGGGATGAAGTGCTTCATTATCTATAGTTCTATCTCTATGTCTTTGTTGAACTCTATTCTGAGAAAACATTGCAGCTTGTTTCTTTCTCCAAGCAAAGGCTGCTAATGATTCTCCAGGTTGTTGGTCTGCATTTAATCGAGCAAGCATCTGTTCATCAGTAGCTGCTTTTGCAAATTCAGTATCATACCATTGTTCAGATTTAATAGTATCATTTAATATAAGCTCTGCCTTTTCAAATTCATTTAAAGGATCTCTAATATTTCTATTAGAATTCTTAGCCATACCTAATCGATACTTATCTATCTCTTCACTAGAACTAAATTTTCCTAACTTATTAATACCATAACGAGTAAGTGTTTCAACAAAATCCCTACCACTATCATCAGTTAATCTAACTAATTGTCTCTTACCAAGAGTATCCATCATAGGTGAACCATCTGGATTTGTAAGGTATTGTATATTATTATAACCAAACTCTTCTGCAAGTCTTTCAATTTGTTGAGTAGCTGCTACCCCTCCAGGAGTTCCAGGCTTAAGATAACCAGAATCCATAAGCCTATTAATTTCTGGAGCGCTTAGTCCTTGTATTCTAAGTAGCTTCCCTTCTTCATTTATTAATGTATCACCATCAATAAATGTATGACCACCACTTCCTGATATAGGTTTAGGTACTTCAAGGGTAGGTGCATCTATTTTAGGAAGCAAACTAAAGTCTACCATATCAAACTCCTATTGTGCAGTTTCTTTTGCTGCTCGTTCTATTTCACTTTGTAATAAATACTCTGCCCATAAAGCAAATGGTGTATACTCTTTAAACTCTTTAGTCTTAGCAGATGCTATAAACTCTTTTCTAACATCAGCATCTTTTATCCAAGACTGTGCAGCTTGTGCCCAGAATCTATCAGCAGTACCTGCAGGAAATACCATATCAATTTTCTTTTCAAGATCAACTAAGAGTTTAGTATTCATTACTCTTTTCTTTCCATCCAGCATTGCTACTGCAGGAGAAGGTATTAATTCGGTTTTACCTTCTTCATTAATAAAAGTCATATCTTCTAAACGTACTTTAACTGTTGCTTCTTGTAAGTAAGGTATCAATGAACTTTCAATTACAGCTTTATCACCTAGCTCTTTTACTTTTCTTTTGTTAGAATTTATTAATGCTGTATAGGCTTCAGCAATAGCAGTTTGATATTTACCAGGTGGTATATCTCTTTCATGTAACCACTGAGCAACTTCGCCAGCTGCTGCTGCAGGTATAAGACCAGGAACATCACTATTAGAACTCCAATACTTAGTTCTCTTATTATCCTTTTTACCTGTCACTTCTTTATCTATTTTATTCTGCATACCTACTAGCATGTCTTTAACAAGGTTTATTTCTTCTGTACCTACATCAAGTACATTTTTATCTGTCCATCCAACTCCTACTCTTAACTTATCATTCTTTCCAGTAGGATCGAATGACCAGAAAGTTTCATCTTCACCTTGTGAATTCTTTACTTTAAATTCATAAGCCATTCCTTCTGATCTTAAATCAGGATGGTACATCATCTTGCTTCTACCTTGAGATCTAGGCTTTGCACCTATTGGTATAAGATGTGCAGGATTACCTGTCTTCTTAAACTTTTCTATAGACGATGCAGTATACTTACCTACATTGTCAAGCATCCACTTCTTAAATGCTGCATTCTTTTTATCAATTCTTGTAAGATACTGTCTAGCTACATAACCAATACTACTACCATGATCATAACCCATAGCCCTAGATCCTAAGTATACAGCAATCGCTCTACCTATTTCACCTTGGTCTATAAGATCTCCAAACAAAAAGTCAAACATCTTTCTAGCTTTACTTTTCTCTGGATCATCATCATCTTTATTTTCTGCATCTTTTGTAGCTTTCTTACCATCAGCTGAATTAAGATCGTTATTTATAGCATTATTAAGATTATCATCTACATTATTTGCTAAGTCACTTAACTTTTTTTCTGCAGCCTTTTTTGCTTTCTCTTCAGTTGTTTCACCACCTAACTCATTAATTTCTTTTGCTGCTATAATTTTTTCTGTTTCACTTGCATTAGGATTATCTATAACAGCTTGAAGAGATTTTATTGTTTCAGCATCTTTTATTTCTTGTTTAGCTGCTTCAACATTAGGTGAAAACCTTTCTTCAATTTTCTTTAAACCTTTCTTTCCTTTAATAGATTTAATTTGTTCTTGAAGTTTAGCAACATTATTTCTATAATATTCTAAGTCTGCACGCTGCTTATCACTCGGAGGAGTATGATCACGTGTAGCAATTAAATATTTCATTTCAGTATCAAGTACTTTTTCTAATCTTGCTAACTCATGATCTAAACTAGAATCAGTAGGTAAGTTCATATTTGAAAGTATATCACCATCCATTAAAAGCATATTAGGTTTAGTATAGTCCATTGCTTCCGCTTCTAAATTAGAAGGTGGATAACTTAATAAATCTCCAGTCTCTTGATCATATGCATCAGGATCTAATCCAAGACTTGAAGGACTTCCTATATAAGCACCAGCAGGTGGACCACCACTTGGAGGTACTACTGGCATAGGTGGTGTGATCTTATTAGGATCAGCATTCCAATCTGATACAGGAATATTAGGTATTGATATAACTTCTTCTCCACCTAATCCCTGAGGATCATAAGACTCTACAATACTTGGTATAACTGGTGTAATTCTATTAGGACCAGAACCCGGACCTCCTACAATATTTGAATCATCAGGTACTACTAATGGTGGAGGATTAAGTTTATTAGGATCAGCATTCCAATCTGATACAGGAATAGGAGGTACTACTGGTGGAATACTATAAGCAGGAGTACCAGCTATTTCTTCTTGAACATACTTATCATAGTTACTTGTGAATGGTTGTGTATTATCATACCTCATTTCCCATGCAGCAGGGGCTTCTCCATAATCAGGAGCAGGTGCATCAGCTGGCCTATAAAATTCTGGAAATTCTGGAGGAGCTAATAAATTTACACCACTTGAACCCCAATCTTCATTTGTCATAGAGGTACTATCATCTCGTATCTCTAAATCATTTATATCCCATTTATTATTTGGAACAACTGCTTCTTCTCCACCTAATCCTTGAGGGTTATAAGAATCTACTTGATTTAATATTTTTCCTTTTAATGCTTGTTGAAAACCATGATCTACTGTGTTAGGAATAGATGGAACTGCAGGACTTCCACCTGCTCCTGGATGTCTACTAGTATATTCTGTTTCTACTTGATTACCAGACCAAGGAAAAAGATTTACTGTTTCCCACCATGGTTTACCTCCACCTCTAGTTAATGGTATTTGCATTCCGTCATAAGCATAAATAGGTCCGCCTCTATTTTTATTTTGTCCATATAATTCTTCTTGTGTAGGGTGTAATACATTATGAATACCAGTAGCAGTATCTCCTACCCAATTAATAATATTACCAGCTCTATCTCTAACTACATTAATGCCTCCTTGAACTTTGTCCATAACAGCATCGCCAAGAGACTGATCGCTACCAAGGGGTCTGGGAATATCTTTAACAATCAAACCACCATCAGGTACTTGAGAAGGATCTTCAACATTAGGTACTGCATCAATTATAATAGGCACTTCAGAAGATTGTTCTTCTACTTCTGGAAAAGCCTGTATAAAAGCTTGAAAATCTTTAACTCTAATAGGAGTACCTGTATTAGGATTTGCCCAAGCAGTATAACTATGAATTTTATTAGGATTATTTGCAAAGAAATTAAATTCTGCTTGTCTCTGAGCTTCTTTCCAATCTCCAGCTTTAATAGCATCCATTGTTTTACTTAGCCCAGCTTGTCTAGACTGCCCCATTTGAAATGCCATATTAGCTAAAGCAAATTGTTGTTGAGGTTGTAGTTCTCTCCAAACATCTGTTCCTACATTTCTTTGAGCTGATGCAAGAGCTATAGCAAAATCTTTTTCAAACTGTTCATTAGCTGCTGCTTCATCTATAAATGGACCTTGTACTCCTCCTTTTCCATACTTTTCAAAAGGATATTCACTTACTGGTAATAAATGTCCGAAGCCAGTAGTAGGCTCCCATACATTAGGATCACGAGCGCCTGAATATACATCAGATCTAAATCCACCTTCTCTTTTTTTTAATAAATTTTTCCAGTCTTCTAAGGTAGATCCATACTGATGTTCAAAAGCTAAACGTAAAGGTTTACTCATAGGTACTTCTATACCTTCATTTGCATACACAGGAGGTGCTTGATTAGGATTCATATTACCATCTTGCACTGCTCTACCTATATCATTCATCTTTTTAATCTGTGGACCATACATATCAACAGCTTCTTTATTAACAACAAATTCTCCAGGAGTAAGCCAAGCCGGTACAGTATCAGATCCCTTTGGTTCTCCTGGATGATTCTCAGCTAACCCTCCAACAGCTTCATACTGAGGAATACTGGAAGTCATAGGAGGAACTTCCATATTCTTTTCGCCAGTATCTATTTCCAAAGATCTCATATTCCCATAACGATCTTTTTGAGTAGTCTTATATTTCATACTAAACTCCTAGCTCTTATATTCAATAGTCTCTTTCTTTTCTATCTTAGTTGATTGGGGTTTGCTTGTAGCTTCTCCACCTTGATTTCTATAATTAATATCACTAAGTGGTCCTAGCAGCATTGACTGATGAACTTCTCCAGGATTTAAAACCATTGGATCATCATAGTTAATAGCATTTCTAGTTAACCCATAATCTTTATCATGTATTGCATGTTTTAATTTACTCATACCATAATCAACTGGTATTGCACCAGTCATCATAATCTTTTCCCACATAGGAGCTTCACTATTCCAAATATTTCTACCTGTCATCCTTGCAAAATCCATAAAGCCAGGATAAGGTACTCTCATATTCTTTGAACGATGACTCATTTCATCTTCTTGGTATCCACCACGATCATAATAATTTGCTCCATATTTTTGGTCTAATATAGCTTGTAGTTCTAGTACTCTTGGATGATCAGCTTCTATTATACCTGAATTATAGTCATCATATAAACTCTGCCACTCTATAAGTAAAGGATCATTATCATAATCTTCTAATGTAGGCCCACCACTTTGTTTATACTGTGGAGCTAGAGGTCCTACGCTTCCACCTTTATTAAACAAACCAAACATCTTAGCACCAATAAGTGCAGGGATTGCTATAGGCGCAGCGGCTGCTAAGCCTGCACCAAGTCCAGCACCAGCAACACCACTAGCTCCAGCAGCATTTGCTATTGTTGCAGCATTAGCTACATTACCAGCAGTAGCTGCTAAATTAGCACCAGCCGCAGCAGGCATAGTAGCACTACCAGCACCAGCACCTAATCCCCATATACCTTTCTCAAGGAAAGTTCCTTTAGGTCCACCACCAAAGAGTGCACCTTCTATACCTTTACCTGCAACACTACCACCTACATCAACAGCAGCATCTCTTAGTTTAGTATCAGGTTGATGATTTGCAAGAGGTCCACTTATCTTATAATTAGGAGGAGCCATAGCATTACCAGGATTAGCGCTTGGGGCTACTGTTGAAAATTTATTTTGTGTTTGATCCTCTGGATATTTATTTCTATTATAAAACATTACTTACCTCCACCACCAGTTGTAGTTTGAGTTTGAGTTTGTGGTGCAGA
>CEPE01124638.1_pt1 | contig 13510 bp, 28 predicted proteins | sample 530531 | NCBI WGS metagenome assembly CEPE01 (sample SAMEA2620273, study PRJEB7988) | marine metagenome | biome: marine biome (ENVO:00000447); feature: deep chlorophyll maximum layer (ENVO:xxxxxxxx); material: "saline water (ENVO:00002010), including plankton (ENVO:xxxxxxxx)" | depth 80 m
GCATTGTATGGGCAACAATCTACATCAGCTAAGGAGTCATGGAGACTTACTGAGCATTTTGTAAATAGCGTAGAATGGCTTTATTTGGTTGCAGGCAATCATGATGTATGGAGCGGTGATGGTGACCCCCTAGATTTTATTATGAGAGATCATTCGGGGGTATATGAACAGTGGGGTGCTAGGTTAAATCTTATTTTCCCAAACGGAAAAGAAATAAGAATAAATGCTAGGCATATGTTTAAAGGAAACTCAATGTGGAATACTGCACATGGTGTTGCTAAAGCAGTACAAATGGGTTGGAAAGACCATATACTTACATGTGGCCACACTCATGTTTCAGGCTATCAGGTGCTAAAAGACCCTGCTAGCGGATTAATAAGCCACGCTTTGCAAGTAGCATCATTTAAAATAATGGATAGTTATGCTGAAAAACTAGGGTTAGATGATAAAAATATATTTAATGCCCCCGTTACAATTATAGACCCAAGTTTTCACGATGATGATAATCGTCTAATAACTACAATATTTAATCCATACGAAGGCGCTGAATACTTAAAATATAAAAGAGAAAAGTGGGAAAAAGGTAACAAAAAAAGAAAAAAAATGTAAAAATATGTTGACTTTTTGCATGGTTCTTTTTATATTTTTATAATCGAGGGGCTGACCGAAGCATGAAGTTATGCATCGAGGTTTGGGTGAAAAAAACCGAAGGGCTAGTGAACCTTTCATTTCCTCAACGCGTAGTGAATAGTAGGAGGCTCCTCGTTTTTATAATTAAATATTATTCCTTTTATTTTAATGAAAGGAATAATATTTAATAAATGAAAAAAACAACACCAATTCAGCATTGTGCAAACCAACGGAATGGAAAGTGTGATGGGGTAATGATAAAAATAGAACATAATAAAGACTTAACCGGAGCAAGGGTAGTGACTTGGGTTGACGATGAACTTGCCGGAAAACCATGTGTTGTTATGAACGACAACAAAAAATGTTTGTACTTTGAAAACATTGTCATACCGGGGATAAAGGTCTGACTAGTATGGGGCGCACAGATACCACATGTTAACGTCATGTTGGACTCTTGCTATTTATTTGTGCGCTTCATATAAATAAAGAAAGGAAATAGAAAATGCCTAGGAAATATGTTAAAAAAAATAAAACCCATAAAGCGAAAAAAAGCAACTCATTTGTAGATACGGTTGTTCGTGGAGTGGAAAAATTTCTTGAGTCGCCATTTGACAATGACAAAGGGGGTAAGAAGTGATTGCAGACACTATTGAAAAGTTAGATAATTTATTTGAACTTGAAGAATTAGATAGCGAGGTTAGTGACGTAAATGAAATGGGAGAAGTACATGCTGACCAAATACTGTGGAAGATAGGAGATTTAAATAGTCGTATAGATGATATAAAAAGATCTCAGCGCGAATCTGTTGAATTTTACAATAGGAGAATGGAGTCTCTTCAGAAACAAATAGATATTCGTGCTAAACTGCTCGAGGATTTAATGAGAGATAAAAATGCTAGCAACAATTCATTAAAAACTATAAAGGTTCCAAATGGGACAATAAGGCTTACATCCACCACAAAAAGAATTTTTCCTAGTGACGATGAAATGATTCAATATTGTGAGGAAAATAAAATAGAAGGCGGAGTTAAGACCACGAAGAAACCTGTAAAAAAGGCAATTTTAGAATACATAAAAAACACAGGAGATATTCCCGACGGCTATGAAGAAGAAACTGTTAAGAATTTCTCCTATAAAGTTGGAGGGTAAAGTGTATATAGCAAAGTGCAAAATAGATGAAAGAGGGAGAATAAATTTACCAAAGAGTTTTCTCTCCGCTAATAGGATAAGCAAGGAAACGAATGTATATGTTCAGCCAATGCAAGTTCCCAATGCTATTAAAATTATATTTTCTGAGGAGGAGGTAGAAAAGTAATGAGTTTGCGAGAAAGAATAGAAAAAATCACAAATAATTCTTACTATAGGTTTACATATGACCCAACTATGTTGGCTAGTAAAACCGTAAGAAAAATAATGAGAGTGCTAAAGGTTGCTTATAGAGCATTAGGCAAGGAAGATGGCACTTTTAAAAATGAGATGGAGTTATTGATTGCGGAGTATGAGGTAGTTAGGCAAAAATCCGTCAATAAATATATCCACCTTAAAAAACGAACCGACAAATAAAGGAGTAACTTATGTCTGTAAAAATACACGGAAAAGAGTACCGCACAGTTGCTGAGCGTGTTAATCTTTTTCATGAAGAACATAAAGATGCAGTAAAAAGCGTAAAAACAAAAATAATATACAACGACGAAAAGTTTGTTGTAATGAGGACAACCATAAAGATTGGAGATTGTGTCTATCATGGCCACGCCCAAGAGGTTTATGGTAGTTCTCACATAAATGAAACATCTGCTTTAGAAAATTGTGAAACATCTGCAATCGGTAGAGCGCTTGCTAGTGCCGGTTTTGGTGGAACTGAATTTGCATCTGCTGATGAGGTGGCTAATGCTATTATGAATCAAAGCACAGGTGATTTCTCAGATAAAAAGAATAAATTAGTTTGGTCTGAAGAAACCCGAGAGGGAGAATGTTCACTTAAGAAACATAAAGGCGAAAAATGGTCAGATGTTCCATCTAATTACCTTGATTGGATGGCAAATAAATCTAGCCTAGGTGAGGAATTAAAGATGTTTGCTACTGCTGAACTACTTTTTAGGGCCGGAAAAAAAGAAGCAGTTAGCACCGATAGCACCGACACTGTCGACGATGATCCGATAAAAACTAGCACGGCTTCAGATTCTGATGACGCATTGGAAAAAGCACTCCAAGAAGATGGAGAGCCTACAACCGCAGATGATGTTAATGAATTAACGAGAGAAGGGACGAGAGATGATTTAGCGAGGGAGATTAGTGATATTGCTGATAGAATAGGCTTGGAGACTTTTAAGGAATTTAAGGGCAGTAAGATAGGAGACCGTAAGTTTAGTGAGTGTAGCATTGATGAATTAATTAAATTAATTAACGAACTTAATGAAACATACCCGGATGATGGGTTACCAATTTAGGGGGGCATCATGACCAACGTAAGAACAACAAGTAAGATTGCATTTAAAGAGATAACAGAGAATAACACTCGGACTAGTCAAGCTGATAAAATTATGGAATTTGTAGACACGATTATTGCAGGCAATGCTAGTAGTGATGTATCATTGAGGGAAATACAAAGGGTTTCAAATTTGGATATAAATGCTATTTCCGGAAGGGTAAATGAATTAAAAAAAGATGGTAGATTGGTTGAGTGTGATAAAAGAAAATGCAAAATAACGGGGAGATTAATTACCCCCGTTAAACCTAGTGTCCATCCTATTCACATAGGGGAACACTATAGGATGTTTGGTTAATATGACACATCCATCAAAAGCCAAGGGCAATCGATTTGAGCGTGAGATTAAAAACAAAATATCAGAGCGTGGATTTGCATGTGAAAGAGCATATGCTTCAAACGGATTGTCACTTGGTGAACATGAGGAAGTTGATGTTCGTGCTATAATCAAAGATAGAGTATACAGAATACAATGCAAGGTGAGAAAGAAAATAGCAAGTTGGATTGTACCAAATACAGAGGTTGTTGATGTTCAAATTATCAAGCAAGATAGGGGCGAACCATTAGTTGTTCAGCCTCTATCTTCTTGGTTAGAGGATAAGTGTGATGATAAAGGTAAATAGCGTAGATGACATTAACATAAATGATGATGTTCAGTTCCAAACAATGAACGAAGAAATGGAAATTAGTAATCATAGTGGTACTGTTGTAAGTATCACCGATAGTGGTAAGGCTTTTATCGTGACTAAATTTCCAAAAACAAAACAATGGTGTGTGAGTTTGAAAAACATAACACACATAAAAGGAGGCGAGTAACATGAAAGCACCGGCATTTCAATTTTATGCGAGTGATTTTTTAAGTGATATAAATGTTGTAACAATGAGCATGTCTCAGCGAGGAATATACATAACTCTAATAGCACACGAGTGGCTTGAGGGGAAGTTACCTGCTGATGTTAGCACGCTAAAAAGACTGTGCGGTAACCCAGAGAACTGGGAGTCGGACTGGGAAAAAGTTAGCACATGCTTCAAAGAGAGAGATGGTTATATTTATAACTCTAGGTTAGAATCGGAAAGAGAAAAACTATCAGCATACAGAGAGCGTATGAGCCAAGCGGGTAAAAAAGGAGCAAATAAGAGGTGGAATAGCCAAGCTATAGCTAAGCCAAGCATTAAGAAGAAGAAGAAAGAAGTAGAAAATAGAAGTAAGAAAATTATAAATGAAATAGAAAAAGAATTTGAAGAAAAGTTTTGGTTAAAGTATCCTCGCAAGCATGCAAAGATTAAAGCTAGGGAAAGTTTTATAAAAGCTAGAAAAACTTTTTCATTAGAAAATATTATGCTTGGTCTGAAAATGTATATAAAATATTGGGCAAATACAGGAAAGGAGTTAGATTACATACCTATGGCTAGCACATGGTTGAACCAAGAGAGATTTATAGACACATCGATAGATGAGAATAGCGTTGTTAAGCATGTGACTGAAGAAAATAAGAAAGTAATTCTTTATTGTGAGTCTTGTGAAAATGCTAAGGAGTTTGATAATAAGTCTGCCGTTGAAATATGCAATGTTTGTGGTGATGGTGTATACATAGATAAGTGGTTACTTGAGCATGAAAAGAGTGCTAGAAAACTAGAGGAACAGCAAAAGTCACAGCAAAAAACTAGCACGGAGCTGTCTAAAAAAGATCCCGCGCTGCGGGCGAGCGGCGAGCGTGCTAATAATCCCCAGCAGGATAATTCTGAACAAGTTAGCACGAAGTTTGAAAAGGACTTTGCCGGCTTGGTAAATAAAATGAAAATTAATTAGGCAGTTTTCGGTATGGGTCTCTTTAAAAAGTTTTTAGAATCAATGTGGTTACTAAAAATGAAAGAAGAGGCTACAGATGAATGGTGGTTGGCAATTACCCTTTCTAAGAGACTGCCTAATTATTATTATATCGGGGGTCATATGCACCCTCTTGCGCTACCTACTGCCTTACCTCGTATATCACAAAGCGCAAGTAAGTTACTCGAACATGTGGCCCCCAACTATTAGCATGAATAAATCATTGAAAATGAACATAAAAAAAACTGATGATATGTCAGAAGAAACTGTTCAAAGTTTTTTTAATCTTATTTATAGAATGGCTGAGAATATGGGTTTTGAAGTTAGCATACCAAGTGAGACTCGTGTCGTGCTAAGTGAGATTGATGACAGAGAATAATAAACATGAATATGATGGATTAATGTGTGATGTGTGTAACAAAAAAGTAACATGTGTTACAAATCTAAAAGAGCGCGGTATGTTTGTTTGTGATAATTGTTTGAACTATGTAAATCTTATTGAATAAATAATTTGATTAATACTTTATATGTGTGTTATTTTACATACGCTTATCTCTCTCCTCCTCCTTGTAGATGAGCGCGTTGGTTTGTTTTCTTTCTTGTGAACAAAAAAAGGGGGCGCTGATTTGCGCCCCCTTTCGAGCATTAGTGTTGTTTGCGGTTGTGGGCAGATATTTAAGGACTTAAATACCATTCACTTAGCACGATAGCATACCCACTATCCATTGAGGGGTGTGTTATGAGGCAAACTCCTTAGCATCACCCTCGATGCTAACCATGCTCAAAGCGCGGATAATATCCTCTAACTTATCTAATCCAAATGCTACTCCCTTTTTCGTAGGTATCCACTTAGCACTATCGCCATCGCCTATCTTTGTCCAAATTCTTATTTGGCCAAATGTTTTTTCATTTACCGTATCCTTACTGACCCTAATTAGTGATTTGTCACTAATAGATATATCATGGTATTTTCCGGTTTCGGGTTTTGCTTTTGGTGTTTCTGTGTATGTTGGCATATATATGCTCCTTTTTGTTTGGTTATTTGATTGTTTTCTCGACTAAAGCCTTAAGCTTTAATTGTTTTTCTGTGTGCTTTATATTTACCCACTTGCCTGCTATTTCTGCCATAATAATATCATGAGAATAAACAGAACCGGTCTCATTAAACATCCCCACTTCTTCGCCATGTGTATATACTAGTCTCGTATCTCCCTTCATGTTATCCATCATAACCCCGGTTACAGGGGCGCCTAATTGCACACTTTTAATTTTCATGCCTTTTTTAATATCATTAGTTTTCATTTTCTAAGCTCCCAAAATACTTTTTCATCTACCTTGTTCGATAATTTACCCAACTCATCTATAAACATCGTCAAAGCATCTATAAACATTCTTGTTATTTCAAGCATCCACACTATTTTTTGTAGTGTGCTATCTGTGTTTCTTTCATAGTATGCTTTTGTTCTAACCACACAATCATGAATTGAGTTAGTGATTACTTCTTTTTGCTCCGGACTCATTTCCATTATTTTTCCTCCCCTAGCACTTGTGCTAATCTTGTCGGTATTACAACATCTTCGTTACATTGATTACAACACCTACCCTCGTTTATAGGTTCTGCATTATGCCCATCATCCCAACCTCTTTCCTTGCCGACCATCATTACATCTATATAGTCGTCACAAATAGAGCATTTTTTAACTTCATGTTTTTTAAATGTTACTACTTTTCCTGTGACCATGTGCTATGCCTCCCCTGACTGATTGTTTAGTGCTAGGTTTTTAATAATTTCTTGCTCCACATCTGTTAAGCCGTCGAGTTCGCCCTGTGTTATGCCAATGCCTTTTTTAACACCTATCCCTGTTTTGCCGTCGGGATATTTAATATTTTCAAATTCCAAGCACTCCCCCTCTTCAATTATGTCCCAATTTTTTGCTATTGCATCTGTACCTAGGTTAAAGATAGCACTTCTGCCCTTAAGTAACGGCTGAATTGCTTTATCATTAACACACCAAATTCTTGATAGCAGATTTAATTTCTGTTCCTTATCCCAAGAATCAACCGAGTTTCCCTTACCGTCTTGGGAATATCTAACCGCATCATCCACACCATTTATAAAATTCAATGCTACCCACTCAATAATATCATATAGATCTTCGTCCTCGATTTTAGACATGACCTTTTTAACATGCTCAAGTTGTTCACCCCAAGTTCGACCACCCAAGGCTTTTCTTGTTTTTTTGCTCATTCGCTCCTCCTGTTAGTTATTTAATATTTATTACTTTCACTATGTTTCAAGTAATAAATATTAATATTCTCCCTTTATTGCTTTTTTCAAACTATTAAACTCTTTTCTAAAACCGTCATATTCAAAAACTAAGCCATCTTCCCGTCTATATTTTGTGAGGTCAAAAAAACTAGCGTTTACTGTATCACTTAAATCATGCATCCACACATCAAGACTGTTTTCACTAATAGATTTTTCAAGATTATCTATCAGTTCGACTAAATCATTTCCACCTAGCACATACTCAAGTGCCTCAATCCAACCCTTAATAACCATGTCGGTTTGGTCGCCGTCAGCCCAAGTATCTTTTTCAACGGCAAGAACTTCTCTTATTTCTCTCTCTGTTCTCATTATGCTAATTCCCTCCTTATTATTTTAAGTAATGTGGCCCTGTCCAACGGAACCAATTTTTTTCATAGTTAAATATATTCCCCCGGACATGCTTGGCAGGTTGTCGCCAAGTAGCAGGCTTAAATACATCACCTACCTTATAAGGCAAGCCTTTATGCTCACCCTCTACCTTAGCGACGAACCCCCAAGCGGAGGAACCATCCATGATTCTATCAAACTTTCGACCCGGTTTGATTTTTAAATCAAGTGCCTTACTCTTGTGTCCACAATGTTCACACCATTTATCATAATTATTTTGTATCTCCTCAAAAAGGAACTCCATTGCTACGTCATATCTGTATTTTAATTTTTCATCCATATTTCTTTTATTATTTATTATTGTATTCATATATATTCATACAATAATAAATAATTATTCCTCCTCCTCTACTACTTGGCCGTTAATTGTTGATGCCATTACACTAATCATTTCCGCTATTTTATCTTTATTTTTAAAGAAATTTGGAAACTTATGCATAACTATGCCTGCATCCCCATCTTTCATTGAGCATGCAAAGGCGTATAATGCCCCTTTACGGCGTTTTGTGTTCCAATCCTTACTCTTACCTACAATAATAGAATCTCCGCCGTCAGCGTGCTTATGGAACCATCTTTCAAACTGCCAATATATGCCTATTGTAATCATGGCCATGAGCGACTGCCTATCATCCGGTATGATTATACACCTAAGTCCATCATCGTTAAATTCTACCGACTCGGGCATTTCTTTTTCTGAACTCATTCTTTTTAGATAATATTCCGGGGGATATATCATTTCTATTCTTTTGTGTTTTCTTTTCACTTTAACTCCTTTTCTGGTTTTAGCATCTGGTGCTATTATTTATAATTTTATATTTATAATAGGATCTATAGATCCTAGATATAAATATAAGCATGGTGCTACTTCATCCATACCGGCTTATCTGATAACTTCTGCATCATTTCACTTAGGCCGTCAACCGCTTGTTCATCTGTGTTACACATATCTTGTTCGACCACATGAATTAATTGAAGTTCTTTTTTATACAATTCCGTCGTTTTTGTTTGTTGGCCAAGTCCATAGCCAAATTTCCAAGCTTTTTTCATAAGTCCGAAACATTTATCTCTGAATAATCCCTGTATTCCACCTGTTAATAGCCTATGTATGTCTAGTGGTTCATTAGGCATCTTTATCGGTATCGACATTCCGAAATATCTCCAATCATGCTTTCCGCTATATCTTACAAAATTGTAGCATATCACTTCTACCGCATACCCCAACTTTGTTAATATATCCGATATTACCGCCAAACTAGCACCAAGCCTAATAAAGTCGTCTTCTTTATGTTGCCATGATATAGCCATGTTCATACCTATTCGGATATTAGCACGCTGAGACTCCCTTACCGTCGTAGACCAATAATTGTCACTACCACCCATTAATCTCGACATACTTAAGTCGTCGCCACTATCACAGTATACTCTTCTTCGCTTACAGGATAATCCGCGTCCCAAAAACTGTTTTATTCCGGCTTTACGTTCTAGCATAGCCCTCTGCTTATGGTACTGTTTGATGAACTTATCAGCGGTCTTTCCCATACGAAGATGTTTATTTAGCACATCCCGGCCAACAATGGTTTTACCATAGGTAAATTCATACCGGTCAGACCCGGGTTCACCATTGTCGTCGTTATGGTAATCTCCGTCTTCAATACATTCTAGCACCTCCCTCATATCTGTAAAGTGTACCACCGCATGGCTATTTGAGCCATTTTCGTCAGTAATGATTTTAGGTTTAACTATGTTTTTATAGTCGACCATTATATACTCCTTCCTGTTGACCTATGCATACTTTTAAGTTCCTTGACGTTAACCTTACTACGCTCTTCCTTAGTCCAATTCACAGTAATCTTATCAAGTATATCAGCATTGCTCTTCTTCAGTTTGCGCCATTTTTGACCGTCGATAAAAAGCCTTGTGCTAATTACTCTGCTAACACTATTGGAGAACGTCCTACTCCGCAAATCCCATAACATGTTCGCCATGTCTATGTAGTCCCCGGCTAAGGCTCTCTCTATGTTCTTGTCATAGTCGATTTCGAACTTCTGTAGGTTTAGGCGGTCTAGAGTCGCCAAGTCTAATTGACCCCTACCTACATAGTTAAAATCTTGTCCATCACCCCAAGTATTTGATGCTACACCCACCATAAAACCGTCACTCTTTAGCACTATCGGATGCTCTCTGTCATTTGGTGTTGCTAAAATGCCTTGGTTATCAAACACACTATTAAACACTAGACCACAGTTTGCATCGAAGCCGTCAAATTCGTCTAAGCATAGGAAATTACCATTCCTGAATGCTCTAGATACCGCCCCATCTATAAATTCGCCGTCAAATGTCATTCTCCCTGTCAAATGTGACTCTGTCACGCCTGCTCCGCCCTTAACATACTCATAATTGCCTCGTTCTTTGCTATAACCGAGAGCTTTAGCACATTGTTCTAAGATGAACGACTTACCGGTTCCCGAAGGGCCACAAAGCCATACTCTTCCGAAATGTTTTAAGCACTCTAAAACTTCCGGAAATGCCTCGTGGGTCATATCCTCGATTGTGGTAGCCGGTACACCATCTATGTGAACTTGAACCGGTTTTCTGAGGGTAGCAATAGCACCGTCGACATATTGCTTTGTTTTTGCCGTTTCGTCGTTAAACTGTTCTAGCATGCTAGCTTTGACTTCCCTTACAGAGTCCTTTATAATCCCCTCAACATTACCGCCGATTCTATCCGACACTAAAGTAGCTAGCATGTCGGTTAGGCCGTCTTCACCACTACTTTTCTGAGGTTTAAAGGTCATTTTTACTTTTGATTCCTCTCGGTTATCATCTTCTCTCTCCGGGATGGTAAAACCATCAAACTCTCTCTGCGCCTGCTCATCCATCAATAAAAACTCTACCTTGACGGCTTTAGAGGCAGTATTGACCCAAGTTCTCCCAATTCCAACTGCTTTACATTGTCTCCGACAATGGTTTCTCAGTTCTTTTGTGGCCATTTCCCACAGTTCACTTCTGTTCCAATTCATAAACAAGTTCCTCCTGTTTGTTGTTGTGGCTTGCCGATTGTTCGGTTTGCCGTTTGTTGTTTATTATTAATTATTAGCATATTCATTTGCATTTCATATGCTAATAATTAATTTAACTACTAGTCCCAATGCCATCCATGCTACTACAAGTAATAAAAACTCGTCGTTCTTTTGGATCGCGTAGTATTCTATAAAATCCATTATCTTATTAAATACCCTCATTATTTCCTCCATCCGCTTTTATCTTTTTTATTAACGACGACAATAGCATATCCATTGTATAGTTCAGCAACGGCTTTTATGTGTCTAGTGGTAGTCTGTGAATACCACTTATGCGCCTTAATTGTCCTCGATTTGTGGTCTATTATCGCAACTTCAGTATCATATGATACTATAGTATCATTTTGCACTTTCAAGTTGGGAATTATATTCCCATTGTGGTTTTTTATGTTGTCTATCATAGTTTCCTCCTATGGACTTTTGTTGGTTATTCTAGCATTTAAAGCATTTTTTTAAATGCTAGGTTTGGTTTTACTTTCAAATCTTTTGGCCTTTGCCCTCTATTCTCCTCAGTTATAGGGTTAAGCTACCCATCCTTTATATCGATTGTAGCTAGAGGGTAAAAGTTTTTTACCCTCTCTTCTTTTTGCTCTAGCATGAGCCTTTTTTAAGTGTTTTTTACACTTAGGGCTAACTCCATACCTCAAGCTTATTTTGTCTAATTGGTCTACCATTTCTATACTCCTTGCTTATAGTTGTTTATTAACTGCCCAAGAATAGAGAGACTAAGCTTATTTTTTGCTTTCTCTCGCTAGACTCGTCGATACTAAGTCCTAGTTCGCTAGCTTTTATATACTTACAAGCGTCAAGAACCTCGAAGGTTTCTAAGAAGACATGGTGAGTGTCTTCTGTCCAATGGCTCTGTTGCTTAGCTATGCTAAGTAAGTCAAACCAAGTAGGATTAAGTATAATATCCGACTCATATTCGTAGGTTAATCCGTCAAAGTGTCCGCCGACTACTTGCACCAATCCCTTCACTATTGGTTCTGACATAAACTTATCAATTCCGTTTACTTGCTCTTTACTAAAGTGTTCTTCTGTTGGTGTAAAGAATATGTTTTTATTATGGTTATTCATGCTATACTCCTCAGTTATAGGGTTATTAAATCTCTGTTTCCACTAGAGACACTTAGTGATGCTCCCTCAATTAAACAGCCATATTCGACGTTTATGAGGAAATAATTCATCTTGGGGTTTAACCATGTAAAACATCCTGTTTTACCGTCTAGGTCTTCTATTGGGTCGGAATAGCAAAGGTTCTCTTCACTACCTATTCCCTCTTTGTCGACCCTAAAGAGAAAATCAAAGTCGAAAAATGCTAAATTATCTCGCTTATTTTCCTCTATTTCGGGTCTTACTCCGACGCTTAAGTGGAATGTTATCTCTAATCCAAAGATATTTATATCTTTGCTTATTTCAAAGCCTTTGTAATGGCTTTTGCTGATTATCCTCATGCTATACTCCTCGGTTATAGGTTGTTGATACTACTATGACGGCTAGTGTTTTTAGACCTAAGTAAAACAATGCCGTCGCTATTGCTCTGATTAGGTGGTGTTTTATCTGTTTCATTCTCTTAATCCTCCTCGGTCATTAGGTTGTCGATACTGTCCAAGCTAAGCTTGAACTGAGTTGGGTCTATTACCTCGAGTAGAGGTCGAGGGCAAGTTATCAAAGCCCTTTCGTCGCCCATTAGGTCGTCGGCACTAAAGGCAAATTCCACTTTCCCTACTACACCGACGGCGTAGTGATGAAGACTAGCTTTCACTTCTGAATCGATGTAGTTCTCGTCGTTAACTGTAACCTCGTCGATAGTTACCATAATCCACTTTGGGGATAGTATCGACGACACTAACTCGGGTAACTGCTTCTTTAAAGCCGATGCTATATCGTCGACTATAGGTTGTTCTTTAGCACTGTAGTTGTTTACTTTCATTCTATTTTTCCAATCTCGTCGGTATTGTTTCGATAGCCTAGCTATAGCCTCGCTATAGCCTAGCTATGGCTTAGCTATCCCGACGGTATAGCCTAGCCATAGTCCCCCTAGAGCAGAGTCGAACTGCTTACTACATCGACGACGTAGTAGCACCAAGCCTAGGGAGTAGTAGCCGACGGTTACTTGTGTATTCCATCGGCTACTTTGAGCCTTTACTGACGGTGAAAGGCGTCTGTTTCAGAGTCCCAACTCATGCCGTCTTCTTCGCATAGGGCAAGGTTACCGTCCTTCGCGTTGAGCCAAGCTTCCTCAGTCTCTACGCGTTCTATGTCAGTCAATGCTACCTCCATTGCTACGGCGCTGTTATTGTCGTCGGCAATAACGGTTTGCAATTCCTGATCTACGGCTTCTGTTTCTATCTCGTCGATATAGGGTGTTTCTAAGACATCGTTTGTGAACATGATTTGTTCCTTTCTTCTCGCTAAAGCGAGATTTGTGTGAGAAGCCTTAGCCTCTCGGTTAAGCACCGCTCTCCTCGTCGGTGATGGCCAAACTTAGCGATGATATATTAGGCTGACCTAGCACCAAATGCTCATTGTCGTCGGTAATGGGGGTTGAGCCAAACTGCTAGCACCGTCGGCTCCATGCAGGCATGCATCCACGCCTGCTCATGCATAGGCATACACGCGAAACGCGTACTCAACGGTTTTCTCGGACGCGAAACGCGTTCGAAGGGGGGTCACTCTCATGTAAGGTGCGATCCATCCATTTTTGCGACCATTTTTTACTACCTCATATATATTATGGCTTAGCTATGGCCAAGCTATAACTTAGCTAT
>CEPE01124637.1_pt1 | contig 13463 bp, 2 predicted proteins | sample 530531 | NCBI WGS metagenome assembly CEPE01 (sample SAMEA2620273, study PRJEB7988) | marine metagenome | biome: marine biome (ENVO:00000447); feature: deep chlorophyll maximum layer (ENVO:xxxxxxxx); material: "saline water (ENVO:00002010), including plankton (ENVO:xxxxxxxx)" | depth 80 m
ATGCGATAGAGGGTGCGAGAAAAGAATACAATTTATTTTCTATACTATCACCTGGGTTATATATGATTGGATCCGCGCCAGTAGTGGATATGGCAATGTCTGCATCTTCGCTGCTAAAAAGTTTTTTAGTTTCAAGGAGAAATCTTTTTTTAAGAGACTTGCTAGAAATCACCCTCAATCCAGCTATATTAGCCGCGTAAGAGTTTGGGTTTTCAGACAAAAAGTCATACCCATAAGGGCTTGCTAAAGAGGTGGTTTTTGCCTCAAACAACTCTTTAAACACATGGGCTGTTTTAAAGGTCTTCCTTGCTGATGGCGATACTATATTCGGGGTTGCCGACTTCGCATTGGAACTCGCTGAAGTGGAAGTGTCCTGTAATTTTTTATAGTGGGTAGTTTGTTCCAATACTGCTCTCAATTTTGTAATGAGGTCCGAAATAAGATTTGCCACGGTCTGGACGCCTTCGGGGTTTCCGGTATTGGGGCTTGATATAGTCGTCAAATATTGAATCATCCTAAGTGCTTTGGTAGCGGAAGATACCGCGTCCTCTTGTGCATTCAACAAGAACAAAGTCGAAACGTATTTGGCTACCACATCCCCAACAAAAGATGGCGACGTTGTAACGTCCTCGGCAGCGCCTGGGGCAAAGTTGGGAGCTTTAGCAAACACCTTGTTAAAAGAATTTAAAAATTTAACATTAAATCTATTCAAAACATTGTCCGAGTACACCGGGTTGGATGCGTGCTTGACATATAGTTCCCACCCCTTAACATTGCGATCACCATGGAGAAGCTTTTCTAGCATAGCAACTTTTTTCTGGATGTATTTTGACATTGGATCATCTACGGTTAGGGACACAGTGTATTGATATAGTCCACGGTTGTGTTGGGCAATCTCAAGGTCTGTAACCGAAAATGTTCGCGTGCTAGCATCTCCATTTTTAATAAAAACTTCTGCGATGGCTCCTACGGGAGTTAAATCGTCGCTAGCCTCTACCCCCAACATATTGGTTGTCTGCACTTTGCTGGCTAGTTTTGTCCCCATGCGGTCATCCGATGTTTGCATAATCAAGAGTGGATTTCCGTATTTAGAAAATGTCGTGCGATCAAAAGAAGAGTCTACCACTTGATGTCTTTTGACACGAGCACGAGAAATTTTAAATTCCCTTATTATTGCTTGAGATAAAATAGAGTTATACTCATCTTTGTCCGTTTTCCTTATGGTGGATAGGAGACCAGGGAAAACCGTGTTTTTAGCCAATAAAGTGTGCATATTTATAGAAAAGAGAAATCGATGTTTTCCTCCAATGCCCCCAGTGGAATAAAGGTCTGAAAATATGGATTCGTTTTTCTTTAGGAGATCTTTGGTGCCAAAATTTTGTGCCAAACTTAAAACCACATCATCGTTAGTTATGTAACTTCCAACTTGAGAGTAATTAAAGTCTACTTTTCCTATCGCAATTGTCTGCCGATTGTCAACCAATTTGGCATTAGGGATCTTTTCCTTTGTCAAATAATCCGAACTCTGATAGTTCTTCCCCGCAAGGTGTATCTTTCCCTTCATGTACCTTCCGTCAGGCATTTGGTGTTTTTCGCCGCAATAGTAGATGCCCTTTCCGTCTCTAAATATAAAAGTATCTTGTTGAGGTTGGTGATTTGCTATTACAATATCAGACGCCACATCTCCCATCAAATGCCTTGTGATGATATCTTGAGGTATTGGGACCTGCTGTGCGGCATTCCCTAAAAGATTTTTTGTGTTTTTTATAAACATATGAACATCGAAATAGGCATATGCAAAATAAGACAAAAACTTTGGATTGGCTCCCCCTTCCTTGGGAGAGACAGTAAACTTAATTTCAAGAGGGATATTATAAACAACATTTCCCTCTGCATCTTGTTCTTTGGAAAAAGGCAATGAGTTTATAAGATTTGCGGCTTGAATGTTTTCGTAATCCCCATCAAAGTCGCCAATAGGGGCGATAGGATTTTGCAAAGCAGCCAACAGGGTCTGACCGGATCCGGGTATAGACCCCAAGAAATTTAACTTCTGGTGTGAGACGCCCGGAAGGTTTCTTGGGCTATCAAAAACTTTTCCGTTTTTAGGATTTAAATATTCCAATGGGGCACGACTTATTCTTGATGAAATGCCTTCATTAAGACATTGCACCACGCAAACTTTCATATATTTGAAAAAATCCCCTTTGGTGATAAAAGATAAAGTTCCATCATTGTTTACGGTTTCTTTTAAAATCATTTTAATGGAAACGTCTAAGGCTGTTGCTTCATTCGCCTCCTTGATCTCATTTAAACTTGCGGGTTTAAATTCCCCAGGATGGTCAATGTGGGGGTCCTCCTTGGGAGGCAGGATGTCTATAGCATTTGATAAGGTAATTCCAGACATAAGCATGTTAGGAAGACTTATCCCCAGGGTTTCTTTTACATTAGTATTTGTTTGAATTTTGTTATCCATTATTCGTCAGCACAAGGCTCCTCTGGGTTTGCTGGTTGACTTATAATATTCGTAGGTACATCCAGCGGCATTTCAATTTCCTTATCCACTCTTAAATCAAACCAATATTCTACGTAAGTGTTATCAATTGGAATACTTTGATTAGTCGCCCTATTGTACAACTGGTCTCCATAATTTATAAATTGATCACCCAAATCATCCCTAATGAAATTAAGCTTTTTAAAAGTCTCTCTTTCATAGGAAGACTTGCCAAGATTTTTAGTCTCTGTTGTCACTATAAAAACTTCCAAATCAAAATCTTCTTTGCTCAAAGGAATATGTTTTTCTATAATATCAAAAAGAACTTGATCACTTTTGATAGTTATATAAGATCCGTCTGCATACACCTCTTTACTAAATCTCCTATCTTCTTCTGGGGGCTCGTCGAGATAAGGTTCTGCTATATTAGAGAAAGACCCATCTTTTGCTGGTATATAGTTTGATTCGAGTACGTCTCCGTCTGTCTTAACTTCGGTCCTAAATGTCACAGAAGTATTCAACTGGGGAATACTTTCTTCTTGCTTATTGGAGCCCGTATAAGTATTAAACGCTGTCGATATATTACCAACCAAAAACTCGACTGAAAAAGCAGGATAAAAAGAGGAATTCAAACGAGATGTCCCGAGGGGCTCAATGAGTGACATATCGTTAAGATCTGGGGCGACTATTTTCATGGAAGGGCTAGAAATATCGGCTGGTGGCATCCAAAGACCCTGGTTCGCAGGAGCGTTGTACTCTTTTGCCATTTTGCTAAATTGCGATTCTATCCCGTAATTAATGGCTTGTGCCTTGGGGCGCACCGCTCCCTTGATCCGATCTGCCGAATCTTTCTGGTTTTCTTCATATCCAGCATAGAATGTATCGTAAGTAATGTCCTTATCGTAAAAGGCATAAAACTTAGGTTTCCATTTCCCCATCGACACCAATTGTCTGCCGTAAGGAGTAAGCTGTATATCAATAACCTCTTGTTTGCGATCAAAGAATTCCATAACTTAGTTATAATTAGCTTCCTTCAGTAAAATTGTTTTAAAACCGTGTTAGTTCTGCAATATCAATATCGACGGAAGTAGTATCCTCCTCGGGTGCGCCGACAGCGGCGACTGCTGCCGTTGTGCTTACCTGTTGTTGTGCGAGTTGTGCCGTCTCAACGCCTTGACCAGCGGCGGGTAGTTCTAACGTCTTTGTGAATTCATACTCGGTTTCCAATTGTGCCAGTTCAACTAAAGAGAAGAAATCATATGGCCAATTATAGCTGTAAGGAAGTTCCCTGTCTGGTACCGAGGTGAATTTTTCCAATTCTTTATTGGTGGTGAAAGGGAAACCTAGACCTCTTTCGGATTTTTTGGTAACATTGTTGTAATTGTTTTTACCTCTTTGTTTCGCCTTAAACACCATCCACCTAATATCCGATCCGAAGCCCACGAAAGGATTGTTATTCATTCCCTCTTTTCCAAAAAATTCAAACCTAGATTGTAGACTGTGCTCAATGACCGCGTGATCCTTTTCTGCTGTCATGGCAATATCCGGCATTAAGTTCTGCCAAATGTAAGAAAGATCATTTTTGCTCAAAATGTGATTAAATTCGAAAATATACATCACAATTGGCTTTGCGGTTGGATTGTTAACACAATCAAGCTGAGGGGGGATGTAGAATTTCTTTATTTTCTCTATCATATTACTAATAGAAGTCTGCTGTATATCCCCCCTTGTCACTCCAAGCTGCCCCGACTTAACTGCTGGGTCTCCGTTATTGACATTTATTAGTTGCTGCAAGAAGACATCAGGCTCGATATCATAAAACTCCCCGTCTGAATTGATTGGGATTGCGACGATTGCCTCGGATATTTGTCTTTCTGAGGCAATTTCGCCTACGCGAACCTTATCTGCCTCAAAGCCGCAAACATTTATTAGGGATCCCGTTAAGGGGGCTCCCGTAGCTGCATTTAATGCGCGTGTTGAGTCAACTCTCTGTGGGGAGCTTTCCCTAAGCTGAAGGAATATGCCATCGGAACCCGTTGGTGGTGTTCCATATCCTTTCCAAATCCCCCGTGTCATATATTTTTCGTTCCCCTGTGGGGCGGCACCAAGGGATCCAGTGTCCATGGCAAACAAGTTAACAGATGGGCATTCAAATTTTGTTTCAATTACCCATGCATCCTGCGAATCTTGAAGCACAGTGGTTGTCGCTCCTTCCGCGATAAAGTCTCCATTTGAATCTCTGTTCGAACTATACTGAACTTGCTTTAGAGTAAGGCTTCCGAAAAGATCCACCGAAGAACTAAGTTGCATTTGGTTTTGACCGGCTGGGTAATTTGCAATATTCGTTGGATTTTCAAAATCTTTAGCTCGCTCATTGGTATTAAAATATTTGGTAGAAATAGAGGCGTTAGCCAATATCTCCTGCAATGTAAATTTAGCTGATTCACCCTCGGTCATATCTCTTACTTCGTGCGGTCTAAACTCAACTCTAGCAACAGCGTCTCCGTAAAAATAAGGAGGCGTGTGAATGGCGAAGCAAGGATCTTCAAAGAAGGCACTTTCCGTCTCGGTAGAACCAAAATACTTCGGCTGTGCAAGATACGGAGGTCCGTAGTGCATCCCTCGTGCTGAAACTTTATTATTGCCCACTCTTCCTCGACCTAGCAAGTTGGATCCATCAGCATCAAATTGAGTGGTAGAGCCTGTAAAGGGCAGGAAGTTGAAGGATCCTGATGGACCTTCGTATGAAACAAAGTCATTAGTTTTGGACAAAACAACATCCATCATATAAACAGAACCAGAGGTTACAGACCTAAAATCTTTTTCTGCCTTTGAAACAAACGAAGTTGGCGCTCTTCTTTCTAGGAAAAAATCTTCAACTTCTGCAAAGAAGTTATTTGCAGCAAGCGAGTACTTGATGTCGGACTTTCCTTTCCATTCAAAATAAATCTCGGCGCGAGGGTTCGAGGCTGCGGAAGATCCGCCTGAACTTGCATTCCAGGGGTCTGCCTTTGCTGGGTCCGCATCCGTATTTAAAGATCCAGTAAAGTGGGGATATACAAAGTAAACGCTACCAGACGTGTAGCCCGTACCTACCTCCAACTCTTCACCAGTATTAAAATTTCTAGACGATGTAAGGGGCAAATATCTGTCTGGATTTAAAATTGATTCGAAGGGGAACGAATAGTTGGGGCTTTCAATAATCAAGCTCATGACATTGTTTGAACCACTATAAGGAGAGTCCACTCCAACAATTTTAGTGATCGATTTACCGCTTCGCGTAGAAATTTGAGCCAAGCTAGAAGGCGAAGACCCTGTGTGAACAGAATAATCTACCGCAATACCAGACTTGATAGTGTTAAAAAAGATGCCCGGAGCAAAAAACGGCTGATACAAAGCTGCCAATCTTTCCATTCTTGCATCGTTGTCATCATCATATGTGTTTGACCCCGATATATAAGGACTATAAGAAGCCGAAAACAAATGACCCAACTGAACTGCTCTAAGTGCAGGATAAAAACCCTGATATGGGAGCAATTTCTTAATTGCGTTGATTTTTAAAGAAACTTTTGTTGGAGCAGCCGTTGAATTCTTCTTGTGGTCTTCTTTTAAATCAACAAACTTTGACATAAAATCAGAGTTTGAGTAGATAGTGAAGAACTGATTTTGGAACCTGGATGTTTCTGTAGTTGCGCTACTAGTATTGCTCAAAGAAGCTCCGATCAAGTCCAAGAATTTATTATTTTCTGAGTAAAAACCGTTATTTAGATAGTAATCCATGTGCTCAGAAATTCTAAACTCTGGTACTACGCTGTAATCTTTTGCCATTAGCCTGATGTCTTCGGCATAATCTTCATAAGAATTAAACCATGGCTTCCTCCCACTTAGCACATCAGTTCTGTAAGGAGGTATAAGGTGTAGAGCCCCAGATACTTGGTTGCTCATGAAAGACAAGCCCGTAGTTCCTGGGTTAGTGGATCCAGACATCCACCTTCTCCCATATGGGAAGGAGCCAGACCACACAAGGTTGGGATATTCGTACTGGAAAGATGCCGTAACTCCAACGCCTGTACCGGAATCCCTAACAGCTGTGAGAGTTCCGTTCGACCCAAGCCCATCTAGGGAGTATTTTCCGTCCAAGTTAAAATTATATAAAGTATAAACCCAGCCTGCATATGATAACTCGCCGTTTTTAGCAGCATTTAACCACTTTGGCTCTATTGAGGAATCTAAATAACCTCCCGATGGTCCCAGCGGAGACCACCAATAGGAATCGAAGCCGCTCAGAGGGTTCCCTGTTGCTGATCCTGATACTAGATAATAATCAAAGAACGGCTCTTCTGCGTCCAAAGGCCAGCAACTAAGATCCATCAGCCCCATAGGAGCGCTAGCACTATAAATAACCTGACCTTGTGCAGTTTTTGCTTCGGTATTGGCTCTTAAGCGGTCATTTATATTATCTTTCCAGAAGGCAACGGAGTCTCCAAGGGGTAGATTAAAGTCGGCGGACCCACTAGAAACAGTATAGTTTTCTCTTCCTCTTGTTTTAGCCAAGCCAGCAAATCTTCTTGAAGGATAAACTATTTCTCTGTAACTGAGAGACTTGAATTCTTTAATAGGACTGAAAGTTCCAAGATCTTTATCTATGTAAATTCTTTTTAGGTCATCGTACACTTCTTCGCCGGTTTGAGCATGAAAGTCAATAAGATTATTAATTCTTTTGCTAGCAAATGTATACAAATTGTTTGCATATGTACTATTGACTATAAGTTCTTCATTGTTACTCAAAACAACTGAATGTTTCAGTGGCTTAAAGGAAGAAACAACTGGTGATTCGGTAAACCTAACAACATCTCTGTAGGTGATGAGTTCGCTATCCTTATTGAACTTGGCTACCGAGGCAGTAGCCAAAGAAATAATGTTGTTCTGTGCCATCTTTCTTACAAGTGGATTATAGGCTTGTCTGACTTGTCTCCACGAAGAGAAGCCCCCTGCTCCATTCCTGCGAAGGTTTATGGCATTCAAATAAGAACCTGTCCCCACTGGACCCTGGGCATCATTAGAATAGGGAGCGTCTGGGAATGTTCCTCCCTTAACAATGTCAAGGTTTAGAGTTGTTTGGGATATTGTGTTCGTAAATAAATTAATATCATCAACAAAATGTGTATTCATTCCCACAAAATCAGTGTGTATCAAACTTGGTGATAAATCCGCTGATGAAGAATTGTACAGCGTTCCATCTGGCTGAAGTGAGAACATTCTGTGTTTGTTGTCTGTTGGAACCTCGTTTCCTCCAGTAGTAGACCCAAAGGTGATTACAGCAATAATACTGGATGCTGCGCTGAAAGTTGGTGACGCTAACACCGCCGAGACGAGCGGACCTGGGACCTTTTGTCGTATATTGAGGTAGTTGGGGGCTGTGAGATAATTCAATTCCAAGACACTATTGGATACACCCCCATTGTGACCGTTGGCGCTTTGAATAGCCACCATAAGCTGTGCTGCATAATCGTCTCTGGCGGACATCCCGTTAATTTGGACCACGATGGAAGATCCATCGGAGTGGATCGACCCGGTAGAACCTTCGGCCGCGTCGTCTGTGAATTTATAAACTTTAGATGTTCCCACAGTAGATATTATTGTAACAGTTTGGTTGTCATACGATGAAAGAGTGTCTGTGCTAAAAGCCAATGTCGCAGTACCATGATCAGAATAAATCTCGACAGAAGTAGATTGGCTTGAAGAAAGGAATGTTATATCTGTCGAAGCCTCACTTGCATTAGCTGGGTCTGGTTTTTCATAGCCATAAGGAGCACTTATGGCGGATGCTGTGATCCAAGCGTATTGAAGATCGCTTTGTGGTATCATGTGCTGAACCCAGAAGTTATCATATACGCTTGCCGTGGCTATGCTTTCGTCTGCCCCATATACTCTTGCCTCAGAAAATGTAATTCTTTTCGCTCCGTTGCGCTGTCTTTTTTGATAAGATGCCGATGGAGCCCCATAAACACTACTATACCCGCCAAAGGCACTATGGTTTGTGAGCCACTTTCGGAGGGGCTGCCTCACAGTTAGATTTCTAAAAGGTAAAGCATTGTAGGCGGAAAAAGTCTCCGATTCATAATCCAAATATCCTGGGCTGCTGACTTCTGGACCTCCTGGGGCGGAGAAGCGAGATACCATGATACTAGAATTTATCCCCCGATCTGGGACTTCGAAGTCTTTTAGACCGAAAACTGGTGTTGATGTGATAGACGCAGTTGGGATACCATTGTTTTCAACCAAATATCTGTTGTTGATTGATCGACCAGGGATTTGCACGATTTCATAATCGTTAACATAGTTCCCAATACTAAGCATACTGCCATATTCATTACTGAGTGATGCTGTGTTAGTTTGAATGTTCTTGATATTTACGGGACTTTTCGCAATAAAATCTCTAGTAAAATCTGCACGGGGCATGTGTGCTCCGTAATAACTTGGATTGACAATCGTGTAATAGTAGTTTCCCCCAGCTAGGGCAAAATTAACAAAATACCCTTGTGGTCTATTTCTGACCCCTGTGGGAGGTGGCAACATGTCCGCAGAAGCGCTGGATAGTCCTATGTGACGATAAGCATATCCTCCGACGTGCTGTTCTGTAAACGGACCCTGTGCGGGGACGTCTTTTGACATTACGTAATAGTCTCTAAGGTGCTGTGGACCAGCTTGAAAATTCGGAATTGGAATGCCAGTTGGAACCGATTCCATTGAAGCCGAAAAGAAAGTGTATGGTGAAACTAGACCACTATCATATTTGGATTGCTGATTGCTGAAGGTTACTTGATAATCTGCTTTTCTTTTTATATTGGGGTCAACCTTGACAACATCCGCACAAGCCGAGCTTGCAGTCGAAAATGTGGTTGTGTTATAGGTTATCACACTATTATTATTGAATGGCTTTGTTTCGGTCATTACAACAGATCTTTTATTCATCTGCGTTTTTACTATTCCGCCACCTTCCACTCCACTGATCTTGTATGGAGATTTAAATCTTCTATTAAAGACCTGTAAAGATGCAGAATGGATGGCTCTCCTGTCGTAATCAACACCTGCGTTACCAACCTCTAGGTATGCCTCGTCTCGAAGAGCCCTCTTATTCCACCAAAGGCAGTTGTCATCTTGGTTTTTATCTAGTGGCGCATGACCAAATTCCCAATCATATAGAAGCTCGTTTATTCCCTTGATGGACCCCGTTAATTCATTTGATTTAAACTCCATAGTGGGGAACTTGTGGGTATATTTATTTCTCTCAAAAACATGGCTTTCAATCATGTTTTTTACGCCCGTAATCTCAGAAGACGCAGGGACTATTTGTTCTACCATCGCATCGATAGTGGAATCCATCCATTTGTAAAATTCTAAATATTTGTCTAGATCGGGAGTGTTTCCAATTCTTTCGAAGAATATCTCCCTTATCTTTCCAAGAAGCTTATATTCTCCTCGGTATTTATTAATTTCGTTGCCAACCATAGTTTCCAAACCGCTTGCTTCCGCAGAACACGCAAGGAAGTTCAGCATTTGTTCAGAAATTGTTTGGTACATACTCTTTTCTACACCAAAAGTAAATTTAACAGGTTTTGTTCTAGGTGTGAAATATTCTTGGTCCTTGTTTAAAATCCTAATTGTGTCACTAATATCCAAGTTCTCTGGGACTTGTTGCTTGTAGCTATACACATGTTCTTTAGAGATGGCGTTATTTGCAGAGGAGGAAAAGAAAAGACCTCGCCCAGTATGTTGAGTTAGGAGTAGTTTAGACAAATCAGTTCCAAATTTATCTTCCAGGGATCCCGAAGAGAAATCTGGGACCTCCATTTCTCCGTTTGCGTCGGACCCAGTGAGGGTGCTAAAGTCCCAATTTAGAACCAAGGTTCTTATTTTTGGAATTGCGATGGGAAAAGCGCTCGTATCTTGAAACAAGTACGCATTTCGCATAGGATCAAATATACCATTATTGCTAGCGTCTATAGCATGAGATACTATTTCTTTAGCCTCCAGCGGAATGGTCCAGTGACGACACGAGGATACCCTCACATTGGTTGCAGTTAAAAGACTGCCTGTAAAATTCGTTCTGTGAGATCCTATATAAATTCTCTTTTTCCTAGAGAGAACCTCTGCGCCACTAGATACGCTTCCAGTAAGCACAAAATGATCTGTAACAATATCTGCTTGTGTGTTGTATCCGTGGAACTCCACCGTATGACCACTGGTTCCAGAAACAAAACCTAGATTGGGATATCCAGCCGGATAAACTTTAACTGCAAAATTCCACTTCTGATTTGCATAGACATCATCAAACACACTAGATGTTAGATAGGGGAATGTAGCCTCTGTAGTAGAGTTAACATTGGTACCTGTTAAGACAAATTTAACTTGATTGGTTATATATTGATCTCCCAATTGGGTATTGTTTTCTTTTACTGCATACACTTGGAAGCTTGCATAATCGTCTGCTGCCCAGCCCGTATTTCCTTCTTCGGCTGGCGATATAAGAGCAGAGTGCATTCCAAATAGAGATGCTGAAATTGGAGTATACTCTGTGTCAGCAAATCTCGGGTTATCTGGCGACATTGGGAGTGGGAAAATTACTTCTGCTTCGGTGGTAAAACCTATTTCAGTGTCAAAGCCTGAGTTTCCATCGGAACTACCCGTGATAAACATGGAGGAGTTTGCATTAGAAGAAGCTGTGCTCTGATAGACTAGCGCCGAAAAGTTACTCGCTGTTGCGAAGTTGGCATAATTCTTTCTTAAAATCTTCGGGGTAATAGATTGATTCAGTGTGATATCGGAATTATTTGCATAAAACGACAATGCGTAGATATCGTCATCAATGCCATAACAACGAATTAGGTTCCGGATTGCCTTCTCTGTACCTTTAGCTTTGGATATGAAGGTCAAATTGTTATAAATGTTTGTATATATTTGATTTTTTACATCTACTAGTTGTGTTTTAAATTCCCTAACATCATCTCTATTCGCAAGAGAGGGGAGAATATCTGCCATAGAAAACAATTCCGGAGCAATATAGCCTCTATTTTCCACTAGTCTATTGGCAAATGGAATTGGTTTATAAACGCTACCCGACACACTTCCACTAATATATTTTTCATCGTGCAAACGCGGCACCTGTTCGGTCTGCAAGTATAAATCATCAAAATAGCTTGCTATGATCTGAGTTAAAGCCCTTACTTCATAACTTTCTTTTTCCGAATCATCATCCAAAAGCCACCCTGGCATCATATTGTAGAGGCTCATGGGATTTCTAACATCGTACTCTATGCCTTTTTTTGCTGTGGAATCTGATAGGGCTTCTACATCGGGGTGGTTGTTGTATAAAATTGGGTCTTTGAACTCCCTATCTGCCGCACTCGCGCTAACAATGGCGGATCCCACAAATCTCCTTGGAGGACTAGCCGTTCCCCAGGTGCTGTAGTTTTCATACAAGCCATTTGAAACCCTTCCCGAGTAATCCAAAATGTTTTTATCTTGCGCCGTGTATCCAGTTATTCCTTCGTTAAATTTATAATAAACCCCTAGATCCACTGGATTAATTGAACCACTGTACTTACTATTTGGGGTTCCTACGTCTGTGTTGGTACCTCCAGCTATTTGCGTAAACCAATAAAGATTAATATCTTTTTCATTTCTAGCCTTTTTCCAAAATCTAAATTCGTCAAAGGAAGATCCAGAAAGGGCTCCATATCCAGTATCTCCAATGGTAAATTCTGACGAAGGCTGATAACGGTATGATCCGATATTTGCATTGAAAGGACCGTCCTTTACTTCACTTACTTGAGATCCAGTGTGGACGCTATCTACCAAATTGCCATTTATGTATAGATCAAACAAGAGGTGGTCTGAGCCAGTAGGGTTGTTCTGGGCTACAAAAGCATAATGATTCCAGTCGGCTAAATCAATATTTAGTGTACCAGAGAGAGTGATAGGTCCAATTGGTGCTCGCTCTGCACCAGTATTTCCTGACATATAGGAAATATGGAACATAGAGTCGTCAACATATGCACCGTTTAGGGATTTATTGCACCTCGTCTCAACTAAGAAACGCCCATAAGTACCCCCAGATGTTTTGCCTGTTCCCTCATTCCATAAATCAAAATATGCATGAGAAGGAGAGATCTGGCTGGTAGATGGTTCTGTGGGTAGTTTGAGCCAGAACTCGACCGAGTTACCCGTGGCTCCGTCAATTGTCAAGTTTTGAGCTTGGCTGCTCGTTAAATTAAAAACGTTCGCCTTTTGTTTTGCGTTTTTATATGTTATTTGTTTTTCGTAATGGGGATCCCAGGAGGGAGCAGTAGGTCCGTGTGGACCCCCTTCTATTGAAATAATTTGAGCGTCCGTCGCTCTCTTAATAGTGTCATCATTTCCGGTTACAGAATCCCCAGAATTATCCCAATATGCACCAATTGTTACATAGCCGTTTGTTCGTGGATACTCATATTCTAAAAAATAGTTGTCAAAGTAGGAAGAAGAATTGTGCCATGAATATCTTTCTTGCAAAGATCCATCATATGGGTAGGTTTTGTAGATGTTTTGAATAGCTTTTTTATAATATTCTTGTGCCAACCCAAATCTTGCAAAATTTGCAGGATCCGTAAAATCAACTGCTGGTCTAAATCTGTTTTTATCTTGGAGAAAGGCGTCAACATAGTTTGGAGACTCTACTTCTCTAGAGATGCTATTAAAACTAGCCGAAGCCACAGTCTTGTTCGGGCTACTTTGTCGAGCAGCCTTAAAAATATCTTTTGGAGTTTTCGCCATTACTCTTCTACCTTAAACTTAAACACTTCTTTTTGCTCTCTATAGGAGCCATTAATATAGTATGCAAACTTTAACCCGTACTCGTAACCAGCTTTCAAGAGATCCATGCTTAAATCAAAATAATTGCCAGAAATATCGTAAGATAATCTTGTATAAG
>CEPE01124632.1_pt1 | contig 13129 bp, 14 predicted proteins | sample 530531 | NCBI WGS metagenome assembly CEPE01 (sample SAMEA2620273, study PRJEB7988) | marine metagenome | biome: marine biome (ENVO:00000447); feature: deep chlorophyll maximum layer (ENVO:xxxxxxxx); material: "saline water (ENVO:00002010), including plankton (ENVO:xxxxxxxx)" | depth 80 m
CTATTGTCCCCGGCTTGAACATATCGGACGAGCCTGGTCGCGAACGGGCCGATGTTTGAGTATGTCGGGTTGCAGAACAGCACGTCACCAAGTTGACTCAATTCGCAGATCAAAGCGTCTCTGGAGTGATCCGATGGGTGCCCAGGGCCACACCAAGGCACCACTCTCCCATTTGGTCTGACCGCAGTATCGCCAGACACAACCATGTCACCACGAACCCCAAACAGATCTGCTTGTTCTGCCTCATCCTCTTTGCATTTGGCCATTGAGTCGAACAGGTATTGATTTGTGGAAGCACACATATCTCCAGTAATCCCGTACCTATCGTCGATACGGTCAACTAACAGGGTCGGTGTGCCCCACGAATCTTGAAGTGCAGACTGAGAGTGGTTTGACCCGGAAATTAGCCTCGGGCTGTTTTTTATCTTCGAGATCGCTGGTCCCTCCCAACGATTTTCAATTGTCTCAAGTGACTGGCCATCCTGCTATTGACCCGGTCCCCAACGTGCTCGCGAAGATCGTCTGGACGCAAGTTGGTTGTGATGAAGCTGGTCATTCCGGCCTCTAGTCGTCCGCCAATCACACGCTCACACAACTCTTCGGTGTACTTGCTCTTCATCTCTCCGCCGAGCTCATCTACAACCAAGTATCTCGCAGATGATAACGAACCAACAACCTGCTCCGTCTTGCCCGAACCGCTAAATGTGCGCTTGACGTCCTCCACAAAATTCGGCCACCTCACAAAGAGGACAGGCTGCTCGTGAAGGATCATGATCCGGCGGGCGATGGCCACGGCCAAGTGTGTCTTGCCTGTTCCCGTTGGTCCGTAAGCGAGGACCCCCGCGGCCCCGTGAGACCAACCCTCACAAAGTGTCTGAACGGACTCCTTTGATACCGGAAGGTGTTCCCACTTGGTGTTCTCGAGAGTCACATCGTGCATCATTGGTGGAAACTTTGCTGAGTTGTACCTTCTAACCAACTTTCGAAGGCCAGAACACTCGCAATCACGGACCCTCTCGTACCCGTCGTCCCCTTTAACGAAGATGACCCCAAGGCCATCACACTCCTTGCACTGGGATAAGTCTAATTTTGACTCAGCCTTTGCTTGAGGAAGGGCAATTTCTCCGGGGCTTGGGTACCATGCAGATGTAACGATGTGCTCGTCTCCCCACTTCATTCGCCGAACTCCAACATCTGCGCTTTGGGAACATCGTAATTCTCTGAAATTCTACTCGGAGCCGGAGTCACCCCCTCCCTGACCGCGGTCGAATAAGCCTCTTCCAGCCTAGTGGCGTTGTGGATAATGAATGGTAGCCCCTTCCCGTTTTCGATCATCCACGTGTCGTTTAGTGGCGTCTGCATTGCGACAATGAGCACATCCGCCATTCCCGTAACGCTATCTTTAGATGTTCCGTCGTCCTTCAGTCTGGTCTTAATCTTTGACATGACCGTCTTGAATGAGTTCTTCGAAAACCCCGTGCCGAGCCCGTCAACCAGAACTCCCGGCCTTTTCGTGATGCCAGCACTCGCCCTGGCCTTGGCCCACTCTGAAATGACCCTGCCGGCTTCCAACTCAATATGAGTTGGTACTCTCTTCTTCTGTTCTTTCTTCTGTTCTTCTTCTGATCTGGCGTCACCCGTTACGCCACCAGCGTCACCCGTTACGTCACCAGCGTCACCCGTTACGCCGCCAGCGTTACCCGTTACGCCGCCAGCGTCACCCGTTACGTCACCAGCGTTACCCGTTACGCCGCCAGCGTCACCAGACTCGGCAGCCTTCTTCCTGCGGCGGTACCTTGATTGCCGCTCAGCGGAAGAGCTGTCGACTCGCCACTTCTCCCATCCGGCAATCAGGACGAACCCGTCAGGCTCTTCGAGTAAGAGCCCGCAGGTTTTCAACTCGTCGATGCCATTCTTCACCATCTCTACAGCGTCGGAGCGACCATGAACCTCAGTCATTGACATCAGCCTGGCGAGCCCAAGCGGAGACACGTCGGACTCCGTAAGTCGTCCGTTCCTCCTGTTTTGACCATTGAGTAGTAGTAGCGTGATAAAGATCACGTTACCCGGCCACCCGGCTGCGGCAATCTTTGGATCAGTGAAAAGGGCTGCGTCCACCTTCACCCAATTTCCCCTCGTCGACATCTGCACCTCCTTCGTCGAAAGAAACTGTTACACGGTTTTTCCCGTTGATTCAATGGGGAATGTGTGCAAATGTTCTGATTGTGGACGAACGGAAACCAGACACCCTCACCCTCTCCCTCTCCCCCAAAGAGAGGGCGAACGTAAGGGCCAGGCGACTTGGATACAGAAGCGTCAGGTCCGCCGTGGGGGGACTTCTCAGTGTTGACCCTGGTGAGAACTCCGCCAGGCGTGTTCTCGACTCGATATACCAGGGGTTGAGGACGGTTAGCAGCATGAAGCGGGCCTCCAAGGTGCTTGGCGTTCCGCTCGATTATTGGACTACTGACTCGCTCACTGAATTTGAGCGAATGTCGAAAGAGGGACTCAAATGAAAGAAGGAATCGTCGCCGCCGCGGCTGCTCAGGCCGGCACTCTTGGCTCTGAGCTTGTGCCCGTAGGCAACCAAAGAATGTTGCGACGCTCCGTGAGGGTGCCGCTGTCTCTTGAGGGCGGAACTCTCACGTCTCTGACTCGTCGGGTGAAGAGCGGCAACTCGTGGGAGACCGTGTTGCAGCCGCCGTTCATCAACGCGAATGGCTATAATGAGATGAATCGCCACGCTGGCGTTTCGTTTCAGACGCCTGACAGCGTCACCGTCGACGGCGAGCGCCGGCCGAACCCGTACTACAAGGAAGACCCGAAGACCGGTTCTGTTGATCTGGTGTACGTGCGTATGGTGGGGACCGGCAGGAACGCTTCCGGCTCCATCGTCTCTGTAGACCACACGGTGATCTACAGCCCTCGCCTCTACTTCATCGAAGACCTCCACGGCAAGGAACGTCGATTCAAGGACGCAGTCCAGGGTTTTGGGTTGGCCCCCGGCGGGGAAATTCCTCCGGGGAAGTTCTACTTCCCAGAGGTCTCCACCCCTGGTGGTGGCAGCCTGGGGATGTTGATTGACCCCCGACACCCAGAAGTCCGAAAGGCGCTGGCAACGCTCACTCAGCGAGTCAAGAAAGCGGTGAGTATCGCTCAGACGTTTTGTCGGCGAGACATCCTCAAGAAAATGCTTGGGACCAGCCTGTTTGGACTGAGCCAAAATGGTGAGGCTTTTGCCGTGGTCACCGCCTGGACCGAGCAGTCCGCATCGCCGCTTTCAGCCGCATCTGCTGACGTGTCTGAGGTGGCCAGCGTGGCAGAGGTTGTCTACGACGAGCTCGCTCTTGGTGAAGGGGTTGACGATGTTGCCCCACAGGAAATCGCCACGAAGGCAATCGACGTAGAAGGCGACGACGGCGAGAGGTCGGCAATGATGTCTGACCTCCGAGCGAAATACGCCGAGATCGGCAAGGACAAGTTTGAGTCTATGGTCGAGTCTTGCGACATCGACCCGAAGACGAACCCGTCCCAACTTTCCGACGAGGAATTGTTCAGAGTTCACGCAAAGATCACGGGAGGTGATTCATGAAGTTGACCACGGCAACCGTCAGGGCCAGGCAGAGAGAGATGAACGTCGAACTTGGAGACGGCGTGACCGTCATCCACGGCCCAAACGGAAGCGGCAAGACCACACTGACCGCAATGATCGCCTGGGTGTTGTCCGGCACACTCGAGGCCGGCGGCGCGGTGTCTAAATCGAACAAGAACGTCCTTCGCTCACTTAGCCACGACGGCAAGTGTCCCGTCGACTGCCACCTTGAGTTCGATGACGGAGCCGTAAGGAGGGGCATCTCCCCCGTCCTTTCCGCCTCTGGCGAGGTCAAGAAGGTCCCGAGTTTCTTTGACTCTTCAATCGACTTCGCGGGAGCGTCGGGCGCCTTGACGAAGGTCTCTACAACCGCCGAGATTCAAACGCTGGCGACATCGTCTCCGAAGGCCAGGAGATCATGGATGATGGGACTGGCAGAGTCTCTCGGCGTCGTCACCAGCGTTGAAGAAGTAGTTAACTCCGGCGTTTGTGGAGAGATGGTCAACTCTGTCGTCGAAGATCTTCTGCCGCCATACAGTGGCATCCAAATCCTAGAGACTGTGGCCACCAGGGCTGCCAACAGAGCCTCTTCGACCAAAGATTTGTTGTCATCAGCGAATGCCGTCCTACGACACTGCACCGAGGTCTCATCAGACTCGGGCTCGTCTCCCAGGAGCTTGGGCGAGATCGACATGGACATTGAGCGAGTCCGAAATGAGATCTCTCAACTTCGCCAAGAGGCTGCGGCGAACAACACCGACATCAGGAAGAGGGACGCGATCAAGCACAGGCTCGAGACCCTCAGTTCTCAACGGTCTAGGGTAACCAAACTCCGAGAGGACTTTGAGCGCATCAAGAGTGAGGAGTCGGCAGCCAAGAATGCTCTGGATGATGCGCTGGAAAACCACAAACAGGTCGCAACCGACGCCGCGTCTAGGGTCACCGAACTGAAATCCAGTCTTGGCCAAAAACTCAAAGAGTTGGCCTCCATTAGAGCGGCATACGAGTCCGCCAGGGCGTCTATCGGGCTTGGCGAATGCGTCACATGCGGCTCTGACTTGTCGGGCTCCGACATTCACCGAAGGGTTCAAGAGCTTGAGGACTCCGTATCTGGTGTCCAGTCTATCGTTGATGAGATGGAGGCCGGAATTGATGAGTTGTCGACCCCAACTCTCCCCCATCCAGAAATGGGGGGCGAGATGGACAACCCCGCCGGCCTGAGACTGCATAACGCAAAGAACCAATTGGAGAAAAAGAAGTCAAAAAGGGCTTCTATTCAGGCGGCTTTGCAAGAGGCGGAATCCAACATCGGCGACCACACTGAAGAAAAACTCTCTGCCGAGCTCGAAGGCATCGAGTGCGCAGACCCTGGTTTTTACCAGTTATCGATCTCTGGTGCGGAAACTCAACTCGGCGAGTTGCACGACGAGAAGGCGTCTATGGCTGTGTCTCTTGACAGAGAGAAAGCTGTCGCCGGAGCACGGGCGGGAGTCGCTTCCGCAACAGAAGCACACGATGCCGCCTGCCGCGACAGGGACATCGCGACAGCCGCCCTGTCAAACTTCGGTCAACGGGTATTCAACAGCGTCTCACAGTACATCAACGATGCCCTGGCCGACCTCGACGGGTGGGTCGACTCGCTGAAGTTTGTCGCTGACTATTCTGATGGGTTCATCGGCGTCGAGAGGGGGTCCGCGAGGATTGCCCTCCAAGACCTCAGCGACGGAGAGAAACTCGCCGTATTCTCGGTGTTGCAAATCGCAAAGCAGCAGCCCTCATTCTGGCGGAATATCGTTGTCGACGGCGCCGACGCAATGGATGAGGCTCGCTTCTTGAGTTTCATCAAGATGCTCAACGGGTTTATTTCCAGCGGGAAGTTGGACCAGGCGTTGGTGACCACGGCAAGGATGTCTGCCTCTGAGAGAAGGGCCATCAACAAGAAGAACAGCGGCATCACACTGGTCGAACTGTAGCCATGAAGTTGGACAAGTTTCAGAGGGGGGCGTCTGACGACCGATCAAACAACAGGGTTGTCGTCGCGCCCGCCGGCTCAGGCAAAACATCCACACTTGTCTCTTCTATCATCGAAGATCTCAAGTCTGGCATACCCGCCAGTTCCATGTTGGTGTTGACCTTCACGAACCAGGCGGCAAGCGAAATTAGGGACCGGGTCTCTGCCGCCTTGTCGCAAACCACGAGCCCAGATTCTGACTTCGACATAGTCGAGTCCGACCTTACTGTTGGAACGTTTCACTCGTGGTGCATGTCCGTCATCAGAGAAGCCCCAAGTCTTGTGGGGCGTCGAGACGGCGTCACAGTCTACGACGACCAGGACAGAGCTGGCATACTCCGAAGGGTCGCCGAGAACCTTGGGGTTAAGGTTGGCAACCGAAAGGGCCCTGACGCCATCCTCAACAAAATCGACCAAGTTAGCAAGAAGACGCTCACCATCTCCGGTCGGGCACTCGGCGAGACGGCAAGGCTTGCGTATTCCTCCGCGCTTCGCCGACACAACGCCCTCGACTTCGACATGATGATCGAGGGCGCATACCAGATCGTCAGACTTTCGCTCGGCCTTCCAAGCGAGGCTGTTCAACATGGTCGACATGACCCGCCGATGCTTGGCTTGCCGACATCAGTCTACGTCGATGAGTACCAAGACACAGACCATCGACAACACGAACTGATGGAGCTCCTCAGACTCGAGGGGGGCGCTAAGATGTTTCGAGTCGGAGATATTGCCCAATGTATCTACGGATGGAGATCTGCGAAGCCTGAGATTTTCTCTGGTCTAAGGGACTCTGACGCGAGCTTACATACCCTTCGCATCAACTATAGGAGCGTGCCGGACATCGTTGGTGTTGGCGCCACTATTGCTGGACACGTCGGCGGCGTAACCGACGTGTCTGGGTTCCGAGGTGGGGCGGGGTGCATCTCGCCCGTTGCCGTTGTGTCTCTATGCGTCCACAGAGACGACGACTTCGCATCTGAAGACATCTCGAAAAGAATTTCCGCCGCCATCAAACAGGGAGTCCGATCCGTCATGGTCATCGGCAGAACGTGGGGAGATCTGTACCCGATTGAGTCGAGTCTCAAGTCGATGTCTATCCCACACAGGATGGTTCGCCGAGTTGACGATGCGTGGAACTCAAGGCTTTGTCGGTTCCTTGTTTCCTGTTGCAGACTCGTGCTCAACCAATTCGATTCGCACTCTGCGAGGATGGTCAGCTTGTGGCCAACACCGTTGTCTTCCCCTCAGTACATCGACGAATTGGACGCTGCCGGCCAACTCAACGCAAGGGCTGTTATTGACGGTCTAGCCTGGGGCTCTTCCAAAAACAGAAGGTCCAACGCCTTCAAGTCTGCGTGCGAAGAACTCGAGTTGTTCAATTGGGACACAGAAGATCACCACTCGATAGATGTCGTCAGGTTTGCGGACTCACTTTTGAGTTCGATTGTTAGAATTTGCCCAGACGGAGACACGGGGGACGGGTGGTCCTCGAGGGTGTCTGAACTACTTTCCATGCTTAACGACTGGAGAGACAGGCCGTCTCGGAACAAACGATACTGGAAAAGGTCGTCAACTATCCGAGACTTCGTCGACTGGTGGACATTCAGACGCATACAAGACTCTAACGAAGAGGCGGGTCGTGAGAGCGACTTCACGGTCTCCCTTGGAACCGTTCACGCCTTCAAGGGTCTTGAGGCTGACATCGTTCACGTCGTCGGTCTGGAGGAAGGCTTTTGGCCAAGGCGCGGCAAGTCTGCCGATGAGCTCGAGGAAGAGAAGAGGCTCATGTATGTGTCCGCAACCAGGGCAAGGGACAGGCTGGTCTTGCACACGTCTGGTCACCGTCAGGCCCCCTTTGGGAACAGGGGGGCGAAGGTGAGTTGTCAGCCGAGTAGCCTTATCCAACTACTTCCGGTCAATAGGCAGTCGATGCGAGACGTTCTCACATCCATTGACCCGGCCGGAGAGTACCCAATTATGTGCTCAAAAAAACACGACGGAGGCTCAATTGGTTAAGAGGGCATACACACGCATGAAGGGCGCGGCCATGTTCTTCATCGAGGTCTCTGTCATCATTGTCTCGGCCTGTTTCTTTTTGGTCGCAAACGCGACCGGGCTGAGAAAGGTTGAAAGAGAATGAGGGTTCTTTCGTTCGGTGGCGGGACTAATTCTACGGCACTATTGGTCGGCCTAATCGAGAGGGCCTCACCCCCTGACTTGGTCTTGTTCGCGGACACTGGTGGCGAACATCAGAGGACATATGAACACGTCAAGATGGTGAACGAGTGGCTTGTAAGCCTCGGTCGAGACGAGATCGTCACCGTGTCGAATGCTTCAAGAGAGGGGTTTCGCCATACGTCACTCGAAGATGAGTGCATCAACAACAAGACGCTCCCATCTCTGGCGTTCGGATTCAAAGGCTGCTCAGTAAAATGGAAAAGGCAGCCGATGGATCGATACATCAAGAGCCTTGAACGAGCTGTATCGTTGTGGGAGTCCGGCGGGAAAGTCACAAGGTTGATCGGGATCGACGCTGGAGAGTCTCACAGGGGCAAGATCCCAGACTGCGGCAAGTTCACATATCAATTCCCTCTGATCGAGTGGGGCTGGACAAGGGACGAGTGCGTCAAAGCGATACTTCGGTCCGGTCTTGAATTGCCTGGCAAGTCCGCATGTTGGTATTGCCCCGCCTCAAAAAAACATGAGGTCATCCGACTGGCAGAAGAGCACCCGGACTTGTTTGATAGGGCTGTCGCCATGGAGGCTAACGCTAATGAAAACTTGGGGGTCGTCCGAGGTCTCGGTCGACACTGGTCTTGGAAGGAATTGGTCGATGCGGACAAAAGACAATTGAGGATTGATTTCTCACCGACCCCAGAGTCCTCCTGCCTATGTTTCGATGGGGATGAAGACTAGATCACCCGCCGAACAGCTTGGCGACGAATGGAGCGATTCCGGCAACGACAACAACTCCACCAAGTAATTTCGCTGTCTTCTGAGCCTCTTGTTGGAGCATGGACTCTAGCCTGCCGATCCTTTCTGAGAGCTCAGGCAGAAGTCGACTGAATATGTCCTTCTGAACTCTGAGGGCCTCCTCATCTCTTGTCCTCAACATCGCGACAGTCTCTCGTAAACCGGCAAGGCTCGCCTCGACCTCTCGAAGTCTTTCTTCCGTACTCATATCGCCTCCATCACCAGGATTGTCGCCAAAACGCCCACCGCCACCCCGACCGATGACCAAAGAACCCGACTTGGCGGAGGCGGGAGAGACTCAATGCTCACCGCCAACTCTTCGGCCTCAATGGAAAACCTTTTAGCCAGAGAGGCGTTTGCCTCAAGGGCAGAGCCGAGCTCCGACCTTGTGTCTCGAAGGGTGTCCCTACAACTCAGGACTAGGTGTTCCAGGCCGGTGAACTCTGCCGACGCCCTCTGGAAAGCGTGAGGGGTCACAAGGAAGCCTTCGTATGGAGATGGGCAGCCCTCTGGAAGAGATATGACCTCGCAATCCTCGCACTCAGACACCGCCAGCGGCGTTGGGCACTGAGACAGTAGCGCGGTGATGACCAATATGACTTGCGTCATTACAGCTCCAATTCGTCCCGCAGTGACGTTGTTGGCATCGGCCCACCGATTACGCCCCCCTGCCTCTCGCCGATGTTGTTTGTCGCCCCTGCCGATGCCCGTCTGGCGCCGGCCGACATAGTCTCGTCTTCATCGGAGAACCTGCCATCTAGCTCCTCCCTCTTTTTGAGGATTCTCTTCGCCTCAATAAGAGCTTCCTTGCTCTTGTCTCTGGCGCTTCTCGCTATCTCCGCAGAATCGGAATGTCTCGATGCGTACTTACTCGAGAGCCACTTTGCTCCGAACAACACCGCGATGATGCCGATCAGCAGCTCGACGACATTACTCATTATCTTCTTGGCCGACGTCACCGCTCCCCCTCTTTTTCAATGCGTCACCAACCTTCTCCACGCCGTCAGAGCCGAGGTATCCAATTGCGAGCCATTTCCAGAGCTCTACGAGCTCGTCGCTCCCAAGCTTGCCCCACCACAACGCCAAGTATGACAATACGAATATGACGCCAGCAAAAACCAGGCGGCGATAACCCTTGAGCATCACGATTCTCCGATGAATTCGCTGTAGTTGAATTTCTTGAGTGGGGGATCCCAATGAACCCCGATTATTTTGCCTTTCCGCTTCAGTGTACCCCGCTCGCACGGGCTGGCGAACGAGTGGGTGACAACGTGCCGATCATTCACCGGAAATCTGTGAACATCGGCGAGCATGCCGACAAGTTCCCTGGCCGACGAAAGTTGCTCTTCACTAAAGCTGCCGTCTTCCGGGTTCGGCAGTAAATCGAGACCTATCGCTTGGTTTGGGTACCTTGACCACGGAAAGATGTCAGTCGGAGAGGACTGTCCGTACCTCTTTTTCCACCAGTCGTATACGACCCAGCCCATCCGGCCATGCCTCGTCCAAGAGCTTCCAAGCGGCTTGGCGAATTCAACCCAATCGGAACCGCCATACGCACCACGATAAAGAGACCCGGAGTGCATCGTCCTCCTGTCGTCCCTCTCCAACATGTAGATTTTCCCCGTCTGCCCAACCAAGTACCCCGGCACGTACCTCATCCGGTCGAACCTCTTGGCCGCCAAATCGTCAAAAACAGACATATCCGGCCATCTTGATCCGACAACATCCTTCACCTTTGACGCGAAGGTGACTCCAGGGCTGTGGATGATAACCCCTGCCGGTGGCGCCCCTCTCTCCCTGTGCTCCGTTCCGCTCTCTGTTAAATCCAAGATCTCAAGGCCGGCAGACTTGATGTCATCAATCATCAATCGACGAAGCGGCGGCATGGTGATAACCTCCCCACAAGGAAAACGTCATATCAGTGACTATGGACCACGACGAGAAGCAAGGCCCAAGATGCACGGCGAAGTCTAAGAGGTCTGGTGTTCAGTGCCGCAATTTCGCAGTGCAGGGGCACCACGTTTGCCGAATGCACGGAGCCGGAAACCCGTCTAGAATTAAAGACGGGACCCGAAAAGATCCACGAACCGCAAACCTGAAACATGGTTTGTATGCCAGGTCGACTGTAAAACGTCTTGGCGAGCTCGTGGGCGAATTCGAGCGGGACCAAGAGCAACTTTACAGCGTCGATACGATGATGGCCAGACTTTGGGCCATGCTGACTCGAATGGATGAGATTGAGCAGTCTTTCGATATCGCCGATTTTGTGGACGCGATCCATTCTGGAGATGACGCTGAGCTGTTTAAAAAACAAGAACAGGCAAAAGACTTCATCACTCGACTTAGCGGCATCAGGACTCTTATTTCCGAGATGTTCCAGGGCGTCCGAACAAAGCAGAGGCTTGAAGAGAAACAGGGGGACGCCGTCTCTCGAGGTCAACTAGTCGCGATGTTGATGGTTGTTCACGGATGGGTCTTAAATCTCTGCTCTGACGAGTCCGTAAGGAGAGAGGACATACCCAACCTACTGTTGTCTAGATTCGAGCAAGCAGGCGACTTCGACGGAGGGTTCGAGGTGATTGAGGCGGAAAGCAGTGTCGATACGAGACCACAAGGACAGGCTCCCGCGAGTTAACGCGGACATTTTCGCTCAAGTAGCCAGAGAGGTTGCGGAAAGAGCGAAAGAGAACTCAAAAAAGAAAGAGGTGTCGGACGCTCTCAGGGGGTCCGATGGGCCACTAAACTTCGTTGAGACCCTCATCAGGGCTGGGACGCCTGCGGACGTCGGGCGCCCTTTGACATTCGAGGGCCGACACTTCTGGCGAGACATCTACAACGCCCTCGACAAAGTCCGGTTCTGCGTCTCGAGTTCCGCCCAGGTCGGGAAGAGCATCATGCTCCTCTACGGTCTCGGCATCATCCCCCACATGTTCGCCTACAAGAACACTGGCATCTGGCATGGCCTGTACCTTCCAACCCAAGAAATGGTCCGCGTGTTCTCAAAGGGCCGACTCCGCCCAATCCTAAACAGCATTGGCAGGCACTCTGGGATTAGGTGCGGAGACATGAAGCCGGAGGATACGACGAACTTGTTGGGCGCGTTCGCAAAGTCTGGGCAAAAAAAGAAGAAGAAGGACGAAGTCGATATAAGGGACTCCTATAACTTCTTCCGAGTCGGCCAGAGCTTTGTGTACCTGGCTTGGATGAAGGGGATGCTTAGAGACGCATTGCCCCTTGATGTTCTTTGGTTTGACGAAGTTCGCCTTATGGACGGCTCGCAAGTTGACCGCGTGGAGAAGCGTGTGTCTGGCTCGACTCACGGCTGGATTGGGTACACTTCGACAGCCGGGCTTCCCGGTGACGCCATTGACGTGAGGTGGATTCAGTCAGATCAGCGTCGATTTCACAACTTTTGCAAGTGTCCTGACGGTGTCCAACTGAACCGGATATGGCCAAATTGCCTCGCCACAAAGAAGGGTGTGGCCGACCCGCGTCGGCGGTACTACCTGTTCTGTCCGAAGTGCGGGACCAAAATATCAGACAGGGGGTACGGGTATTGGAAGCCTCACAACGCTCTTGACGGGTTCTACCCTGGATGGAACCCGCACCAACTCATGACCGGGCAACCGCTCTGGAAGATTGTCGACCAATGGCAGAGGGCGAATAGGTCAGACTTCTTCAACCAAGTGTTGGGTCTGCCTTTTATCGATGAGGAATCTTGCCCAATCACCCTCGACATACTCGAGCAGTCCGTAAACCCGGATTTAATCTGGGCCACCCCACACACCGTCAGAAGGACGGCGATGGGCATCGACCAGATGGGGCAGAACAACTACTTCGTCATCGCAGAGAAGACGGAACTCGGGCAGAGGCGAATTGTCCACGTCGAGATTGTCTGGGATCCAGACCCGTTCAAGCGAGCTGCGGAGCTCATGCGGGAATACCACGTCACACACTGTGTCGTTGAAGGGTTGCCGAACTACAACGACGCGATACGGTTCGCCAACGCATTCCCCTCGAGGGTGTGGATTGCAAGCTACAGTAGCATCATGGATGGCGACCTCAGATGGGGTGACCGCCAGAGGGAGGGGGAGATCGAGCGGAAGGCCGGCAAGGAGACTCGGACGAAGTGGACGGTGACCATCGACCAGACGAAGATGCTCGATGGGCTCGCCCAACACTACAAGTCGTTTCGAGCTGAAATGCCAGACCCGGACTCCCTCGTCCAGACCGTCCTAGATAGCCGAGGGAAACCATATCCATGCCAGATTGTCCGCAACGTGTTTTGGGACCACTTGCGACGAATAGCCAGACGACATAGAGTCCAACGAGTTGTCGCGGAGGGGATGGACCAATCTGAGGAGACTGGCGTCAGGAAGTACCATTGGGTCAAGCTCGCAAGAGCCCCTGGCTCAGAGAAGAGGCCAGCCGACATCAAAGGGGCGTCATCAGACCCTCACTTCGCATACGCTGACGCGCTCTGTTGGGCCGCGTGGAGCAGAATGCTAGACCCAAGCGTTGGCGGGGTGGAAATCTACTACGCCAATTAGGAG
>CEPE01000709.1_pt1 | contig 13057 bp, 10 predicted proteins | sample 530531 | NCBI WGS metagenome assembly CEPE01 (sample SAMEA2620273, study PRJEB7988) | marine metagenome | biome: marine biome (ENVO:00000447); feature: deep chlorophyll maximum layer (ENVO:xxxxxxxx); material: "saline water (ENVO:00002010), including plankton (ENVO:xxxxxxxx)" | depth 80 m
AAGATAACCTTATGGCAGAATTAAATGCCTTTAATGAAGGCTCTTCACCTGAAGAATCAAAAGAAGAGGCTAAGGCCGAATCTACTGGTACTGAAGAAGTTCAATCTGATAAACCTGTTGAAAAAGAGGCTGAAAAAGAAAGTCCAGAAGAAGTTAGTCAAGTTGAGCAATGGCTAATTGAGAATAAGTTTAAAAATGATGAGGAAGGTGTGTCAAAACTCGCCGAAGCGTACAAGCAACTTCAATCCAAGTCGGATAAGGAACGAAATGAGTTCCAAAATAATAAAGAACGCTACAGTAAGCTCGATCAGTTAGATCAATTCCTCGCCGAAAATCCAGATGTGGTTCAGAACCTTACAAAAGAGGTTCAACGAAAACAGCAGGATGTAAACTCTCCGCCAGTAAAGCCGGACGATTATGATATTCTCGATGAAGGCATTGAAAACTCTAGCTCCGCACAATGGCGAGCTGAACATGACCAATGGCTTATACGTCAGGGTGCAGCTCAGGCAATAGGTGAAGTTGAAAAACTGAAGTCCGAATTATCGGAGTCTCAGGCATTTGACGCAGAAACCATAGAATTACAGAAAATGGGGTTAAGCGATGCGGAAATTGTCGAATATAGGCAATTCATGGCTGACCCAAATAATGTAACTCAGGAGAACTTGGTTAATATCTGGAAAACACTTTCTCAGCATAATGGCAATAATTCCAATACCAAAGTTGCTGATACTGCTGAACCGAAACCGAAAAACAAGCAGACTAGTGCTGCCGCAGTAAGTGGAAGTCCACCTCCGGCTAAAGAACCGGAGCAAAAAGTTGTTGATGAATTTTGGAAAGGGATTATGGAGTTTAATAATACAAACAATACATAAGGAGTAACCTATAATGGCTGCTACAACTTACGGTACTGGTACTGAGCTACAGTTCTCTGATGCGTCACAACGACAGGTCTTGGAACTTGGTTCAAAAATCCATTACTATAATCCTAATGTAACTCCAATCTTTTCGCTTTTCGGTATGAAGTCAAATGTGACTCCAGTTCCGATTTTTGAGTGGATGGAAGACGAGTACATGATCAAAAAGAGCGAAAAGTTTACAACAACTTCTGCTCAACTTTCAGACACAGCAACTGCTGGTGTTAATGGTAAAAACTCAATACTAATCTGTGAAAGACAAGCTCAAATGGAAATGTTTGAAGTAGGTGGTATATATTCTGCCTCTCATTCAGGAAGTTCATTTAGTGATACTGCTATAACCCATTTAATATGTATAGCTGTTGGGAAGCAAGTAAATCACGGATCTGCAACAGACTTAATGGTTCAGTTTATTGGGGCGCATGCTCATGGAAGTCTAGATGCTTATCTATGTGAAGAAGAGGACGGTTCTACTGATTTGATTGTTGCAAATGGTTCTGGTGTAATGACATTAGAATATGTTGCTAATGCAGGTCGTTTTTACGAAGCTGGGTCTGCAACAGACTATTATGGTTATCAAAATCATAGCGCAGCGAATGGTTTCGGTGAAATTAACTTTGATGATGATGACTATTTCATGCGTGAAAATGGCGTTTCTGGAATTGCTGAGGGTTCAGCGGTTGGTGTAGAAACTCGTAAAAAAGTTCGTAGGTTGAAAAACTGTACGCAAATTTTTCGCGAGCCTTATACCATCACAGGTACAGCTAAAGCTTCTAAGCATTATGGTGGTTCAGAAATGTCTCGCCTACAGGCTAGAAAACTGGCAAAAATCAAAGGTGATATTGAATGGGCCATTTTATCAAATGGTGCTATTTCTCTTGATGCTAGTGCTGAAAATCCAAAAAGAGCCTTTCAAGGTCTTGACGTTAGTGGTACTGCTGGTTCCATTACTAGTTTAAATGGTGCAAGCAATACTAATGTTCAGTGGGACTATAGTGCAGGCTTAGATAATCTTGATGGTGTCAGTGAGTATATCTTTCATGATATGGTTTCTGGAAGCATGAAGAAAACTGTGTTCTGTTCAAACAAGTGGCTTGTACAACTTGCTACAGCTACTAGGTCTGATGGTACAGCATTTTATGACCAAGGTGAAAAAACTGCAACAGGCGTAAGAGTTCGCTCTTATGTTGGCCCTGTTGGTCAGTTGGATTTTGTTCCTCATCCATATCTTAATGGTGCTTATGAAGATTACGCAGTAGCGATTGACCCGGCGAATTTCGCAATTCGTCCATTGGCTGGTCGTGATATGCAACTTCGTAAAGACATTGTTAAGGATGGCCGTGACGGTCAAACTGATGAATGGCTAATGGAAGTTGGCATTGAGCTTCGCAATGAGCAAACTCATGCTATCATGAAGTTAGTATAATCTAACCTAATCGCTTCGGGGGCGGTTTTCCGCCCTCGTTGCAAAAAACAAACAAAGGTATAAAATGTCAAATTCATATAAAGATGCTTTAAGAATAGCAAATGATAACAAAGGAGTTGATACTACATTAAGAGCAGTCGTTTCTGGTGATGGTGATACTACAGGTCTTTCATTAGAAGATGGAACAACTGGAAATGTTCAGATAGCTGGTAATATAATAGCTGGTTCTGAAAATGTTGATGGTGGAAATGGTGGTGGCTCTGCTACTGCTTTATCAGTAAATAAATTAACTTCATTTGTTACTACTGGAACCGCCAAATCACATGTTAGTCTAGCAGATGGAACTGCTGGCCAATTAAAAATTATTTTTCATAAAACAAGAAATAATACCACTGACTTGGTTATTACTCCTGCTAATTTTGCTGCTGGAAGTACACTGACAAGTGATGCTGCTTCTCGAGGAGTTATGCTTGTTTTTGATGGTACAAATTGGCAAGTACTTGGAGAAATTACAGGCACTGCTGAATTTGTTGTCGGATAATGAGCGAAACAACATACGGAACTGGAGCTACAGGTTTTAGCGATGGTTCTACTCGTCTAGTTAGCACGCTAAAAAAGAAAAAGTCGCGTGTTAGAAAAAAGTATAAACGTAAAAGGAAAAAATAATGCGCTACCAAGAGGCTTATGAGTTAATTGATATTGCTGTTGCCGAAGGTAAAATAGCATATCCTATATCTCCGTCGTTAAAGGAGATTTTTTTTGATCAAATATTAGAAGAAATTGCTTTAAGGGTGGTAAAAAAAAGAGACTATGAGTCTTTTAGTGCCTCTGGAAAGTCTTATACTTTTTCAAAAGCAAATATTACAGATCAAATTTATAAAGTTGAATTAGATAAGTCAGATGTTCCATTTGTTCCTGAGTCTTCTATAATATCTGATGTTTCAGATGACGATGTATCTAAAATTGGATATTACTTAAAAACAGATACTTCAAAAGGAACTGGTGCTATAACTGGGGTTTCTAATCACGCGACACCAACAGTTACAAGCGCATCTCATGGATTAGAAGTTGGAGATTATGTTATTTTTAGCGAAATAAAAGGACTTCAAAATACCACAACAAAAGTTCATCCTTTAAACGGAAAAAGATTTAGAGTTGATACAGTTCCGGTTGCAAATACATTTGTTATAGATAATGATATATCAAGCGGATATGATAGTTATTCATCTGGTGGTATCTGGCAACAAGATACAAAAAATATTTATTTAACTAAAAATCCTGATACTGGAGGGACTTTAAACGTATTTTATTATGCCAAGCCCGAACCGAAAAACAATATATCGAGCCGTATCGACTTGCCAAACCAGCTTATACCTTCGGCTATACACCGAACTATAGCACATTTTTTAGATCTCGGTGGTCAGTTGCAAATGGGTAGCGGTCATCGTGGCTTGGCAGAAAAATTAGAATTAACATATGTAGAGACTTCGAGGGCAAAAGAGCCAATGCCACATATTATACCGAATCCTATGCAGTCTTTTGTAACTACCAGAAATGGTTCTATTGGTAATTTAACAGGAGCAGATGATTAATGGCTACTTTTCAAGCAAGAATAGAAGATAAAATAGGAGACATTCCACTTCTTGGTGGAGACTCTGATGACTCACAACAGGCAATTACTGATGCTTTAACTGATTCTGCCTCAGAAATTCTTGATATTATTAGTGAAGAATATTTATGGGCTTCAGTTGCTGTAACTTCTGATGCCACTAGTAATCCAATTACTTCTGCTGATCAAGAAAATATTAAAATATTAGATGTATCTAGGAAAAATAGTGATGATATACATGGTGAATATGTTAGCTGTAAATATGTAAGTCCACTTTTATTGAGTCAGGTACAAAATCCAGAAAGCATTCATTACCCATCTAAAGAATCTCCTGTTTGGACTTGGAAAGATAGAAGAATTAATGTTTTTCCAGCTCCAGCAGCTAATAATCAAGCAAAGTCAGTTCATGTTTATTATCCCTCTTCTATATCGTATGGAGCAACAGCTGTTACAAACTTTCCAAATGAATTAGAACATGTTCTTGTTTTGGGTGCTTGTGTTAAATTGAAACAAAGACAAGTTTCTTTTTATAATGAAGATGAAGACGGTGAATTGTCACAAATGCATCAAAGTCAGTATGCTGACATAGTTCAATTATATAGTAACGCAATTAAGCCATTCCTTGCAGTACCTCCTGCTGAAGAATAATGGCAAAACAACCTCTTAATATACAAGAATTTCATGGGGGTTTAAATTCTGATTCAGACCCAAGGGATTTAAAACCTTCCGAATCTCCATCTTTGCAAGATGTTGCTATTGATTCTGTTGGTAGATTAAAAGTATTGGGTAGTGTAGATGGTGGCACTAGCGATAGTAATACTACATCTATTTTACAAAACAGGGGTTTATTTACCATGTCTAGCGATAGGAAGTTAGATGGAGATGTTGCAGATGAAACACTTATATTTTTACACGACAATGCTAATCACACTATAGATATAAAAGATAGTGGAGGCTGGGATACTGCTCAGATAAATATGGGCGGTGCTACAATTCCGGTCTACTATAATGCTGATGGCGTGGTAAGAGTTTCAGATGCAAGCTTAACTCAGGGAAGTCAATGGTTTGGATATATTGTTGATGAAAGATTTAATGGTAAAAAAGGAGATTCGGGAGCCATAGGGTGGACAAACGTATCTCAATCATTATCTGCTCCTACTGCCGGCAAATGTTTAATGTCTACACCTACTGTTGGTTCTGATACAAATGGCGTCAATTCTTCTTCTTCTGAATATATTGGCACTGTTGCTGATGCTTCAGCTACTCAAGGAGATGTATTAGATAGCGCAGCTGTAAATCTTAGGGTTGGGATTCAGTATGATAATTTATTACCAAATTTAGCTTCTGATGTAACCGGTAACAATGGTGCTGATGCAGATAGTAGCGCCCACTATCCTTTGATTGGAGATAATAATATTTTTTTAAATTCAGATGGCAATGCTACTTGGTCTGATGTTGATGATTCCTCTATAGAATATACAATAAGTGACGCACAATCATTTATAATTGCTTTTTACATTACAAGTGGAACTGAGTACGATAGAACAGATTATGTTAGTGTTACATGTGGTACTGGTCTTTCAGGTTCTCATACTACAGGATTTAAATGGACTGTCTCACAATCTGATATTGTTGCTGATTGTTGGAATGTTGTGGTTTGCTCTAAAAACACCCATGATTCAACAGTCGGTACAGATGCTGTAGATTGGGGTGGTGATTTTACGCATTGGCAAATTAAATTAGAACAAAACTCTAGTGGAACAACAGGAAATGCATCTCCAAGTTTTTATGTTAGTGGCCCAGTTATAGCTCCTTCTGTAGTAGATGGGTTTAAACCCGGAAATTATTCATTTCATTATACATGGCTTTATGATGTTGAAAATAAACAAGAATCATTGCCATTTAAATTTTCTGATGTTGATAACGATGATAGTACTAAAGATGTAAATCAAGTTGTAATACATAAAAATCCGTGCTTATTTAATTTTGATGCATATATTGTACCCAGCTTATCAGCTGGCTATCAACTAAATAAAAGAATAAGTGGGGCAAGAATTTACTGGAAAACAGAAGAAAATGATAACTATTTTCTTCTTGGAGAATTAGATTTTATAGAAAATGGGTTTAAATGGCTCCCGGAAGCTGATTTATTAGCCGTAGATTTATCTGACTCTTCTCACTCTGGAACTTTTTTAACATATACAACAATCGCAAAAGGAATATCGCCAGAGTCTTCAAATATAGTTGATACATTTAAATCTATTAATGGATTTTCAAGCGAAGTTAAATCATTAGATGCAAAATATAAAACTGCTGTTGTTCAAGGTAGGCGGACTTATATAGGTAATATAAAAAGACCTGATGGTAAAACTTATCCCGATAGAATTGTTAAAAGCCAAGTAAATAGATTTGATACTTTTCCAGAAGGAATGGGTGTTGTAGATGTTGCAATAAGAGATGGGGAAAATATTGTAAAGCTAGAAGCTTTTGCAGATAGAATTTTACAATTTAAAGAAAATAGTCTTTATATAATAAATGTTTCTGAAAACATTGATTTTCTTGAAGATACATATAGAAATAGAGGTTGCGCTTTTGATTATCATGTTACAAAAACCGATATAGGAATTGCTTGGTTTAATATACATGGTGTTTATTTGTACAACGGTAAAGAAGTTTCAGAGCTTTTAATAAAAGAAGGTATTCGCGCAATAAGTGAAAGCGATTGGGAGGCATTTATTACTGATGCTACTGATGACCCAGACACCAGTAGTGCTATGATAGGTTATATACCTAAGAAAAAACAAATACTTATTAAAAATGAAAACAATGATGTTTATATTTATGATTTTGTATTAAGAGCGTGGACAACTGGCAGTGGTAGAATAACAGAATCTACTGCAATGACTAATTTTGCTTTAGATGCTGATCAAAATTTATTTTATGTAGATAATACAACAACTGTTAGAAAAACTTGGCAACCATCTCCACAGTCTACAACTAATTTTATATATAAAACTCCAGATATTGACTTTGGTCAACCATCTGTAAGAAAAAAAGTTTATAGGGTAAGAATTTCATATAAAGGAGATGCTGATACATTAACTGTGGGATATAGCGTAAATGGAGACACTAATACAATAGTAGATTTTGAGGGGACAGATAGCACAACGGGAAAGCCTTCTGGGTCAACCGATACTACACCATTGCATGATAAAACAGATTTAACAGTTTGGCATCATGCGGAATTAAAGCCAGATACTTCATCTGAGGCAAATAATATATATAGTTTTCAGTTACATATGTCAGGAACAGTTGATAGCGACTTTGAAATAAACGATATTAGTATAATATATAGAATGAAAAGCGTTAAATAATGCCATTAACCAGAGAAGAACGCAAATTATTACATCACAAATCCAAGCAACCTACTTTTGGAAACGGTAAACCGGATAACAAAGAGGGATATGAAGGCGATATATCTTTTAGGAAAATAGAAGGCTCTGGTACTGTAGAATATGTAAAAACAAGTGGCGAGTGGGTAGCAGTAGCATCTTCTGGAGAAATGCCTACTGTAAGAATAATTGGAAGCTCAAGAGGCGGTGGTTCAACAACTACCACAACAGAAAGTATTAGCGGTAATTATGTAAGTACTATTACCGGAGGTACTGGAATAGATAGTACGGGAGCAACTACTGGGTCAAAAGTAGACCATACATTAAGTCTAGACTTAAATGAATTAACTGACACTGCTATTGCAGTTGGAGACTCTATTGTTTTTATAGATGCTGATGATAGTAATAATTCTAAAAAAGAAGCGTTATCCGACGTTGTTACTTTATTAGCTGGAGATGGTATTAAAAATGGTTCTAATAAGTTTGCAGTAGATGTTAGTGATTTTGCAGGGGATGGAATCGAAGAAGATGGTAGTACTGAAAATTTACAAATAACTCCAGCTCAAACAACGATTACATCTATATATAATACAGGTCTTGTAATTGGTCGGGCAGCTAATGATACCACAATTAATTTTGGAGTTGATGATGTTATTGTATTTGATGCGGGAAGTAGTGAAAAATTAAGAGTTGATGCAGCTGGTGTTGATGTCACGGGAGCATTAACTGTGACTACAGATACTACGTTTGGTACTTACAGTGATCCAAATTATAGTGATGGAATATTGCAATCTGCTAATTTTGCTTCTGGTTTTACAGGTTCTGGGTGGAAAATTAATCACAGTAGTAATGATTTTACTATTGAATTAGACAATATGTTTCTTAGAGGCACTCTTAGTGTATATGAATTATTAATACAACAAATAAGGGCAACTAATGGCGCTGTATTTGTTACTTCAGCTGCTAAAGTAGAATCTGTTACCGGATTGGCCAGTGATGACGACGATGGATTTATTACATTTGAAGACCCTAGTGGTAACAACATATGCCCATTTGCTGTAAATGACATCATAATGTCTCAAAGAGTAGTTCCCGGCGCTTTAGTTGCAGGGGATGCAGCTGGTGGAGCTACTAATGTTATTAAAAAACTTGTTTATAAAGTTACTCACATAGGTCAATATTCAACAAATAATGTCGCTACTGTTACAAATATAGGCTATGACAATACAACAGCTCCTGTAGCAGGAGATGATTTTGTAAGAATAGGAAATACGTCAGATTCAAATAGGCAGGGATTATTATATCTTACTTCGGATGATAGTAATGCTCCATTTATGGATGTTAAAGATGGTGTGGATACCTATGCTAATTGGCATAGCGCAAGTACTACTAAGGTAAGAGTAGGAAAGCTTTCTGGGATAACAGACTCAGGCCTTAATGCCGGTAGCGCTTTAAGTGGGTATGGGCTATATGGTGGGAATGTTTTTCTTAAAGGGGCTATTAATGCTACAAGTGGACATATAGGTGCTGATACTTCAGGTGATTATGGATGGTCAATATCTCAATCAAAGCTACATAATACAGGAGAAAGTGGTTATTTAAAATTAGATGGTATTAATGACTATTTAACATTGGGTACTACTACTAGTTCATCAGAAATAGCAATACAGGGGGCTTCTGAGGCAGGTGGTGAAGGAATTTCTATAGCATTTTGGATTTATTTTCCAAATGTAGGTGCGACAGAACCAATATTTAGAAGTCATGATCACGCTAGTACTTATTATGGGTATGCTATAGATAAAAATAGTAGTAATCAAATATCATTTAGTTGGTATGATGGTACAGGATCTAGTTCTAGTGACAGAGTGACTATGACTGGGGATACTACTTTATCTGCTAATACATGGTATTTTGTAGTTATTACAAGTACTATGGCAACTAGTACATCTGGTACTAAAATATATATTAATACAGACAGTTCAAGTGATAGCATTACAAAGACCGGATCAGCTTCTGTTACAACTCCTAATTATAGTGGTTCATCAATGAGTGGAATTATAGGTCAAAAACTCCCTTCTACAGATATGTGGGGTGAATTTTCTATGAAAAATATAGCTATATGGGATGTAATACTTGATACAAATGATGTTGCTGGTCTTAGAAATAGCGGGAATTATAGGTCTTTTGGAACTAATGCTGGAACATATGATAAAGCAGGTGATTTACAATTACATATTGATTTTACTACTGGGTCTGAAAATGATTTAACTGGTAATATAAGTGATTCAAATACTGTTCTTACTAATCAAGCTTCAATAGAAAATTCAAATTCTTTTATTGGGTTAGTTCAGTCTAATGCTAGTGCTATAACTGACCAAAGAGGCATTGCTATAAGTTCTTTTTATGCTGGGGCGACTGCTAATACAGGAGCTAATTCAAATATATCATTTGGAACAGATGGTAAAATAAGAGGTAATGGAATATATGTAAAGAATGGACTTGAGTATTTAATAACGGCATCTAGATTATTTGGGAATGGAAGTGATGGTGCTGCTAGTCTTAGCGGAAGTGTAACATTGACTGGTGATAAATACTATACATCATTAACATTAGCCGCTAGTACGCAAATACACAGCGCGGGATATAGAATATTTGTAAGAGATACATTAACTCTTTCAGGTTCTGGAATAAAAATTTATAATAATGGATACAGGGGTAATGATGGAGCTAATGCAGTTAATTTAAACGGAGCCTCGGCAAGCAGTAATAATGCTAGTAGTTTTACTGATGGAACTGGAGCTGGAGCAAAATCAGGAAGTTTATTAGGCGGTGTTGTTGGTGGGGCTGGTGGAGCCGGTGGAACTGGCGGGATAGAAGATGATACTCAAGCTCCTACAGCTGGAGCTGGTGGAGCATCTGTCTCAGGAACTGCTAACTGTGTTAAAAATTACACTACGAATAATGGAGTTAAGGGAGGCAAAGGGGGAGCAGCTACAAGTGGTGTTTCATATACAAATGCAAATGCTTCTGGGTCTGCATCAACTGACGGAGCTGTAAGCATAACTAATGCAGATTTAACATATATAATAGCAATGAAAGATTTTTTTACAACAGCAACTTCTATACCGTCTTTGGTTCCATCTGCTGGAGCTATTGGAGGCGGTGGAGGAGGTGGCGGAGGCTACGGTGGTAATGAAACTACTGGAGGCGGAGGTGGATCTGGTGGATGTGCAGGAGGTTCAGGTGGTCATGTAATGCTTGTGGCTAGAAAAATAGAGGGAACATTATCTCACTTAGAATTGGAAGCTAAAGGTGGCACAGGTGGAGCCGGTGGAAATGGATATGATTATGGTACAACAGCAGGTGCAGGCGGAGCAGGAGCAGGTGGTAACGGAGGCGATGGTGGATGTGTAGTATTAATAACAGGAACAGACCCTTCAGATATAGTAATAGATGTTAGTGGTGGAGCCGGAGGTTCTAATGGCAGTGGCAATACTACAAGTATTGGGTCTCCAGCAACAGGGGTAACAGGAACTGAGATTATTTGTCATGTCTAAAAAGAAAATAACAATAGATGAAAGAATAGACGCTTTAAAAAAACAATTAAAACAAATTGAAGCTTCATATTTTAAAGTTCAAGGAGCAATAGAAGTACTTGAGGGAATGAAGCAGGAAAATTAAATTAATGGAGTATAATAATGGCTATTAAGAATCAAGATATTTTAAGAAATTATGCAGGCATGCTAGGTCGCGGTGAAGGCGATGTAGGTAATGTTCAACTTCTTATTCAAGCATTGAGGCAAAGACAGCAAGATGCCGAAGAAACAGATAGGGCAAAATTAAAGTCTGGCGTCAAGGTTGGAAAGGCAGGTCTTCAGGCAGGTAAAAGCTTTAGAGACTTTGCTATAGCACGCCTTGCTAATAAAAATCTTAGTTTTGCAGATTTTATGAAAAATCCAACTACCGCAGCAAAGTGGGTTAAAGAAGGTGCTAATATGGTAGCAAAAAACCCATCGTTAATGCCAAAGTCTTTTGATCCTAGAATTGGTAAAATGGGCGCTGTTGGGACAGCAATAAGAGATATGTTTATATCTCCCGGAAAAAGAGCAATGGAAGCAGAAGCTAGCAGTCCTACTTACGGTCAAGCATCTCAAGTTGGCCCGGGTGGAAAAGATTATTTAAAAGCACGAAGAATATATGGAGATTCGTTAGACCAATACAATAAAGCTATAGATGAATCTCAGTCAATAGCTGGTCAAGAAATAGAAGATGTAAGGTTTAGTTCTAATCTTGACCAAATAGCAAGAGATGTTACAGGTGCTAATGTTTCTGGTGATTGGAAAAATATGGCTGAGCAAGTTTCTAGGAGCTATGAAGGTGTTGACCCAATGGGAAAAGATAAATTAGCAGACCTTACATATAATCCACAACAAATTGATGTTTCTAGCGAAGCTTATAGTCATATACCAGACCCAAGTTCTGAAAAAAGAGGGCTTCTTGAAAGGCTGCTTAAAAAGCCTGAGCCTGTCTCAGAGTATGTTCCAAAAGAATATAAGGGGTCAATAACTTCTTCCTTATTAGATGAAGTGCGAGGAGCTAACTTGGGAAGGTCTGAAAGCCTTGCAACTGGTGTAAATGAACTTCTTAAAGAACCCACTTCTGAAGTCGTAAAAGAGGGAGCTGAAGCAGTTGGGGGTGAGGTAGCATCCGCTGGACTAGGAAGTGTATTAGGAGCTGGTTCTGGTTTAATGTCGATGGCCAATCAAGGCGCAACTCCAACAAATACTCTTAAAACAGGAGGCAGTCTTTTACAACTTCTTGGCTTAATACCCGGATTACAGCCATTAGCTGGCCTAGGTACACTAGCAAAAGGCGCTTCGTATGGAACAAGAGCATTAGATATAACATAGGAGAATATTATGGGATTCCCACATAAAAATAAATGGCATCCAGCATCTGGTAATTTTGGAATATTTGGTGCGACTAGAGGCTCTAGAAGTGCTAAAAAAGCTAAAAAAAGAATTGATGAAACAATACCTGCTGTAAAAGAAAGAAAAAAAGCAGTAGAAGGATTTTATAAAGGCATGGGAGACATTGCTAGTGCTGAAAAAAATATTGGAGATTTATCTGCATTAGAGGATTTTTTAACATCATCGTATGATATAAAAATGGCATCAGACGAAAGACTTTCTAAGTCTAATCTAGCAAAGGTTTCTGACCCTCGGATGGATATGAAAAGAGACTCACTAAGAACAAAATTTGAATTAGGTCAAGAATCTAGAGATTTAGCTTTTCAAAAAAATGAACTAAACAGAGCAATGCAACAGCAAAAAGATTTATTTGCTATTGAAGATTTAATTAGACAACTCCAAATGGAAAGTTCTAATTACGGATAATTATAACAAAGGATAATATTATGGCTTATCGTGAAAAAACATTTAACGCAGATACATTAACTGATTTACTTAGTACTTATTTGTCTCATAAAAATATGGAAAGGGAAAAGTATTATCAAGCTGAGTTAAAAAGAAAGCCAACATATAAGGCTTTTGGAGATGAATTATTAAAAATAAGCCCATCTGGCGACATTCAAGATGTTGTCAGGACTAAAACTTCTTCTTCTAAAAACAAATTAGATACATTATATAAAATTGATGACGGAAGCCCTTTGACTATTCGAAATATTAATGGTCAGCCTCATTTTTATGACGAG
>CEPE01124631.1_pt1 | contig 12881 bp, 20 predicted proteins | sample 530531 | NCBI WGS metagenome assembly CEPE01 (sample SAMEA2620273, study PRJEB7988) | marine metagenome | biome: marine biome (ENVO:00000447); feature: deep chlorophyll maximum layer (ENVO:xxxxxxxx); material: "saline water (ENVO:00002010), including plankton (ENVO:xxxxxxxx)" | depth 80 m
GAAATGATATGAATTTAGACCAAGTGTTGACTTTGGTATTATGTGGAATAGAAGATGGATATAGAGCTGCAAAACAAGAATGTAAATTAGATATAGATTCTTTAGCAGATTCAATAGATGGAGATTATGAAGCAATTACAAAATGTATGGAGATTTTGGCATCTCACATGTCCAGTAATACCGCAAAAAAGCAGAAAGCCAAGAAGGGTTAGACAATACCCTTACTTGGCAAAAGATAGAAAGAATTGCATTTGGGCAATTAGGGATGGGAGTGAAAGAGTTTTATGATATGTTGCCCAGACATTTTTGGAATAAGCTGGATGGTTTTTATGAACTACAAAACATGCAAGAGAGAATGGAGTGGGAAAGATGTAGGTGGCAAACAACATTATTATTAAATATACAGTTACCAAAAAATAAAAACCTAAAACCAAAAGATTTGATTGAATTTGATTGGGATAAGAAGATGAGTAAAAAGGATTATAAAAAATTAAAAGAAAAAGCAGAGTACATTAAAAAGAGAGAGGATTATGGCAAATAAAACCGCAAAGGGATTAACATTTATATTTGGGGCTGATATGAAAGGCTTTGAGAGAGCAATGAAAAAATCTCAAAGAAACATCAAGAAGTTTGGAACAGATATGAAAAGGATGGGTAGGTCTTTGACAATGAATCTAACATTGCCAATGGCTGCTTTTGCTGCTGCATCTGTTAAAGCATTTGATACTCAAATAAAAGCAGAAACTAAACTCTTAACTGCTTTAAAAGGAAAAGAAGATGTGCAAAAAAGATTAATTGAACAAGCAAAACAATTACAAACAATTACTCTTTTTGGAGATGAAGAAACTATTGCAGCACAAGCCATGTTAGCAACAATGGGATTAGAAGAAGAAGCAATAAGAAGATTGATTCCATTAGTCCAAGACATGGCAGTTGCAAAAGGTATGAATCTTGTCCAAGCAGCAGATTTAGTTGCAAAATCAGTTGGCTCTTCAACTAATGCTTTGAGTAGATATGGAATTGTAATTGAAGGTGCTGTTGGCTCAAGTGAAAGATTAGACTCAGCAGTGGGAGCATTAACAACAATGTTTCAAGGACAAGCAGAAGCAATAGCAAAAGAAGGGCTTGGACCATTAAAACAATTACAAAATGCTCTTGGAGATGTTTCTGAAGATTTTGGAAAATTGATAATTGAAGGTATAGAGCCATTAAAAAATGAGTTAGAAAAAATGGTTGGATTTTTATCTAAATTAACTGATGCACAAAAAGAAAATATAATCAAATGGGGAGCATTAGCAGCAGCACTTGGTCCAGTAGTTATAATTTTAAGTAATGTTGTTTTATTATTTGGAAGGTTAGTTGGCTTTTTAACATCTACTGTAAAAATAGTAGGTAAATTAGCAAAATCAACTGGATGGGGGAAACTATTAGGAGTTGTTACTGCGGTTGGTGCTGGTATCTGGCAAATGGTAACTGGAGTAAGAGAGTTAACAGAACTTGAAAAGAATTTAGCTAAAGGTCCAAAAGACCCTTTGCTGGCAAATATTTTGGAACATGGTAAACTTGTAGCTCCAGATGCAGGTGGTAAAACACCAAGTGCAAATGGAGATGGGATGGATATGACTCCAATTCCAATTCCAGATATTATACCAATAAAAGAACTTAATAATGAATTAGCTGAAATTCCAGAAAAAGTTGAGCAAATAGATTTTGAATTTAAAAAATTAGGAAATACATTTAGTGGAGAAATAAATATACTGGCTCAAGAATTTTCCAGAATGTTTGAATTTTCGTTATCTTCTGCAATGATGGCTCAAGAGAATTTCTTTGATTCATTTATTGCAAATATTAAAAGAGCCATAACTCAAATGATTGCTTTACAAGCTGCACAATTTATAACAAATCAATTATTTGGAAATCTAACTGGAGCAACAACTGGAGCAAATATTTTTACAACAATATTTGGTTTTGCTAATGGAGGATTAGTTAGTGGACCAACATTAAGTATGGTTGGAGAGGGGAGTGGTACATCATTATCCAATCCAGAAGTAATTGCACCATTAGATAAATTGAAACAATATATGGGAGGTGGCTCACAAAATATAACAGTAACTGGTAGATTGGTGGGGAATGATATTTGGTTAAGTAATAGCAAAACTAATATTCAAAGACAAAGAGCAGTGTAATGGCATTAGGAAGAAAATATTTTGCAAATCCAAAAAGTTATAATGGATGGGATTTTCATATAGAGATTTTTGTGGAAGGATTTAGTGGAACAGCAACAAAAATTAAAGTTGGAGGAGCTGGACCAACTATTCATTATGAAACAGATGATGAAACAAGATTTAATCCAATTATAACATCTCAATTAAAATTACCAATTGTTGTTGATTCAGCAGATATTCAAAGCTTTGTTGAGGATTTAAGAGATTCATTGGTTGAGCAAGATGTGTATGTATATTTATATGCAGATACAACATCTGCTTCTGGAGCACCATTATGGGCTGGATTTTTATTAATGGATTTAGGTAAACAAGAAGATTTAGACCAGCCATATGAAGTGATATTAACTGCAACTGATGGGATTGCTTTATTAAAAGATGTTGATTGGGTAGTAGATGGAGCAACAAAACCATATGATGCAGATGATATGTATTATGGACCAACAAGATTTTCTCAAATGATTGCTGAAGCATTACAAAAATCTGGATATGCTACAATTGCTAAAGGTAATGTGCTAAACCCTCAAATTGCTACTGCTGTTAATTGGTATAATGCTGATATATCTGGGGTAGCTCAAGCGGTAGACCCTTTATATTATACAAAAGGGAAACAATCATGGAGCTTTACTAAAAATGCTGCAAATCTTTATACTCCAATGAGTACATATGATTTTTTAAAAGAAATAATGAAGGTTTGGGGATGTAGATTAATTTACTGGAGAAATATTTACTATGTAATACAAATATCTCAATATAACACAGCAGATGGAGGAACTTATGATGCTCCAGTAAATATTAATAGAAGGGTTTATTCAATGTCCGGCTCTCCAGCAGCAACACCATCATATGCTTATTTAGGAGCAAATAAAAAGTGGGTAAGATATCAAGTTGGAGTAGGAGAAAGCACAACTGGTGGATGTAGAAAATTAGCTGGAACACAGTTTAATTATTATCCAAGAATTAAAAAAGCAACTGCTAATTTTATTAATGGAGGAACTACAAATTATTATGGAGGATTCCCAAAATATGTTGGGTCAACATTAACATCTCCATTTTATTCTAATTATTTAATTAATATTGACAAAGCATCTTCAATATGGCTGCATATACCATTGGCTTTATCAACAGATTATGTAGGTACTAATTCTGTAAGAATATATTTTCAAGTAAGAATGTATGATGTGGACAATCCAACAACAGAAAAGTTTTTAAAGAAAAGTAGTGGAAATGTTTTTAGCTGGGAAGCAACTTTACCATCTCAAGTAAATCAACCAAGATGGATTGGTACATTTGATGGAACACAAGGTGGGGAAGTGGTTGGATTTTCTGAGCAATTACCAACAGATGCTGCTTTTGCTGGAACATGGGCAATGGAAATAAAAGTTGATGATACTAATTGGGGAACTGGGCCAGGTAGTGTTTCTTCTTTTGAATGGGTTGACCCAGATATAGGAACTGGTTTTCAATATGACCCAGCAACTATTGGATATAATGGAGATAAAACAATGAACTGGGATAATGTAAGTTCACAAAATGGAGTTTTAATTAAAAATATAAGTCCAAGTGGTAACATCTTTTGGACATCTAATATTGGAAATCCTTTTACTGGCTATTTAATGGGATTGAATGCAAACAATGGGGTAAATCAATATGCAACAGAATTTACTAATGAGGTGTCAGTAACTAATTCTGATATTTATGAATTTGGAGAGTTAAAATGGGGAGATACTTTATCTTCAACAGATTCTGGTGCTTTACAAGTTTATAATGGTGTCAACTGGAATCATCCAACAGCATCTGGAACTTGGGGAGATGGAACGACAAGTGGAAATCAAACATTAACTGACCTTCTCATAACTGAATTTATGAAAGGACAAAAAAACAATACACAAATAATTAATACAAGATTAGTAACAAGTGTTGTAAATAAAGAAGTAACTGATGGAACTTTAACTGTACCAAACTTTCCAAATCCAATTGGAAAAATAAGAGAGCATAGAGATGGAACAGATAACATATATGTTTTTAAAAGAGGAACATGGCATCTTAAATCAGATGAAGTAGATTATGAAGGTTTTGTAATTAAAAGTGAATCTATTACCACAACAAATTTAACAAGCACATTATATGGAGAATTTGGAATTGGAGCAATTGATGGCTCTGGAAATACTCCAGCCAAATTAGTTTATTATCCTCCAGTAGGGGGAAAAGCCTCTGTTGAAGCAAATACATTTATTACAGTATTAAGAACTGCTACAAGTGGAACACAAACTGCAATTGATATTGTTGCATTAGGTACAGATATAACATTAGCTAAAGGGAATAGGCTATCATTAATTGACCAAGCAACTAATGTTCATAATTTAGAATTATCTGCTACTCCAAGTGCTACCGATACAAGATTAAGTATTGTATCATATGATTTTGGCACAGATTTAATTGATGCTGGGGCAAGGATAACATATGATGTAAGAGATTTAATCCAAAAATATCAAAATCCATCATTACCATCATGCTCTTATTCTCCAGATGCTACTACCACAATAACTACTGTTGGTTCAGTTTCGAATTTTTCTCAAGTACCAATGGTTACAGCTAACATTACTGCTGGAAGCATGTTTAGTGTTTCTTCTGGAGATATTAAAATTGATGCTATTGGAACATATAAAATAGATTTTAGTTTAACAACACAAGTAACTGGAACTGCAAACAGAATGCTTGTTGGAGGACATCTTTATAAAAAATTAAGTACAGATGGAGATTTTACAGCCATACCAGCAACTCAAGTATATAATTATGATAGAGGGATTGGAGCATCTGATGCAGAAAAGCAATATATATATGAGGATTCTGGCTCTGGCTCTTGTATTATAAATATTGCAGCATTAGAGGAAGAAACATATTATTTAATAAGGCTTGGATTCTGGATTGATGGAAGAACAAATACAGCAACAGATGCAGTAACAATTATTGATGGATGTGTAATTGATATAGTAAAGATTGGATAATGTTTTTATCTAATATTAAAAATATCTTACTTTATTATGATTACCAGCCATTATTGTTTTTTTGGGTTGTTAGTGATATATTTAATAATATGTTTTTATGGACATCATATGGGTATTGGTGCGAATTAGGACAAGCAAACACTTATTTTTTATATATAGCATTTTTTATTGCAAGTATTTTTATTTTATGTTGCATAAATAATTTGAAAAGATTATCAACTGCTGTAACACTTTATTTATTAATATATCTATATTCTACAATTAGATATTTATTAAATATTTATGGTGGAGATGTAGGATTTGAAGTTATGGATTTTAAAAATCTATTTATAACGTTATGGTATTTTGTGTTGTGGGTATGGATATTAGTAAAACTTAAAAATGAGCATTTACATAAAAAAATAAAAAATGGGGGATAATTTAACAAGTGTTATTATTACATTGATTACAGTTTTATTTGGTGCTGGAGCATGGAGATTTTATGTTTTTTTAATAAAAAATAGAATTGAAACAAGAAAAGAAAAGAGAAATGAAAGAACAATTTTTAGAGATGATTTGTTGACAAGAGTAGATAAATTAGAAAAAGATAAAGAAGAATGCATGAGCAATTTAATAAATTTAAACAATCAAGTTGCTCAATTGTCAGTTAAATTAGAATTTATAGAAAGAGAGAATGATAGATTAAAGTTTAAATAATATGGAAGAAATATTAAAATTAATTGATGGATATGGGTTGCCATTAATATTGCTTATTGGTGCATTATATGCCATTTATCGTTTTTTAGTTTTTTCATTATATGAAGTTAAAAATCAATTTTCAAGACATCATGAAAGAGCAGCAGACAACATGGAAGAAGTAAAAAAGAAGATAGATATTATATTAGAATTTATAAAAAAAGAAAAATAAAAAGCAGACAAATTAGGTCAATTTTTAATCAAAAATGCTAAAAAAAGTTATTTAACATAATATTTTTAAAAAGTTTGGGCTACGATAGTAAATTGATTTTATTTGTTTTTTAATACCAATATACCTAAAAGGGGGCTAAGTGCCTTAAAACGCATTAAAATAGCCTTAAAATGAAAGTAACAAAAATAGAGAAATATGAATATATTAAGTAAAATCTTTAGTTCTGGAGCATCAGAATTAGTAAAAAATGTAGGGGAAGTTGTGGATAATTTAACAACATCTGACCAAGAAAGAATTGAAGCAAAAAACAAATTGGAAGCTGTAATAATGGATTATGAATCCAAAATGCAGCAAGAGGTAACTGCAAGATGGACTCAAGATATGAATTCTGATTCTTGGTTAAGTAAAAACATTAGACCATTAACTTTAATATTTTTAGTTGTTTCAACTGTTGTATTAATTTTTATTGATGCTGGAGTGATAGATTTTAATGTTGAGGAGAGTTGGATTAATTTATTGCAAATAACGTTATTAACAGTTATTGGTGCATATTTTGGTGGGAGGTCGTATGAAAAGGTTAAAAGAAATTAATATAATTACTAATTGATAAAAAATAAAAAAAAATGAAAAATATAATTTGCAGATTAATATATAAACTAACTAATAAAACTGTTTGTTTTAATTGGTGTAATAAAAATACTTGTGGCTAAAAAAAGAAAATTGAATTCTTCCAATCCTAAATGGTCAAAAGAGGAAGAAGTAAAAGTAAAAAGAGAATTTGTAAGAGAAGTTAAAGGAGTTAAGATTTATAAAATATGGTATTTATGAAATGGAAAAACTTTAAAAGAAAAGAGTTTGCTTGTAAATGCGGATGCGGTACAAATTTAATTAAAGATGATTTTATTGATATGTTACAACAAGCAAGAACTCACTATGGGAAACCATTAGTTATAAATTCTGGATATAGGTGTCCAAATCATCCCGAATCCTTAAAAAACCCAAATTCACAACATATAAAGGGAATTGCTGCTGATATAAAATGTGAAGATTCGGTCAGCAGAGCAAAGATTCTGGATTCACTTGGTTGGGCTGGGTTTAGGAGATTTGGCATTCATAGTGAATTTTGCCATGTAGATTTTGGTAAAGGTGGAGATGCAGCCACTCCAGTAATTTGGTTGTATAATTAAAATTCAAAATAATGGATAATATATTTAATGTAGTAGTAGATTTTATTGGTAAATTAACTAAATTAATAATAGCAATGCTTTCTTTGGGAGTCGTTGCAGAGATATTATATGGAAGCCCAGTTTTAGGGATGAGTGTAATGGATAATATTGTTGGAGTGATTAACATGCTTGGAGGAAATGGTGTTGTAGGGTTGATTGCTCTGGTGGTGTTGTTTAAACTATTAGAAAAGGAATCATAGGTTTTTATATAATGCAAAGGGGAGTAAAATCCCCTTTGTTTTTTTTATATGAATAATAAATATTCTATATATAAAGATGAGATAATACAATTATGGAATCTTGATAATGGATATACTGCTATTGCAGATATATTAATCAAAAATCATGGATTAAATGTTACATCAAATTATTTAAGAAAACAAATTGCAAAGATTGTTAATCATTCCTCATCAGTAGTTGATTTAGATAATATCAATAATAATTCAGCATTAGATGAACACTTAAAAGAAAGAGGAATAAATAAAAAAGATGTAGTATCTGTTAAACATTGGCAATCCATGAATGGAGAATTAAGATTCTCTATTGTTACAAAAGAAAAACAAAGAATAAGAGATGAAGAGTTACTTGGAAAGATAAAAGATTTAATATCAGAACATGCTCCATATTATGCTCCTATCCAAAGAAATCCAGATGCAAATAATCTACTTGTTATAAATCCAGCAGATATACATATTGGAAAATATGCAGTTAAAAAAGAAACTGGAGCAGATTATAATAATAAAATAGCAACAGATAGAGTTTTAGAGGGTATAAATGGACTAATAACTAAATCAAAGGGCTTTGAGATAGATAAAATATTATTTTGCATTGGAAATGATGTTCTTCATATTGACAACGTATATCAAACAACAACAAAAGGAACTATTCAAGATACAGATGGGAAATGGTGGGAGCATTTTGAGATTGCATTAGATTTATATATTAAATGTGTAGAAACGTTAAGATTAATTGCTCCAGTAGATGTTTTGCATTCCATGAGCAACCATGATTATCAAAGTGGATTCCATTTAGCACATGCTCTTCAATGCTGGTTTAGAAATGATAAAGATATTACATTTGATATATCTGTTGCACATAGAAAGTATTATCATTATGGTAAAAACTTGATTGGATTAGAGCATGGAGATGGAGCAAAGATGGATTCTCTTCCATTATTAATGGCTCAAGAAAAGCCAGATGAATGGAGTAAATCAAAATACAGATATTGGTATTTGCACCATGTTCATCATAAGGTCAAACACAAATGGCTGGATGCTAAAGATTTTATAGGAGTAACAGTTGAATATATGAGAAGCCCATCTGGAACTGACTCATGGCATAGCAGAAAAGGTTATACTGGTGTTCAAAAAGCAGTAGAGGGATTTATACATCAAAAAGATTCTGGACAAGTTGCAAGGCTCGTTCATTATTTTTAATATATTTGCAACGTTTTCAATAGCAAAATTGTTTTTAATCTGGATAAGCCCAGTTGAAACACATATATAAAGTGAGCATATATGTAATTCTTCTGGGTTTTTTCTATTTTTGACCACTTTTTGACCAAAATCCCCCAAAATTCGCCAAAAAATGACCAAAAAAAAACACTACCAAATTAACAAATTTCTTGAAATGCTTGTAAGTGATTGATAATCAGCAGCATAAAATATTTAATTTTTCTTGTTATTTCTTTGCACAAGTGTTGAAAAGTGTTATATTTGTATCATATTAATAATTAAAAACAAAAAACTATGAAAGCAAATTACCAATTTAAATTTAAAGAAAACGCAAGAGTAGTAACATTTGATGATAGAGATGGAGATATAGTTTCTGATAGAAATGATACTTTTGACAACACTACTGATTATTCTGTAAGAGTGTTTAGTGAACAAGTAGGAGAAGATGATAAATACCTATATTTTAGAACAGAAAACAGAAGGTATTATTATGGAGTATTAGCAAGTAGCCTAAAATCAATCATAAATCTATAAACTAAATATCCCTCAAAGCCCTGCAATGAAGATTGTGGGGTTTTTGTGGTAAAGGACAATAGTGTCCGCAAGATTAAAAACAAAAAAAAATGGAAATGATTAAATTAAACAAACAAAAATTTAAAATTGGGGATATCATTGATTTTAATGATACACTTGATTCTTGGTCTGGTAGAATAAGAGGGATTGGTGTAGTGGCTGGTGTTAAGAATACTCTTGAAACTGTTTATCTTATTGAGGCATCAACTTGTGATTATGACAAAGAAGAATGTGTAGGATTGGAATGGTTTGAAATGAGGGTTGAATATGTTGATACTTGGGGGGAGATTAATAAACTTAAACATTAAATAAAAACAAAAAACAATGACAACAATTAAATTAAATATTAATAAATATCATGATAGATTATTTAAAAAGAAAATGTATATGATTACAATTCTTGAAGTAACAAATGAAAATGCTACTGATTTAGATGAGAGTGTTTATTCTGTAAAAACATTACATAAACAAAGATGTATTCGAACTAAAAAAGATGCTAAAGCATTAAAAAATACTTTAATAAAAAAATTCTATAAAAAACAATAAATTATAAAAACAAAAATTATGCCAGAAAAAAATTATGTAGCAAGTAGCATTAAAAAAATAACTACTCAATATGGGGAGCTGTTCAATGCTAATTTCAAAATGGAAGATTTACAAAAGATTGCAAAAAATGGATGGGTAAATATTACAATAGCTGAAAGAAAAGAGCCATCTGAAAAAGGAGCAACACATTATGCTTTTGAAAACACTTTTAATCCAAATAAAGATTCCAAATCAGAACAGAATGTTGAAGATGATGATTTACCATTTTAAAAATTAAAAAATAATTATTATGTTAGAATTAACAAAAACAGAGCTTAATTATCTTATAATGATGATTGAGAAAAACTTGAAAAAAAACAAGACAATTGAGGACAAAGATTTTATAACAATGATTCATAAACTTTACTCTAAATTAGTTATAAGAGAAAATGAAGATTTTAATGTTGTATCTTAAATAAAATCAAATATTTAATAAATAAAAAACTTAAAGACAAATAAAATGCAATATAAAATAATAAATAGAATATCAAGAAAATCTCAAGTTATGAATAATAACGAATTGAGAAGGTTTTTAAAACTGAATAATTTTAATGATTATGCAATAAGTGCTATAAAAAGTAATAAAGAGAATGTATTAGATACTTTATTCATAAGTTTTATATCAATTTGTGTTGTAATCTTAATATCTGAATTAATATTATTATGGATAAAATAACATTAAGCAAATTCTATAAAATGCATAATCTCAAAAGAGATGATGTATATAGAGATAAAAGAGGATTTATAATAATTACTAAATCTGGAATTGAAAAGATACAAAATCAAAATAATATAAAAGTTACTTTTGAGCCAATTGTATGTACATTAGATAATGTTGTATTTAAAGCAACAAGTTTAAGATTTGATAGCAACTTGGATGAGTTTATTCCAATCATTGAAACTTTTGGAAGTGCAAGTGTTAACAATTGCAAACAGCATTTTTTAGTTGAGATAGCAGAGAAAAGAGCATTGGCAAGATGTATTATCAAAACAATGAAATGGACTAATATCAAAGGAGAAGATGAAGTACAGAATCAACCAAATAAATCTTTAAATAAATTAAATGAAATTCAAGATTAGTCAAAGTGCTTTAAGAGATTTTTATAATCCAAATTATTGCAAGATAAAGTGGAAAGAAGTTTATGTGAAAGGCAACAGAACAGAGCCAACTGATGCAATGATGGATGGATTAGTATTTGAGCAAAAAGTAATTGGATTAAGCAGAGGTGGAGAAGTTTATGAGATTCCAAAATTAAAAAATGGAAAGCAATCTAAAAGAGAATTGGATTTAGAAAAGCTGTCTATTGATGCAAAAGAAATGATAAAGAGTTTAGATATTGAAATATTAGATGTGCAGCCAGAATGGATTGTGGAAGATTTAATAGGACATCCAGATTGTTTAATTACTTATAAAGGACATAAAGCAATAATGGATTTAAAATATACTGCTGTTAAAGAAGATGATTCTTGCAAATACAATCCATATGCTTGGGATGATTTAGATTATAAAGATTTTAGACAAGCTCTTCATTATGTGTTGATGTATTACAAAATGCATAAGGTTTATTTACCATTTATTTATTTAGTGTTTGGAAAGAGTGGATGGGTAAAAGTAATAAGTTTGGACATTACTCAATTATCAATGGAAGATTATATGATGTTGATTGGACAATTTAGAATTGATTACAGAAAGTTTAATAAAAAATCTCCAGCTCCAATAGATAATTTTTCAATATGTAGAAAATGTAAAATAGAATGTAAAAAAAGAAGTGTTAAACCAAAAATTATAAATTATGAGTTATAAACAAAGAATGATTGATATGGCAATAAGTGTTGCTGCTGATATTTACAATGTGCCAGAAGAAGAATTAAGAAAAATGGGAGTTAGAAATAAATCCATCATGGAAGCCAGAAGAATTGTAATTTTTTATTTAAATAGATTTGTTGGAGTTAGACATAATTCAATGAAACATTATATAAAAGGAATGCATCATGCAACATCAATTCATCATTGCAACAAGATGGAATGGTTTTTATTATACGACCCTCCAACAAAAGAAACTTATGACTTTTTTCAATCCAGAATGAAAGAATTTGATATTAGAAATGAAATCATAAAAGACAAACAAATGCAAGTTGTACAATTACAAGCAGAAATAAACGATTATTTAAAAACACAAAACAATGATAAAAGGATTTGAAGAAATTACACAAGAGCTAAATGAAGAAGAATTAAATTTAGTACCAACAGTTGTTAAGGGATTAATGACTAAACAAGGCAAAGCAAAAGCAGTTACAAGTACAGTAATATGTAAAGCATTAAATATTAATGGACCAAGATTAAGAAAAATTATTAATCATATTAGAATCAAGAATTTGCTCCCAGCATTATGTTCATCATCTAATGGTTATTATGTGGCAACAAATATGGAAGAGATAAATGATTATATAATAAGTTTAAAACAAAGAATCAAAGCTCAAGTTGATGTATTAAATGCTTTAGAAAAACAATCAATAATATTTGGAGGAACTGGACAAACAACTTTATTTGAATAATATGGAAATAATAAGAGTAGTAAAAAATAATAATTATACAACCATATGCAACAACATATATAAAAATAATAACATATCATTAAAAGCAAAAGGATTGTTGGGAATGATATTGGCATTACCTCCATCTTGGGATTTATCTATTTCTGGATTAGCTTCTATTTGTAAAGAGGGAAAGAGAGCAATCTCTTCTACTGTAAATGAATTAATTAAAGCTGGATATATTTCAAGAACTCCCATTAGATTAAATAATGGATTTGGAGGTTATGAATATACAGTATTTGAGAATCCCAAATTGCTGAAGTGCGGTTTTGAAGATACACAAAATGAAGATACACAAAATGAAGATACAC
>CEPE01124630.1_pt1 | contig 12828 bp, 26 predicted proteins | sample 530531 | NCBI WGS metagenome assembly CEPE01 (sample SAMEA2620273, study PRJEB7988) | marine metagenome | biome: marine biome (ENVO:00000447); feature: deep chlorophyll maximum layer (ENVO:xxxxxxxx); material: "saline water (ENVO:00002010), including plankton (ENVO:xxxxxxxx)" | depth 80 m
GTTGGTTCAAATCCAACCGGGCGGGGGTTCAGTTTTCTGTCCAACTTTGGACACTAACGAAAGGTTAGAAGATGTGGAAAATAAATTTCCCAGAGGGAAGTAAAGTACGAGTGTACCACGACAACGAGAAGGCTTGCTCAGGTTACTCTGATGAGTTTTTAATTAAGGGTCCGCGACCAAGTGAGATCGTGAGCATCTACCCTGAAGATGGGTTTGAGTCTGAACTGCTGATGGATTTGGTTGGTGGTTCCACCGTTCAGATGAATATGCGGTGGGGTGAAGGCCCGCGCTACGATCCTGACGGTAGCCTCGTAGATGAGGAACACCTCATCAGTTGTACAATTGAAGAGTACTGCGAAGCATTCTTCAAACGTGAGGATTCAGAAGAACTATTCAATGGTTTCTGGAGCGGGCAGTACTATCACTGCTTCCACATCGATACCAGCTACTGCAAGATTGCAAGCGGTACTTCAGGTGCTGGGGGTTTTGTGCTTCGAAATCCAAAGGATAAGTCATGACTAACAAAGAAGACATAGTGATGACCTTTGGTGGGGACACCAGGCTAGCTTGTAAGAACACCCTTCCTACACCTAAACAAATCGCAAAGTCCGTATGCTTCCGTAAAGAAATTGATTGGAAGATTTGGGCCAACGACACCTGTGTACGAGAACGAGATTTTGAAACAGAAGTATTTGATAGTGAGCGAGAACAACTGCATCACGCTGCGTCAATCTGTCGTGACTTGTACAAGATTCAGAAGGGGCGCAAGTCAGTCACACTACACGCATGGAGGAGAGGAACGAAAACAGGTTTGTTTATCCTCCGCTTCCATGGTCGTGAAGACTGCGCCATGAATCTAAACAACTGGAAAATCTATGAGCTGTGGTGTGAACGCTGCGACAAGGAGAGATGGGTGTGAGAGAACTAAAAGTATTTAGGGTTGACCACCTTGGCTACACCTGGTGCCAGAGTTGTATGTTTCAAGGCAACCCTGGGAAGTGTGACGAGACGTTTGCGTCAGTGCCTGACGAGCACCTTGGTTATGAAGACAAGTGCGATGGTTGCGAATCACCTACGGAGGATTGGCCTGGTATGCCTTGGCATACAAACGGACGCCTACCTGTATGGCCTGAAGGTTGTATCAACAAGTTCATTGAGCAGTGGGGTGAACCTCTTCGAAGGCAAGGCTTATCGGAAAAGGAAATATATAAACACTGGTGGGAGAAACACTATGGAATACCACATCAGGAGATTGAACGAGAGTTGAAACTACAACGCGAGGCTTGGCCCATAGCTAAGGAGAAGTCATGAGCAGAACATTAGTTGAATCCTTTTCAAATGGATTTCTGAAACCATCAGAATGTTTGGATGACTTCCTTGCTGATGAGTGGGGAGTCACTGATGAATACGGTTGCTGGTACATAGCTCAGTGGGAGGGTGACATGGATGACTCACCCCATGCAGCTGACTTACAATACGATGGCAAACGTTACATCTTCAACACGTATTATTCTGGGCCAGGTGTAGTGGTAAGGGGCTGCACGTATGGTGACAGAGAACTAGCAATCAAAGCTTTCAAAAAGTTAATGTCCAATGTTGGACAGTAAGGAGAGACACATGAGTAACCCATTCCCAGACACACAGTATGACGCACTACTAAAGAAAGTTATGAACGAGTTTGCACATATGAAAAACCATCTAACCTATATGGAAAAACAGTGTGATGAGTTCCGTATGTACATCGAGGAACTCGAAGATGAGCTGATTCGGTTTCAAGATCCTGATGCTACAGCTGAGGACTACCAGGTTCCTACTCAATATGGACAGCCAGGTGCAGGGAAGACTTACGCTGTAGAGGGAGAGTAAAGATGGGAGTGTACACACATTTATTAAACAAGTCCAAACCATGGACGGTGCCAGGTTTAGGCAAGGTATTCAATTTGAAGTACTCACATCGCAGTTCGGATGAGAACATCAACAAGTGGCACAGCGAGGACAAGGAGGGGAAACGAATCACTTCTCTTGCACTCGCACGTAATCAAAGGTCTGTAGATAACTGGTTCCCAACTGAGTACGTTTATTTTGCTTACGATTTAGATGACCAGGAAGTGGGCTCCATCTTCAAGGTTTTCCGGGGGAGGACAGACAACAGGGACCTACGAGTCTGGTACGACTGCAATGACGACCCTGGTGAATGGGTGGGCACTGTAGAAGTACTCAACCTAAAGCCTCGAAAGAAACTTCGTTACCTACCTGTACCTCCTAGACCAGTGGATGAAACGAAAGAGACTTACATCTGCGAAGAATGCAATGAGGAAAAACCCTGGTCTAACGGAAGCGATTCATCTCCAGAGTGTGATGACTGTTGGGCCAAGAACCAGGAGAACGAGGGTGAAAACCTATAAATATAAAGTCAAACTCTTCATTGACGACTCAACCAACAAAGGCGTCCGTCGTTTGATGTACGGTGTTTATGACTACTGTGAGCAGCACGAGTATTTCAGAGAGGCAGAGTTCGAGAAGGTGTGGACTGCTATCATGCCCATAAGGCTAGAAGCTTTCAACTCTCGTATACTTGGAAATATGGATTCGCAAGTTGTGCCTGAAGTCGTCAGCGTTACTAAAAGCTACTGGAAAAACTACCGTAAAAGATACGGACTATAGGAGAACACACATGGGTAAAGCAGAAGACGTTATCAGTGAAGAGAAGAGGAGACTTCGTGATGGATGATTTTGTACAGAGAGAAGTAGAAAAAGATTTGGCTATGTTGAGAGGCTTGGACCGAAGGAGTCTTGCAGAAAGGAAGGAATCACGTGACGACTATGCAAAGATTCTCAAGGACCCGGAAGAGTTAGACATTGTTCTAAGGGACTTCTTCTCCTTCTCTTATGGGGAGGGTGCTAGATTTTTATTAGAGCGGGTTCTAAAAAATCCCCACAAACGTACAAACAAAGTGGCTCAAATCAGCGCAATGATAGCAGGGTTTGAATGTAAATGCCCTAATCGGTATGCGAAGGATGCCTACGTTCTCCAGCTAACACAACCAGAAAGAGACGCAGCTAACGAGCTATTCAAGAGATACATCAAGGAATGGGAGGAAGAACAAAATGTGGACGCATAGAACTTATGATGGGCACACCATCTGCGCTTACTCATCAGGATACTTAGATTGGGGGTTGAAGATCACCGACGACTTAGGCTTTGTTGTGTTTAACAACCCACACTACCTGTCTAATGACTCTTGGGGTTTCAATGATCCAGAGGATGAGGATTCAGATGAGAGAATATCTTGGTCCGACCAAGAGTGGAAGGACGCGCTAAGGGAAAAAGCGGATGAGTTTATAGATTTGGTTTACTACCCAGAGGATTAAAATAATGAAACTTCAAAAAGAATTTCTAACCCAGGCTGAGGCTTGGGCATGGGTACAAAAACAGAAGCAGCCCAAACGCGGGGACTACTTCATCGAGAAAGATATCATGTCAGGCAAGTATGTTGTCTGGCTCATGGACTAGATCAGGGAGAAAAACATGACATCCATTAACATCCACCGTGTAGAGAAGCTAAAGATTGAAGATCTTAAAATTGAATCTGAGGCTTACGACCAGGGTTACTTCTACGTGAAGAGGTTAGTTGTTCACTCTGAAGATGGTGATTTCCAAATTGACTTATTGTCTACCGAACACTGCGCTCACTCTTATGAAAACAAAACAAACAGTTACTATGGAGAGGATTGATTTTATTTTCCTCCCCTCATAGACATGAGGTATAAGCTATGATAAACATACAGCTGGAGATGCAGACACTTCGGTCTGCGTTAACAAATCTTCTCCAATTAGGAGTAAGCCGTAATTATTTACGGCAGGAAGTGAAGCAAACTATGGACAACTGGCAACGCAAACTAACCACACGAAAGCCTGTACAGACAGGACTACCAGGGCCAGGGGACTTCGACCCTCCTGAGAGTAACCACGTAGACTTTGATGGTATCCTCATGGAGGAGGACATCAGAGATTATTTGGAAAACCCACAGGTTCTGGGTGACTTGCTAGCCTTTGAGTCAGGCCCTGGCTCAGCCACTGAGATGATGACCAAATATCTTTGGTCTCATTACTGCGGTGTATGTGATGAAACTACAGCGCATTACGAGAAGAAGATGATAGAGTTGTTACGCAATGTCTTTGAAAAAGAAATTGAAGAATTAGTAAATGGCAAATTGTAGGAGGCAGTAATGGCGAGCATGAAAGTAGAGCAAACGTCGCTTGTTTTCCAAGAGCTAGGGGAGAACAGGAGTCAGGCAGTGAGGGCTGCCCACCTGGCTGAACAATGTTGGGCACTATGCATCCGAATGGATGATGTAAATCTTAGAAGTCATCTGCTTAACATGTCAGTGCGTGAGCTTGCAGCTATTTACGGGTCAGCTGCTGGGGAGGGAACGGCGTTTGATTTCCGAACAGACAGCGAGAAAGAAGAGGGTTTACCCGTGACCAGTACCAAAATTGCTAACTTTGTAAGGGAGCAGGGATGGAGGAAGTGAAACCCCTAAGAGCGGGAATGCTCATAATCTGGGCTTCAGTTTCACTTTTCTTATCAGTGTTCTTTGGATTCTGTGTTGGGTTCTACTTTGATTACCAACATATATTCAGCTGGAGCAACTACCTTTTATTTACAGGTAGTGTTTTAGGTTTAGTTATTCTGATACTTCTACAAACAGCTTTATTGTATAAGCTAGAAAAACATATAGAAGATTCAGATTAGTATTGACGTAGTTAGTGTAAAGCTAATAGATAAATAATGTGGTTTTATTTACAACAAATGCTAGAAGCATTTACTGTCCAAACATGGACATTAAACAGGAGAGATACACATGCCAGCAGCGGTAGAAACTATGATGTATGCAGGAGCAACACCTTGGCACGGAGAGGGCACCTATGTAGGTGACCAAGATGTTCTGAGTAAGGAGGCCCTCGTGGCTTCTGGTTTGGAGTGGGGTGTTCACAAAGCGGAGTGTTATGCTCAAGATGAGGGCGGTGATATTTTCATCCCTGATATGAGAGCAGTACTTCGAGATACTGACAATGCCTACATGGGTATGGTCGGTAAAGACTTTCACCTTCTTCAGAACAGTGAAGCCTTTGAGTTCATGGACTCCCTGGTTGAAGAGGGTAAGATGAGATACCATACTGCGGGCTCTCTCCGTAACGGTAAGCGTATCTTTATCCTTGGTAAGATTGGAGAGTACGAGGCTCTGCCTAATGATTTGGTAGACAAGTATATCCTGCTTTACAACTCCCACGATGGTACCGGGGCACTACGGTGTCTTCCGACAACAGTGCGGGTTGTCTGTGCTAACACTGTGAACATGGCTTTGAGCCAGGGACGAGGGCAGGGTATCTCGGTACGCCATACTAAGAACATGCGTTCTCGTATGGATGAAGCTCACAAGATTTTTGGCCTTGCTCAGGATCAGCTTTCTGAGGCCGAGGAGTTTCACAAGGCTCTTGCTCAGACCACTATGACCAATGGTCAGTGGGATGAGTTTGCTAACATCCTTATCCCTGACCCTGTTGGTGAAGGTAAGGACGGCAAGCCTAAGAACCCTAAGCGTGCTCAGAACAACCGGGACAAGCTTCAGAACTTGTACCTTATGGGACGGGGCTCTGAGATCAGCGGTGTTCGTTTCACACCTTGGGCTGCTTACAATGCGGTGACTGAGTACGTGAACTACGAGCGTAGTTCTCGTGGTGGCCAGGCCAACCGCTTTGAGTCTGCACTCTTTGGTAGTGGTGCGACTCTGATTCAGAAGGCTGAGTCAACACTCAAAGAAATGTTCCTGGCAGCATGATGTCAGTGGCGATGAGATGTTCCCTACTCGCGTTGTGGGTAGGGAGCTTCTCTCTCCATCTGTCCAGTTGTGCTACCACATCTAAACATATTGAATTCGAAGTGCCGTGTGATTGTATAACGGTTCAAGATCAATATGAGTTAGACCAGACTATCGATAACGCTCTTTTTGAATACGATAATAAAGACGTAGATGGGCTGACGCGCACAATGAACAGATTACAGAGAGAGAAGTTTAAACGTAACATTGAGAGGACTAAATGAAGGTTAAAAAAGTCTACTTAATTCCAGCACGGACTTACTGGGTTGGGATGGGATTGCTCCTGTTCAATGCCGTAGCGTTACTTACAGTAAGGCTCTGGTTCAGTGGATGTTAGAAAGGGGGGACCAATGAAAGTACAAGTGTATAGAAATCTCAAACACGGTAAGGGTAGGCACAGTCACTTCTGGTCAATCAAGCACAAGGGTAAAGTCATCAACAAATCTCAGCCGACTCAGGGCGTGGTGCTTCAGAACGTCTCTGTCCGCCTCTGGTTGAAGACTGTTGAGAAGATCAGGGAGACAGGTGTAAAGACACCAGCAGCTTTCTTAGAGGGAGACCTCACAACTTACAGCGGCGTTGTTCGTTGGACCGAGAGTGACCAGCCAGAGGGCACAGAGAGGATTACCTTCAACCCTCACCACCTAAGTAACTTCGTATGGGAATCTGATGGGAAAGTTGTTGAGGGTATTCTTGATAAGGTCTGGTTCACAAAGGAAGGCGTATTTGCACATAGAAACTAATCGTGAGTTCACACGATTAAGGAAAGGACACATGAAAATACATGAGTTAGCAACTGAGTTTGCTGAGGTAGCCAGGCTCAGTCCTGATTTGGTTCAACCTAAGTATGGGGGTGAGAAGGGTTCTCTTCGAGGACACTGCTATGTTTTGACTGAGGCGTTGTGGTACGAGAGGGGTAAGGCCACGGGTTGGAAACCCACGTACCTAAACTCTAAGACATGGCCAGAAGGTCTCATGCCTGGGGAAACACACTGGTATTTGGTAAGAACTTTTGGTCAGGAGAACATCACATTTTACGAAGTGTGTGACCCTACAGCAGAACAGTTTGATATCAAAATTCCTTACTACGAAGGCAGGTCATGCGGCTTTCAGACAAAGGAGCCAAGTAAGAGAACCAAGTCTTTGATTGCCAGGGTGAAGTACATCAGAATTATGAAGAATATAGAAACTCAAGTTTGGGAAAGCATAGGAGAACACACATGACATATGAATCTTTAACTAGAGCCACATTCAAACCCCCGCAGTTTGATCAAGGTGACAAGCATTTGTATGAAAGGGAGAACGGTTGGGGTTTCTCTTGCAACATGGTTTCAAACTGTCACACGGTTTTTAGTGGGTGTCACCACAATTACGAAGTGAGAGATCGTCTGGTATCAGCAGGTGTAATAAATGAAACATGTGAAGAAGACACTGAGAGTTCTTGCATGTACGTATACTTTAAAACAAAAGATGACGGGCTTGCATTTCTTGACCGTTTGAATAAGTACCTCGTATCCAAATCAGAAAAGCTGTTAGCAGCATTAGCCTACTAAGGAGAACTTTATGAAGACCAGTAAAGAACTAAAAGATATTGTCAAAGACCTCAGCTCAATCCACAAGATTGCTCAAGGTCTACGAACCAGGGGCTACAACATCCCGATGAAGGACATCAATGCTCAGCGGGAGCGAGCTGAGAAGTCATTGAAGCGGGCACAGTTGCGAGAGAGTGCTCATGCCTAGATATACTTACACAGTACCCAAGTCGTTCATGCTTCTACACCATATCACTATGGATGTAGGAGCCTACGACTACATACAGATTACTGTAGGGGGTAAAGCCAAAGCCTCTGCCACCAATGGTGTAGTAGCTGGAGTGATTTCTCAAACCCTTACAGCTTGTGACGTTCTAAAACCTGTAAAGACTTTCTACATTACAAAGTATCACGCAGATGAAGCTTTAAACATACTTGAATGTACAGACAGGGTTATAGAGTTTGAGTACAAAGGTGAAGAAGCCAGCGTCTTATACTTAAAGGATGATAGCGGAGATAGGCATTATCTACCTTTTACATGGGAGCCGCAAGATAATCACAGCTTTGATATAGATGATCTATTCCCTGATCCAGATATCAATGAGCCTAGACCTGCGGTGAGAATGCCACTCTATGCAATGAGATCTGTAATGGAAATACTGGAAGGGATGAACGTACAAGAATTAAACTTCTTGTTTTGTGCAGAAGGTAAGCCAGCTTTATCCCATTACACAAGCTATTGCGAACAGGTAGGTGAGCTTCAATCTTCGTTTGTAACAGCCTTGGCAAGCTAATTTTATTTGACTAGATGTATAGAGAAAAACTATACATCATACACAACATATATCACATAGTTCTTCCCTCTTGTGAAAAGAGGGGGAGCTATGTAATATATAAACTATACCTTTAAGGAGTAGACAGTGACTAACCAAGAGAAAATTCTAGCAGCGGCAGCCTTCGATCGAGTGATCGACATCGTTGGAAGTCAGACAGAGCTAGCCAAGAGGTTGCAAGTAAAGCAGCCATCCGTGAACAGCTGGAAGATGCGGTGCCAGATCCCAGCAGACCGGGTTTTAGATATTGAAAAAATTGTCGGTGGTCAGGTGACAAGATATGAGATGAGGCCCGACGTGTTTGGGAAACAGAATGGTTAACAGCCTGATACTCCTGTACATATTCGGAATCCTACTGGGGTGTGGTTTAGAAAAGGTAGTGGATTACATCCTAGATGGGGGACTCAATGCTTCACTCAGCAAACTCCGAGTTAGTTCTAGATATCGTAGAAGAGACTGTTGATTTTATTTTCAAAGCAGACAGAGTTTCTGACTCTCAAGTAGCTCAGATAAAAGAAACTATTACGGGCGCGATGGAGATGTACTTTGGTTTTGCAATCGAATCTAGCGCCAACTTTGATGATGATAAAGCCAGGTCTAACTGTGAAGACAGCGACTTACTTCTACTATGCCTCAGAATCGTAGAGGGTATTGAAGCGTGGGGGACTGACCCACCTACAATGCAAGTACTAAAACAAGTAATGAGTGCAGGGAAAGAAGAAGTTGATGCTTTGCGTTATACCATGGAGGATTTTAAGTAAGGGGAACACACATGGAACATGACTTATCATGGTGGTTAGAGCACTTGTTTTTTAGTGCTATATTTATAGTTATCTTTTTTGAAACTATATTAGCCAGGCTTTTAGGTACATCTCTTTTAACAATCATGGGTATAAGTGAAGCTGCTAGATACATGTCTCGCATCAGAAAAAACAAGACGACCTATGTTGTAGATAAGAGAAAATATAAAGCTTCTAATCAAGATACCTTTTATGAAGATTCTTAATAGTTAAGGAAAACACACATGCAATTATACCCTTATCAAAAGAAAGGGGTGGTGTTCTTGCAAGGTAGGCAAGCGGCACTACTCTTCGATGAGATGGGCTTGGGTAAAACAGTCCAAGCAATCAAGGCAGCTAACTGGGATAAACCTATCCTTGTAGTATGTCCAGCCTTTCTAAAGTTTAACTGGGAGAAAGAACTAAAACTGTGGGGCTACCCACACCCTGTGACAGTAATCAAGAAAAAGAAAGACTACCGTAAACCAGTTGGTAAAGAAGCTGTGGTGGTGTCCTACTCTATGTTACCTCCATGGGTTAACAAGATGGAGAGCGGTACTACTCTGATTGCCGATGAGGCGCACTGCGTCAAGAACTACAAGGCTCAGAGGACCAAGCGTTTTAGGTCACTGTCTTCTGCTACCATGAAAGCTAAAGGTAGAGTTTGGGCAATGACTGGTACACCTCTGATGAACAAACCAAATGAGATGTGGGGTCTACTCAAATCTATCGGCCTAGCATACGAGGCTTATGGTGACTGGGAAAACTTTGTTCGTCTGTTCAATGGTAGGAAGAACAGATGGAATGGGTGGGACTGGGGTATCCCTCGCGATGGAGCTGGTGACGGTTTAAAGAAAGTAGGTCTTGGAAGACGCAAGCGAAGTGTGCTACCAGATCTGCCGACTAAGGCCCGCCGGTTTGTAGAGGTAACCCTCAGTAGAACCGTAAAGTCCATGTGCAACGATGTTCTATCTGAGTTGCAGTCACATGGAATTAGTCTAGAAGATATCACTGCTTCTCACAAAGCAGCTGGTCTCAGAATAGAATTTTCGAATATTGCTAGGATTCGTAAAGCTGTCGCTGATGCGAAGATCCCTAAGATGCTTGAGTATGTCAGTCTCTTCGAAGAGACGTACACACCACTGGTTGTGTTTGCTCAACATCGAGCACCGATAGATGCGCTAGCTACACGTGAAGGGTGGGCTACTATCACTGGGGATACTCCACAAATCAGACGGGCAGAATATGTGCAGATGTTTCAGGAGGGGAAGCTGAAAGGCATCGCTGGGACCATCGGCGCAATGAGTACGGGGCTGACTCTTACCCATGCAAGCAACATGATGTTTGTAGATATGAGCTGGGTGCCAGGAGACAACCTCCAAGCGGAGGATAGAATATGCAGAATAGGACAAAAATCCGCATGCCAATATCTGATACTCACTGCCGATCATCCCATGGACGAGCTTGTCAACAGAGCACTGGTGTACAAAGCAGAAGTACTTGCCAACTCTGTAGATAAAGCTTATGCCTAAAAGCTATTGACATATATTATCAATTGCTATACATCCTTTGGTGGGTGCGTAGGGGGACATGTGGTGGATTTCTCAACAGTGGAAGATTACACGTCTAGAGGGTTATGCGTCATACCAGTAGAGGGAATGGGTAAAAGACCTCTACACAACAATTGGACTACATCCAATAATGAGTGGAGTGAGAACGATTTTCAAAACAGGAATATCGGAATCATCACAGGCAAGCGTAGTAATATCGTTGTCATTGACATTGATAACCGGGGAGATGAATCAGCTGACGATAAAGCTCAGAAGATTCTAGGTCTTTATCCGACAAACTTGGTTAGCCGTACGGGCAGCGGCGGCTACCATTTGTTTTACCGTTACCCTCATGGGACCAGTAGGGTACCTAATGCGGTTGGTAAAGACGGTATCGATGTCAGAGGCGATGGGGGAATGGTCGTCGTACCGCCTTCAACTACAACCAAGGGTCCGTATTCTTGGTTGAATGAGGGCAAGCCTGGCGACTTCCCCCTCGCCTTCCTTAGTAAAAAAAGCTCAGACTCTTGGGATGAGCGTCAAAAAGAGAATGCCCGGAATGATCCTGACTGGGTGATGAGGGCTCTTCAAGGTGTATCTGAAGGGGGTAGGAATGACTTATGTGCAAAACTAGCGGGCTACTTTTTAGCCAAAGGTTTAACGACACGTATTGTTCTCTCTGTTCTTCAGGATTGGAATAGGAAAAACAACCCTCCCTTATCCAACAGAGAACTAAGGGAGACTGTTGAATCAATAAACAGGGCTGAAGAAAGATCAATACAAGAGACCGCTAGTAAACCATCTAAGAGTGGACCGTCTAAACTAAAGTTTGGTTTGATGGGGTTTCAAGAGTACATGACTAAATATGGTACCAATGACGTACGTTGGACTGTCAAAGATTGGCTACCAGAGAGCACCATATGTTTTGTTGTATCTCCTCCAGGGTCTTACAAGACCTGGCTTTTGATGGACTTAGCTGTATCTGTTGCCAGCGGTATGCCGTTCTTAGGTAATGTACCAGTAGAAAAAACAGGGCCGGTTATTATTATCCAGCAAGAGGATCACCATGTGCAAACTGTAGAACGTTTGGCTTTGATTGCTACTCAGCGTCTCAACCTGGGAAATCCGTCAGAGTCTTCAGGTATGTTTGAGGTCAACGTTCCACCTGATCTACCAATATACATACATACAGATAGACAACTTAGATTTGATGACTCGAATAGTACGGAAGCTTTGGGAGAAGTTGTCCGTGAAATCAAACCAGCTTTGGTTCTGATAGATCCCCTGTATTCAACTGTGAGTACTGATGACTATATGGCCAGGGCAGCTGAACAGATGATGTTCATGAAGGATTTAAGAGATGAGTTGGGTACTACGTTTATTCTGGCACACCATCGTAAGAAAGGTGGTGACTTACATCGTGAAGGTCTTTGGGGCTCGCAGTTCCTCAATGCGTTTCTTGAAACAGGTTGGCAGATAACACCTACTGACAACACAAACATAAAAATGAAACGACACTTCAAGGCATCAAAGAACCCGGAAGAGGTGGAGATTAGTTGGAACATCGATACAAAGAATCCTGTGTACAACATAGAAGTAAAAGATTCTAATCAGGGAACTATCGAGGACACCGTTCTATCTATCTTTGATTCAGGTCCAAAGTCAGTAAAGGAAGTAGCAGATGCACTGAATGTAGATAAGAGTACTGCTTCTCGTAGACTCAAGAAGATGGAAGCGGACGGTCTTGTTGAGAAGTTTAAGGTAGGGAGATTTCAGAAGTACAGGGTGAAGCATAAATTCAACTTCTAGGAAATACACACATGAAGTATTCGTATAGCCAAATAAAAACATTTGGAAAGTGTCAGTACAAATGGCACCTAAATTACAAGGAAGGTCTTGTACCTCCTCCATCTGATGTCATGTCATTCGGCAAGTTCGGTCACAAGATGATTGAGAACGTATTGCTTGGTAGAGACATTTTGCATGACATCGTAGTGGGTGAGGGTGATTTTGACATGACGGAATTGCAAGAGCTTCAAGACTTGCTCGATGACGCTCAAACTGTAGTCGAGTTATTCTTGAAGACTTTACCACTCAGTGACTGGGAAACCGTACAGTTAGACGGTGAACCTTTGATTGAGAAGAAGCTTGAGATGGACCTGGGTAGAGGTACCCAATACATCGGATACATTGACTGGGTTGCCAGGCACAAGTCATCAGGCCAGGTGTGGTTGTGGGACTTCAAGTTCAG
>CEPE01124629.1_pt1 | contig 12609 bp, 16 predicted proteins | sample 530531 | NCBI WGS metagenome assembly CEPE01 (sample SAMEA2620273, study PRJEB7988) | marine metagenome | biome: marine biome (ENVO:00000447); feature: deep chlorophyll maximum layer (ENVO:xxxxxxxx); material: "saline water (ENVO:00002010), including plankton (ENVO:xxxxxxxx)" | depth 80 m
ATGGTTCAGATGTCAAAGGACGAGAAGCCGCGCTCGACTATTTCTTCAAGAGCGAGCGAGATGATTTGGTTCTCATCTCAACCTATGTGACTGAGGGGTTCGACTTCAAAGGCAAACTGGCCGAGTGGTTGGTTCTATGCAAAGTGCCGTATCTCCCGATAGCCAACAATCCGACCATAGAGACGCGACTCAAGGAAGACGAACACCAATGGCGGCAAAAGTATGAGGGTGGGCCGGACTGCCCTTACGAGCCACCCACGAAGTATTCTAACGGTATGTGTGGGTCTTTTGCCTGCCCTGCTCCCTGCAAGAAGTGGTATAATCTTCAAACTGCACTCACAGTGGTTCAAGGCGCGGGGCGCATTGTTAGACAGCCCGAAGACAAAGGACACATATTCCTCTTAGACCAGTCATGGGCGCGCTTTCAACGAATGAATGCGGGGCTTCTTCCTTCATGGTTTAGAAATAACATCAAAGAAATGCCGACATGGCTAAGGAGATATGTAGCATGACTGACCCTCGCGCCCAACAATTCAAGGTTAGATTCCCAACATTCGAGGAAGATTTAGAGGAAGCGAAAACGATTTGTTGCTTCCGTAAGCATTCAACGGGCGAACCGATTTACAAAAACGAAGAGTCTCTATGGAACAGATGCAATAACGAATATCGTAAGTTGGGTTTTCTTCATCGACCTAACATGGATGAGTGGGTTGACTTTTGGTATAACAAGTGGGAACAGTTCAGACAGGACCACTTCGACTGGTTGGCTAAACAAGGACCGATGAAGAACCTATACTCAACCGTGAAAGCGCGTGATGAAGCATTTGGAAAAGCACTTCGAGAAGCGTATGAGAAGTATGACCCCGACTGGTATGAGAAGTTCAAGATGGATAGAGGCAAGTATGACCCCTATGACCCCGATTATGGAAGTGAGGAAAAATGACTCGGTGGTTGTTGAACAGAACGATACCGGACCAGGTGATGTCTCCTTCCTTAGAAGATAAGGACGCGCGTATATGCGAAGTAGTTGGAACAGCAGTAATCGAGGAATGTCCGAACTGCAAAAGAGCCGGACCACTGGACGCGCTCATTTTGGGGCCAGGTGATATGTGGCCGAATTATGCAGTAGTTTGCGGTGACAAAGGATGCGGTGTTTGGTGGGCTTTGGTAGCCGCCTTCCCGCCTCAGACTCAATGGCGGTCTGATGTGGATGCTTAAGACGGTGGGGAACAGGAGAGAAGAAGCATGGTCCATGTCCGACAGTCAAACGAGAACGCTTCTCAGTATCATATCGAAGAGTTGTCACATGAAGTGACCTTGACATTTCTCAGTGCGACTAAAGGTAAAATGGAGTTCTCCATCGAAGTGGATGGAACACCACGAGGCAAAGTGAATCTCCTATCCCAGCATAGCATAAAGCGACTGGCGAAGGACTGCAAAATAACAGATGACGACTTCATGACTGATATGCTCAAAGCAGGCATGATTCTCAAGGATGGAGAATACGAAGCCGCCACTCCAATAACTCGTGAGAAGGAAGAGGAAGACACACTGATGGCCGAAGACGGCGTGGACGAAACCACCATCTCGGACTTCATGACTGACGAATCATTGCTCGACCGAGTCAACGATATACTACACGAGTCAAGAGATATGCCGTTCGTTGGTGACGACGCAAACCTACTACTGACATTCTTAGTTATCCTGTCCTGTAAAACCGAAACTCCACTGAACCTTGAGATGATAGGACAGTCGGCGGCCGGAAAAACATACATGACTCTAACCGCGCGTAATGGATTTCCAAAGTCCATGTGCATGGTATTAGCGGGTGCATCTCGTGAGGCTTTGAAGTATGATTATGACGAAGTGGATGATGACGGGAACTTCATTGTCAATGTGGACGGGAAGTGCATCATCGTCTTAGAGAAGGACGAATCATACGCCTTCATTCAGCGCATGAAGCCGCTCATGTCCGGTGACGATAAGGAGTTGGTTTGGAAGACGCCAATGAAGAACGAGATGACTGGCGAGATTGAAACCCGCGACTTCATAATTCGTGGCCGACCGTCGTTCGTGACGCTGACAACACGCAACCCCAGTGAGAAAGAACAGGTGACAAGACAACTACTCATGACCCCTCAGACCTCATCAGACAAAGTGGCGAATGTTGTTAGTAATCATCTCGTTGCTAAGGCACGACCGGAGTCCTTTGTAGTCCACGAAGATTTGACTTTACTTCAAGCCTCGATGCTCACCCTTAGAAAGCGAAAAGTGAGAAACATATTCGCTCCGCTACTGGCGGCTTTCTTCCCCGCTCGAAGCGCGCAACATCAGCGCGACATAACCAAAGTGTTGTCAGTGATTGACGCAGTGACATTACTACACAGCCACCAACGCCCGATACAATCGGACGATACTGGAGAATACCTGCTCTCATCTATTGAGGATAATGTCATCGGGCTTCTCCTGTGTGATATTGTATTGCGCGCGTCACTATCGGGTGTGCCGGACGACGCATGGAACACATATATGCAAATGCAGGCTATGGACGAATCAAAGCGAAGACTGACTGTTGACGCCATCCTACAATGGTTGAACCTTCACGCCTTCTCAGTATCTAAGAGCGCGCTGAAAGATAAGCACCTTCCAACTCTTGAGGATGCAGGGCTTATCGAAGTCGCTCGTCGTGGTGGTGGGCGCGGTGGTGGTCACAAGACATACCGCTTAGTCAAATCACGAGAGGGGCTGATGGACTCATACGCGCTCACGCCATTATTCATCGAAGCAATCCGCGACGAATTACCATCTTTGATTTCAGAATATCGAGATGTGTTGGATTCGAGCAAAATGGAAAACGGAATGATTCTGTCCGCTCAACAAGTCAGACTACTCCGTTCCGTAGGGTGTCCAGGCAAAAACGCCGCGAAAGTTTGGTCCGCACTGTTCCTTCCATCGTATTTTCGACCGAAGATGAAGGAGTCACTTCTATGGGGAGTTATCGGAGATAGTGAACACCGACCAGTTTTGTTTAGCGGTGGTGCATGGTTCAACAAGAAATGGGATTCATCCGCAACCGAAGAATTAGAGGCTCGCCGAGAAGTGCGCGAGGCAATGAAAGAAGCGTCGAAGGTTGTTGATACTGCGAACGATGAACTATGGGAATCTCTAATGCACACGCATATAGAAGAAGAATACGAGGCATGACAGTCCTCTTCATAAGGGTGGGGAATCCGTCTGTTGTATCATGGCCCAAAAGAAATTGCCGAAATCAGTTGAAACGAGACTACGACCTTACATCGACAGGGGGATTCAGAATGGAATCTTCGTGGATGAAAAGCCAGTGATGGAACTTTTCACCCGCAAAGCGAATGACCCCAACCTTCGTGAGACAATCGACCAGTTAGGTGGAATGAAATCACCTGCCGCTCAAGGATTCGTGACCGACTGTGTATTGACCGACCTATCGAACATCCTACGACAGAAGTCCTACACCGCCCACATGGATGTGTGGGAAGTAGCACACCGCACCGTTGGAATTGCTAAGGGCAACCCACGCCCAGTATGCTTCATTTACGGCCAGGCCGTTATGGAAGACGGCGACGCTGTTATGGAATCCGCAATGTTCTCCATGTCTCTTTGGGATGATGACGCCGCATTGGCTGACGACCTCGTGCGTGGAAACTGGAAGGCTCAAGTCTCATGCCGAAATCTTGACGCTGAGATGCTCGACCTAAGACCTCTAAGCGGCTTAACTTCATTCAGTGAAGAGGACTACGAACACGCATCGGCTGAGGACACAGTGCGCGGCCTATACGATGTGACCGCCATTGCTGACCTTGAAGACGACATATCCCGCACACCGAAGGATTACCGCCTCGTTGAGGCTACTGTCTCTTATGCGGGTGTGCAAACTTCACGAACCGGAAATCAATTCGGGAAAATCCTTCTCAAGGACGACTCGACCATGACAATGGACGCCATCGAGAGCGGAGAGAATCTGATGCTGAACTGTATCACAACACCGGACATTGCTTCTCGCTTTGGCCGCTACTCCCGAATCCTCGCTTTGGTATCAACAAAGATGAATGGCGAGTATGGTCTATCGGCCAACTTAGAAATCGCAGTCGGCTTAGTGGTGGTTGACCCACCGAAGCCCGAAGTGTCAGAATCCGTTGCAGGTGATGATGGGGCGGACGACGCGGCTACATACTTCGCGGACGACGACGACAGTGAGTCCGAATCAACAGAAGCCACCGAAGAGAAGACCGAGTCTAAGGACGAGGCTCACGAAGCACCTTCCACCGATGATTCATGGGATGACTGGGAGTGATTGAGTGGCGGCGAAGACTGCAAAGAAAAAGGCTCAGCGATACGCTGACTTAGTGGCGTCGTGTGACACAGGTGAAACTATGGTTCGCGTCCGTCCACGACACATGAAGTTGCAGGGCTTCTCCGGTGCAGGCAAAAGCACTTTTGCTATCAAGCACTTCTCCAACCTATCCAAAGGTATGAAGCCCGAAGAGTGCCTAATGACAGTCATAGACTGCGACTTAGAAGGCCAGGCTGACTTAGTAGCACGAGAGGACATTTTGCCTCTTGAATTGCGCTCACGATTCTTCCGAAGAGTATGTCGCAACCCCGAAGAAGTCAACGACATGGTGTTGGCTTTCATTGACCTTCACAGGCAACACGCTGAGGATTACCCCGAAGGTGTGCGCGTGATGCTCTTTGAGAACGAGGGTGCATACTATCTCTCATGCCGTGACCATTACTCTCAAGAAGTGCATGGTAAATCCGAAGGAGAACTACTACTGGCTCGTCAACAACAGGCAGTTGCAGAAGGCAAAAAGACCCTGCCTGCTTTTGCTGAGGGTCAAATGCACTCCTACAAAGTGATTAACAAACTATTCTTCCAACCATACGAGAGGCTCAAGATAGGCGGTGAACTGTATGGGTATCATTTCCTATCCACCGTCCTTCTCAGACAATACACACAGGACTTCGGAACTGCTCAAGAGAAGCAGGTTGTGTCCGCCGCAGGCAGGCCCGACCAAACCGACCCGTTGTTTGACTGGATAGTCGAGTTTGCTCAGCAACAAAGGACGAAGGGTGGCGAGACTCAAGTGCGCCATACGGCTCATGTCAAGAAGTCAAGAGCCTGCTCTCCGTTCAAGATTGAGAACCCAACCCCCGAACGGTTTTGGGATGCGGCTACAAAGCAGGGGATGGCTTGAGTGGAACACCCCGCGTGGTTGATGTGGTCCGGTGGTATTGACGAGAAGACCATTGATGGATGGGTCGAGAAGTGTCAGAAATTACCAGTGCAAAAGGCAACGACTTTCAGAACCGGAGACACCGGAGAAGAGGACGACCACAGGCGCACTGACATACGCTGGGTTGCTAACGACGATGTGTATAGGGAACTACACCAGCGAGTGTGGGATTTCGCTATCCAGGCAAATCAAGTATTCGACCTATCTTTGTCAACATTGCCCCCGCTACAATTCACTGAGTATTCTGAGGCTGGTCATAAGTATGATTCGCACCACGACATAGACTGGATGCGCCAGGACGGACGACACCGCAAACTAAGCGTCGTCGTTCAACTGTCTGACCCCGAAGAATACGAAGGCGGCGAACTCGGATTCTCACACACGCAATCTCCGCCCCCAGTTGACATGATGAAGAAAGGCACAGTAATTGTCTTTCCTTCGTATCATGAACACTTCGTGACACCTATTACGAGCGGTCATCGGAAATCGCTCGTGGGGTGGATAGAAGGGCCACGATGGCGATAGGCTTCCGGTCGCTTGATATACCGAGTCGGGTTCGCTCTTTGTATGAAAGTTCCCTATCTGTCAGCCAGCAGACTCAAGATGGCTAAGAATTGCTCTAAACAGTATGAATACCACTACGACCCAAAGGGCCACGATGAAGTGGCTCTAAAACAGAAGTCCAACCACCGTGACGGCTCTCAAGCCGCGCGCGTCGGAACTAATGTTCACAACGCGTTAGAACACTGGCGAAAGCCCGACAAGGATGGAAAGACAGGCAAACTATCATTCGCTCGTCTGTTGGACCTCTATGAAGAAGAGAACGCGAAGAACGAAGTTGACTTCCAGTTCTATATGGACGGGAAGCAAATGCTAACTCGTTGGTTCGACCGACGAGGACGACCACCTGTTCGTATCATTGACACCGAGCGCGGCTTTGGTTCACACCGCAACCCATACAAATTATCCAACGGCACTCCTGTCTTTGGATTCATTGATGCTATTCTTGAACACCGAGACGGCACTATCGAACTCGTTGATTACAAAACCGTTCGTGCAAACATGACACAGGCTGAGGCTGACAATTCGATACAGGCTGGAATCTATCTCGCCGTTGCTCGTGAGTGGTGGCCGGATAAGAAAATCAAGTTCACCTTCGACTTACTACGCTACGGCGTAGTTAGCACGACCTGGACGGATAAGAAAATTGACGATTTCAAAATATGGTTGAAGGCTCAGTATGAATGGATTGACTCGATAGAGGAAGGCATTGCTACAATTGGCGACGGGTGCAAATGGTGTGCTTACTCCGACCTATGTCCGAAGGCACAGGAACTCATGCAGAATGGCGCATGGGATATGATAGCACCCAGTGGTGAAGACTTAGACGAGATGCTAAACGAACTGGCTACAATCAAAGCGTCTAAGCAAATGCTTGACCGCAGGCAACGCGCTATTGACGCTCACTTGAAGAACGAAGTATTCGACAGAAATATGCCTGTTGAAGATTGCGTGAAAGAGACACAGAACTGGTCTATGGTATGGGGCGAGACTACTCGAACTGAGTATGTTCCGTCGTTGGTGCAAGAGTTAGTGCCGCCTGCCGTATTCGGTCAAATGGTTAGTCTGTCGAAGACTGCCGTTGAGAAGGTTCTCCCCATACTCCCCGATGATGTCGCAACAGAAGTCCGCAAGACTGCCGTCGTCAAACCCCAACGGCGAATGAACATCAAGAAAAAGGAAAGCACCATAGATGACTGACAAGAAACCAACCGACGAAAAATATGTTCCATCATCCAAATACGGACGCAGGCGTAAAGGGCGATTAGGAAAGTCGGACGGAAGAAATGTCAAGCGTCTTTGGACGGCTATGATGAAAGCGGGTGCAACCAGCCCCGACGGCAAACCATTGACCACTGGTGAAATTGCGGCTTTGCCGAACCAACCATTCGAGATGAACCGCTTGTCAAATCACCTGGCGAAGAAGCCGCACCTATTCGTGTGCGTAGGAAGTGAGAAGATTTCCAGCGTGGATGGAAGAACTCGTTATCCGCAGAAGACATGGTTAGCCCTACCGGATGCGTATGACCTATAACCTAAAGGTTATATAGGCATACCCCTACCGCTAAACATGAACACAGGACGCGACCTAACCAACGCTGACAACTGGAACGACACCATAGTCGAAGGACAACGGGGGTATGTTCCCCTCAACGACTTCGCAATCGGCTTCGAGGGCATCTCGAATGACAGGCAAAGAATTGTCGTCAATCTCATTAGGGCGGGAGTGTCAATGGAGAACGCCACCTGCGACGGAGAGAACCCATCCGGTCGAATCCAATACCACATCTTGAGTCCATACACCCTTCGCTACGACATCATAGCGGCTATCACAGGCGAACTACAAACGCCATCCGACATTGTGCGCGAGAGAAACCTAAGAGAAATCATCATCGGAGTCGAGGACTTTGGTGGAACGACCAATGTCATAGTCGGGTTCTGTTCGCCGGAGAACTATGAATATCTCCTTGAGGCATGACCTATAACTTAAACCTTATATAGGCATACCCCTACCGATAAACATGAGTCACAACCACCCGAACCACCCAGCCTATCGCCTCAGCGAGAACGAATTGAGAGCGGCACTAATGGAAACAGAACGCGAAGCGTCGAAAATGCAAGAAGCAATCCTGTTTTACTTCAGCGAGAAGTTCCGAACAGACGCTACCTTCACCCTCTCAAGCATGACTGCGACCGAAGCCCATCTATGGAGTGCGGCGGAACTAACTATCCACCAATTCGGCAATAATGAATGACCTTTCACCTTAAGACGGTGGGGTTGCCCCTTTAGGGGCATGGTGAGAGTAAATACTCCGTCTTCCGAAGTGTCGCGCGCGGCCAACATTACGGTCTTCGCTGACGACATGGTGGAGTTCCTCAAGTCGGTTCATCTCGACGACCCACCGACCCCAGTGAGGATTCTATTCGACAACGACGGCATCTCGGTTTGGACTACCAATCAAACTCGGACTTTGCAGGTATTCGCTGACAGGTGGGATATGGAGAGTTATAACATTGAAGCCCCATGTGTCATTCTCGTCAATCCGAAAGAACTCTCAGATATGCTTCAAACCAAAAGCAGGGGTCAAATCATATCCATTCGTGCTGATGCACACACGGCCATTGAAGTGACTAACTCCGGTGGCGGTGGCTTCTCCATCATGCCTGCCGACGAGGACGAGTGTCTGACTATACCCGACCGATGGGTCTTGCCTGTCAAGGACGGAGAGAGGATATTCCCGATGTTCCGCAACGAGAAGGCGGACTGGGTGATAGACATAGACATAGCAATGATGCGAGACATTCTCAAGGACATGACAGTGGCGAAAGCCCCGTATGTCGAACTGACCCTCTCCGAAGACGGGGGCAAAGCCGAGTCCGGCCACTGGACTTCAAAGACAACTCGTTCATGGACGGGCGTTGACTTCGTTTGGGTCAAGCCACACACGACAGATTGCACTATCCGCTTCACTGACAACTTGAAGCAAATCCTTAGCACATTCCATAAAGACACGACTTCGGTGAGAATAAGCAAACACCGTGATGGTGCTTTCGTATTGATGGAAGCAAACAACGGAACGAAGAGTATCTTTGTGTTAGCCACTGAGGCGGTGAAAGAGACATGAGCGAGTTTATTGACAAAGCAAAACAGATAATGGGAATGGATGATAACGACATAGAGGCATTGAGGCTGTCAGTGACAGTAGCACTATTGGCGTCAGCATTGGGTCTGACTGAGGAACAGATAGACTTAGCATTAGAGCAACGAATGAAGGTCGAGATAAGCCAGGCAGGCGACCAACTCAAGGAACTATTGAAGGGAGAATGATGCGATTATCATTCGAGGACTTCGAGAGCCTTTGTGAAGAACTGGGCTTCACGACATATCCTCGTGCGATAGGCAACCCTCGTCAGCAATTCATTTACACACCCGAAGAAGCGTATGCGGGATTCAACGAGTGGAACGGCAACCATTCGTGCTTCATCAGCACACAAGGATATGACAATCTCGGCTACGACGCGCATGGAAAACAACTGCCTTCCGTCATACAGTATGGACTCACCTTCTTTGACTTCGACCACGACACTAAACCGGAGAACGCGTATGCGGACGCATGGAATCTATCTCGGTATCTTGAGGAACACGACATTTGTCATTGGGTTCAGTATTCCGGCTCGAAAGGGTATCACCTTTTCATCGTCCATAAACCAACACGATTCAAGTTCAATCACCAGGACGGTTCGGCAGATTCCCTACGGAGAATCGTCAATCAGACCCAAACTGAACTCAAGATTTTGCTTAGTTCAAATACTCTCGATGTTCAAACCACTGGCGACCCTAAGCGTCTGTGTCGTTTTCCCTTTACTCGTCATGTCAACAGACACGGCGAAGTATCGCTTCGACATTGTATGCCGTTGACAAAAGAGATGCTTTCATCCGGCCACGATAATATCGTTGCTCAGTCTCACCGACCGCGAATGACTGGAGACTATTTAATAGGGCAAAAGAAACTCACTTTGAAAGAACTCATTGAAACTCTAAGTATATCCGTCAAGAGAGAAGATGTTGAACTCAGACCTGTCAATCGAACCGAACTCGAAATTGATGTTGATACTTCGTTAGGACAGTTCATTGCATCTCTCGAAGTCCGTTGTCCTGGCGTGGTCAATGAGTTGAAGACTCTCAATCCATATCATAAGGCGCGCGTCCACACAGCCATGTTCGCTAAGACGCTCGGTATTGACATTGACACCTTCGATTCTCTATGGGTGGAACTGGCTAATGCACAAGGTTATGTTGATGTTCACAACACGGAATATAGAAGGAAGCAGTTGGAGTCTCTATTCTTCAACGACGCCTACCATACAAACGCGAATTGCACTACGCTAAAGAGAGACAGATGTTGTATTGGAGAGGCTTGCCCGAAATACATTCACGAGTTCCCAAAGAGAAAGCGTATCATAAGAAAATGGAGTAAGAAAGCATGACACCAGCAAATAAGACATTCAAGGCATCAGAAGTGTTAGAGGACGACGAGGCATTCGAGCAGGCCGCTACTACTGGCGGACTTGGCCGTAAATTGGCTCTCTTGCGTCTCCTAAGCGGCGCAAAGGTGGAAGTGGGCGAAATACCCACTGAACACAACGCGCGCTGTGAGTGGCTCGGTAGGGCTATCATACAGGAACTCCTTGACCGCCAACAGAAGATAGACCACAGGGAACATTGGGTGGTTGCCGAGTATCTCAACAATCTCGGTTTTGAAATCGTCCACCTGGAAACAGGCAAGGGTGATGTCTCCAGCCGACGCGTCTCCGTCGAAAGAAAGGAAGATGACTTCCTACCGAGTTTGTTTGACGACAGAAGACTGAGACAGTTGGGGGCAATGAGAGAAGAAGCCGAGTTCTCATATCTCGTAGTCACGAAATCGTATAATGAAATCAAGGCTGATGTAGCAATGCGTGGAGTCAATGAGCGAGTTCTCATTGGGTATATTGCATCCTTATGCGCGGTTGGCTATCCACCAGTCTTCCTACCGGATAGACACGACGCGGCTGAGTTGATACGGAGAATCGTCGAGAAGGTTGAGGACGACGAACCTCGCATCTTCGTTCCACGACCGAAAGGTGCTTTGCCGAGAGATTATCGAAATGCAATAATCGAATCATTGCCGAAGGTTGGACCTAAGACGCGGCGTAAGTTGGTTGATGCTTTTCCTACCATTGCAGAACTATGCAATGCGACTCCCGAAGACCTCTCAGCGATAGAAGGAATCGGCAAAAAAACTGCAACTAAGATATTCGAGTGCCTGCATAGTTAAGAAGGTGGGGATGCACCCTACATTATGCTTCAGTATAGAGTGAATGTTGACTTCGGAATCGAAGGTATCGAACAAATGCAAATAGATGCACCGAATGTTGGTGTCGCCCTCAGAAAGGCGTATGAACTCGCGCTTGACCGGAAGCAAAATCCGGTCGCAGTAAGCGTGGTTCAAGTCATAGACCAGTCATGGATAACGACCGCGCCGCAACAACCAGTCTGAGATAGCGTCAATAGCCAGTAATCAATGGGGAGAGTGTGCTACCAATGCCGGACGGTTTGCTATGGGCGGTCGAAGGCGAGAATGGTATGGAACTTCATGGCTACCATGACGACATACTCATGGCTATTGTGAGTGTCAAAGAGAGCAACACATGGACTTTCAGATTTCCAGGCCATAGGGGTCAAGGCACTATACGAGTCGGGGGTGGATGCAACTACAATCCACTACACATGGTGGAGATTCTAAGGCATCATTTCATTGATGATGAGCCGCCTCTTCCCACAAAAACTGAAAAGCCCAATGACAGTGTCACAAAGCGCATACAGAACGCTGAGTTCAGCGAAGACTGGGTAAAGTGGGATGATAGGTGGAGTGACAGATGGTCTTAACATTCACAGTTGAAGAAGACGATGGTTCAGCAGTAGTTCTCGCCGTATCATCTCATAATCTCAGTGATTCTATTCACATTATACAGGATGACGGCAGTTGGGAAGTCAAGCACTGCGACGAAACTTATGTCATGAATGATTATGCAAATGACATCAAGGTTGCGAGAGATTTTGCAGTCAAGATGCTAACAGGCATACCATTTAGGAAAATGGACGATATTTTAACCGACCCAAACGGCGAAAAACCCTACATTAACTTCAAGGACTACGAGAGGGGGTCATCCTTCGATGTTTGGAGTGTTAAGTAATGTCGAGGAAGAGAGACTTAAGGAAAGAAGCCGCTAAGCGTCTCGGCAGAAAAACCACTGATGATTCATTCGTAAATCGCGCTCGGCAGAAGGCTAACATATCCGACGAAGACGCTCTCGGACCTGCGCCACCACCTGCTTTACCAGTCGGCCCTCAAGGCCCAATCGGACCTGCACAGGACGGCTTGACTACTGTTAATTGGCGTGGTGTCTATTCTGATGACATAGAGTATCAGATGGGCGACGCAGTATTCTATGAAGGGTCATCATACATACGCATACGAAAGGGAACTACCGTAGGCAAAGTTCCAACGAAGAAGCGATATTGGGATGTTCTCGCTCAACAAGGCGGCATCGGACCGAGTGGACCGGAAGGGTCGCAAGGTATTGCCGGACCGAGTGGACCTGCTGGTAGTGCTGGCCCTGCTGGAGATGACGGACCTGCTGGACCTACTGGACCTGCTGGGCCACCTGGCCCGACAGGAGCGGACTCAACAGTAGCCGGACCTGCTGGACCTGCTGGGCCTGCCGGACCTGC
>CEPE01007165.1_pt1 | contig 12572 bp, 15 predicted proteins | sample 530531 | NCBI WGS metagenome assembly CEPE01 (sample SAMEA2620273, study PRJEB7988) | marine metagenome | biome: marine biome (ENVO:00000447); feature: deep chlorophyll maximum layer (ENVO:xxxxxxxx); material: "saline water (ENVO:00002010), including plankton (ENVO:xxxxxxxx)" | depth 80 m
TTAATCCTAGGATTAAAAGGAGGATTTATGAGTAATCGTAAAAAGCGATTGGAGACAACAGAATGGATGTTTTTAATAAAAGCTTTAGAAATGCTAACTATATCTGGTAAGGATGTAAGGAAATTTGTTGAAATACTAGATAAAGTTGAACATCAGACTGAGTTATCCATGGCTAGGGACAATAAACTTGCAGAAGAGAAGTAATGGCTACTTGGAAAAGAATACTTACAACAGATGACACTTCTAGTGGACCACCCGGACCACCCGGACCTACTGGCTCACAAGGACCAACAGGTCCTACAGGAGCAACTGGAGGAACCGGTCCAACAGGACCAGCAGGTGAAGATGGAGATGATGGTGGACCGGGACCAACAGGACCAACAGGAAGCACTGGGGCACAAGGACCAGCAGGACCAACTGGGTCAACAGGTTCACCGGGACCACCGGGTCCACCGGGACCAGCTGGACCCACAGGACCAAGTGGTAGTAATGGCTCTAATGGTTCTGATGGTAGTGATGGTGATGATGGTGCTACATGGCATTTCTCAACTAGTGTAGGTGCACCTCCAAGTGGAACTGGTAAGAACGGAGACTTTGCATACCACTCAAGTACTGAAAAGATTTACTATAAAGAGAGTGGCAGTTGGTCTGAGAAATCAGATTTAACTGGTGCACCCGGTCCTCCGGGACCTACTGGTTCAACCGGAGGTACTGGACCTACTGGTGGAACAGGACCCACTGGACCTGATGGTCCTCCCGGTCCTCCCGGACCAACGGGTTCTCAAGGTCCTACGGGACCTGCTGGTGCTGATGGTGATGACGGGTCTGATGGAAGTAATGGACCTCCGGGACCTCCCGGACCTCCGGGTCCGACAGGTAGTAGTGGACCATCTGGACCTTCTGGACCTGCAGGACCAGCCGGACCTGCTGGACCAACCGGACCATCTGGTACAGGTTTATCAAATTCTACAAATGACATCATAGGAAGTGGTGAATTTAAAATTCATGTAGATACTGATGCTCCTACTGCTAGTGATGGTTCTGATGGCGATATCTGGTTTCAATATTAATGGCTGATATATACGGAAGTACACGAATAAAAAAGGCTGGTGCTTGGTCTAAGTTCATGAATAGTGGTTCTAATGTATATATTAGGAATGACGGTGAAGATGAATGGGGAACTGGCTCTGGTGAGCAAGGACATGCTCTTGTTTATGTAAAAACTGGTAATAACTGGATAAGAGTTTATCCTAATAAAATAGCAGGTCCTGACCATGCAAACCTATTGTGGAGCTATGACTTTATGCAAAACAATAAGATTGATGGCAATTTTCAAACATATGAAGGTAGTTTTAAGTATGGTAGTCCTGTTGATATAATAAAGTCAGAAGGACCTTCAAATAGTGGCTCTGGTGCAAAGGCTGGTCCAACTTGGACTAGAGACCCAGATAAGTGGATATATGGATGGTATGATTTTGATGGCACTAATGATTATATATCTATTACCAATAATTCTGGAAATAAATTTACATATGACCCAAATAGTGGATTATCAGTTTCTGCATGGGTTATGTCAGATAGTAACCATAATGGAATAATAGTATCAGGTGATGACCCTGCTGGAAGAGCTAGGGTATTTCAGTTAAAGAAAAAAAGTACTGGTAAATGGTTAGCGATTTGTTTTAAAAATAATACTGCGAATACAATACCAGCAACATATGATGGAAGTAACAGTGTCTGGACTCATCTTTGTTTTACTGCTGTTAAAGTTGGTACTACCTCTACTGTTAAGCTATACATAAATGGTTCATTAGTAGATACTGAAACCTATTCAGGAACAATGACTGGTTCTGGTGGAAAATCACCCGGTACCGTTCTTGGTATGCAAGAGACTGGTGATAACGATAACCCTTTTAATGGCAAAATAGCAACAGTAAGATGTTGGGATACTGACCTCTCTGCTTCTGAAGTACAAGAAGACTATAGCCACTTTGCTACGCACCGTTTTGGACACTAAATTAAATAGGAAGTGGCTTGTTATAACAAAAGCCCAATACGATGCTATGGACATAGACTATTCTTTAATAAAAGAAGAAGATGCTAATCATATTAGATGGAGTAATGATGAAACAAAGTGCATATTAGCATACCATGGTAGTAAGCCTGACTTTTTATCAAGCATTACTGGAGTTATGGACCATGAAGAGATTTTAAGTTTATTATCTACATCAGAATGGATATCACCAAATGATGACGAGATTTAAGGAGGATATATGTTACACTACGCAAAACCAACTAGGAAATCAGTACTAGAGAATTGGTGGTTTATAAATGAATTTCTATCTGATGAAGAGATAGAAAGAATCGAACTCAATGTAAAGGGTTTAGACTATAAAGATGCTACTATAGTAGCTAATAGTAATGTAAATGAAGAGTATAGAAAAAGTAGTATAAAATGGATTGACTTTAACTATGAATGGATATATGACAAATTATGGCACTGGGTTAATATAGCCAATGATGATATCTGGGGATTTGATATTGAAGGGTTTAAGGATGAATGCCAATACACTCATTATAAAGCACCAGATGGTCATTATGACTGGCATACTGATATAGGTGGTGATGGTATAAATCATAGAAAGATTAGTGCGATAGTACAGTTAAGTGATAATAATGAATTTAAAGGTGGTAACCTTGAATTTCTAAATGGCAAAGACCCTATACAAATAGAGATGTGGAAGGGTCGATGTGTTCTATTTCCTTCTTTCTATTTACATAGAATTACTCCTATATTAGAGGGGGAGAGAAAGTCCTTAGTTCAATGGATTTCTGGAGCTCCATTCAAGTGAGGTATCATGAGTGAAGCAAGTAAACCTAAGACAGCAAGGTCATATCGTGGGACAGTCGTGGATGATAATGCCGTTATTAGTATTAACATTAAGTGGCTTGGTCAAATGCTTATACTTGTCGCTGGACTTGTTTATTCGTACTATCAGGTTATCCATAGGATTGGAGAGCTTGAGCGTAGAGTCAATGATGCTGATAAATCAATTACAGAGCTTGTAGAGAAACATATAGCAGAGGAAAATGAAAAATTTGCTGAGATGGAGGCAGACCTAAAATGGTATCAAAAGGCATTAGGAAAGAAGAAAAAGTAGAGGTAATAAATGGATTTTTTGGCTATATATGGCGAAGCAGGAATGATTGGAGTTGTTGGAGCAATGTTTGTATATTTAGTAGTATCTTTAAGTAACAAATCAGCGAAGCAACAAGAAACTCTTGAACAACTGAAGATAGAAAACGCTGGTCAAAGTGAAACTTTAGAGAATATGGAGGGGATGATAATTAAATTAATCAACAGATGGAACAAGTCAGATGACAAACTAGATAGAAAGTTTGATGGCATGACCAAAGAGATTAATGACTTAGATAATCAAGTATCTGAAATAAAGGGTAGCTTAAGCAGGATAAATGGTAAACACTAATGGATAGTTTAAAAGTTTCAACTTCAAGTTTTGCAAGTATGGGAGCCTTGATGTGGGATGCAATCCCGTGGGCTCTGATGGTAATAATAGGTGTACTGCAGATAGTATATCTTACACATAAAATAAAGAAAATAAAGGAGTCTTAAATGGCTATAGACATAAAGTCAATGCTTATAAAGTTAGCTGAAGAACAAGCAGAAAAAATGCAAGATGAGGCTGTAAAGCACTTAGCTTCAGATGAAATGTCTGAAAAGATTGCAACTGCTATAAACAAAAGAATTGACATACCTTTCGTATCAGAGGATAAAGAACAGTTATTCTTTGAAAAAGTAGTAGATGTTGTTACGGATATATTAGAAGGTGTATTTAAAGGTAAATAATTTTAGTGGGGCGAGCAGTAGTTTGACTTTCTCCTCCTTGGTCTTAATATCGTGAGCTCCACTAAAATATACAAGAATAGTTGGGGAATCCCTGTTAGGGATAATAAAGCTAGGAAGATGAACATGAAGAAAAGGATTGATGGCTTTAATATTCAAGGTACTAAAAGGACTGATAAATGCCCAGAAGAATGCTATTACTGTGGCTCTAAAGATATAATAGGTATAGAAATAATTGGAACTATACAAGAGCCATTAATTTGGGAGTGTACTCATTGCAATGAACATATGTTAAGGTTCACTAGAGCAAAGACCGAAAGACTCCTAAATGCAGCACCACAAATAGAAATTACTGAAGAGGATTGGGAAAAAGCATGGCAAGAAGGACCAAATTAAAGCGTGTTATTGTTACGCCAGATAAACATTTTCCACTGCATGATGTTGCAGCTATTAATGTTGTCTGTAAAGCAATTGAAAAGGTTAAACCAGATATTTATGTGGACCTCGGAGATACAGGAGAATGGGAGTCAGTAAGTCACTGGCAATGGAAGAAGAAGAAAAGACCACCATTAGAATATCAACTTCCTTATGTTGTTAAGGAGATAGAAGAAGTAAATAAGGGGATGGATTTAATAGATGCGTCACTTGATAAAGCAGGTTGTAAAGAACGCCATATCACTGAAGGAAACCATGATGATTGGCTTAATAGATTTGTGGATGAGAATCCCTATCTTGAGGGCTATTTATTTAAGGATGCAGTTCGCCTTAAACAGCGTGGTTATACATACCATCCTGCTGGACAGCTTTTTAAAATCGGTCATCTTTATTTTTACCACGGTCACCACTTTGCTGGTATTAATCACACTAGAAATCATCTTCTTCGCCTCGGCTGTAATGTCATGTATGGGCACCACCATGACATACAACAAAGTACAGTCACTCATATGGATGGACCCAAGTCTGCATGGAGTATTGGATGCCTCAAAGATATGGGAGCTAGTGCAAATGTATGGCTCAATAACAGACAACACAATTGGCAACACGCTTTTGCAATCGTGAACTTCTATGATAAAGGTGAATTTAATGTGGAACTTTGTGCGATTATCAATGGTAAAACAGTTGTTGATGGGGAGTTAATAGACGGCAATGCCTAAACAAGTAGCAGAAATAAAACATTTCAATGTAGGTATAGTGGCAACACCAGACTCTAAGGATATACCATCTGAGGCTGCAGATTATTCTTTAAATGTAGAAACAATTGCAAGTGATGGTAAAGTTCTAGGTAGGAAGGGTGACTTATATCTATCAGCAGTAGGTGGCTTTGGTGCTAGTGCTAAGGGAGTAAGCGATGTATCACTTGGTACCCATATAGTTCCTAGTGGTGGAGGTATAGTGGATTAATGGCTCAGATTTATCAGGAAAACATAACTGTAGGTGGTACTTATACTGGTACTATAAAGACTGATTACTTGGTAAAAGTATTCCCAACGGGGGTAACTAATACTACAAAGTTTCAAGTTATAACTACTAATTGGGATAGGAATATAAACTTACAATTCCAAGGAACTAGTACAGCAGTTAAGGTTAGGTCTGATAATGGAGATGGTACTTACTCTGACCATGCAACAGGTATACCAATATGGGTTGGTGACTATCTATATGAAACAACTGGTCAAACAGATATATCAAGTGCAGGTAATGGATACATTGGAAAGGTTGCTAGTATAACTACTGGTACTGAAGGTGTTAGTGTTAAGGCTTTTGCACTAGATGCTACTACTTACCTAGATAATATAAGTGGAAGTACTAAAGTAGATTCTGTTGTTAAGTATCTATGTCGTCCCTATAATGATAATGTATTTCAATTATGTAATGACCATCAAGGCTCTGGTAATACATATACACACACAAGATTGAATGGACTTAATTTTTATTGGAATACTAACTTTAATAGTCTACCTGCTCCAGCTAGTTCAGAATCTTATTTGAAGTTTATGTTCACAGGATACCCACAAAAAGTATTCCATTCTGATAAGACAATAACTTTAGAAAAGGAAGGAAAAACTCATATACTTGGATGGGATAAGTCTGTAGAGCAATTCTCATTTCTTGAGGATGTATACGATGAAAATCCAAATATGGGTACAGTACCTACAGAACAAACATATTTAGCTACTCCAGCAGTTGATAAGGAACCAACCTTTGTAACAAGAGGTGATGATACATATATTGGACTAGGACCAAATAGACCACCTATGTATGTAGGGTATCCAAATATTAGACAGTTTGGTAAAAATAGAGGAACAGAATTAACAGTAACTGATGGAGCAATGAAGTTAGATACATCAGTATTACCTCAATTAGAACAGTTTGTATTGCCCACTGCTAGTGCAGCAGATGCTGGCTCATCTGATGTTGACCTAACTGCAGGTGCTCAGCTAGTAGTAGGATATGTTAAAGGAAGTTCTTACTTGTTAAAAGCAAGGAGAGATAAAGGAATAGAATCTAGTTTCTATGTGGGTGGTAAGATACTTGCTATTTATTTAGACCACCTAGTAAGTAATGAAGTTTGGGTTCTATATGATGCTACATCTTATTATGGAGTTAAATGTGTAGCTATTAATGCTAGTGGAACTGCTATGGACTTGCATGAGAATAGAGTTTACTCACTACAAGGTGCTGATGATAACCAGAAATGGCTGAGTCCTTTTGTAAAAGATGAGGTTGTACCAAGTGATATAATCCTATTAGATAATATACTTTATGTATCTGCAACTGACGCTGATTATGATAATAAGGACAAAAATGTAAGAGATAAATGCTTTGGTGAGGGTGCTAATAGAATGGCTTTTGTTTGGAGGAGTGCATCAGTTGCATCTGCAATTAGTCCAATCCCTCCTAATGGATATACAACATTAGCCATGACTAATATGACCCCTACTATGACAACATCAAGCCTGAGTGATAACGAGGAAGTCACTCCTTATTGGTATACATGGTTAGAAGAAGAATGGTGGGATGAAGACCCTGATGGACAAGGTGGTAATGGTGGATTAGCTATAATGAACGCAGGATTCGAAGGTAATGGTGGTACTTTAAAACTAAAGCAACTACCAGCAAAACGAGGACTGTGTATATGGGCTAATAAAGCAGGTGATGAAGCAATAGGTCTATTAATAAATTATGTTGTAAACTCATTTGATGATTGGTCTGACCCAGTTATGGATTATGATTCAAGTTCTGATGGTGACCAATACTTAGGTAGTTCTTCTATATGGAAAAGAGTCGGACCATTAGTGTATCAAGAGGGTAAGCACACAGCTTTAGGTTCTCATATTATTGTTTGGAGAGATAGTGCTAACCACACTGCAGGTAATACAACATCATCAACTACTGGTGTTAAAAGAATTATGATAAACAACAGTGAGAGAGATAAGACAACTGAAAGAAAGATTATGCAACAGCCAGTAAACTCTGGTTCTAATGCCGATGATGAAGCAAGTATAACCTTTATTGGAGATGGTTCCAATTGGGAAGAGGTTAATGCTATAAATGCAGTTGCTCCATTGAATACAAATAGCACTATGCCACAAGGATTAAGTGTCACATATGATAAGAATATTATGTTCTTTGATATAGGTGCAATAGGTGATGCTTGGTTAGCATCAACCAATAAAGATGGTAGAGCATTCCTAAATCAAAGTCTTGATGATGTTAAGATATTTACACCTGCTGAAAGTAAACCGGGTCCCATTATTCCAGCATCACAAAGTTGGAACTATGCTTCAAGTTCTTTTGAATGGTTAGCAGTTACTTTTCCAGATTCATTTGCCTTAAGATATACTGACCCTGATGGTTTAGAATCTGCATCATGGATAGAATGGGCTCTACTTTCTACTGTCAAGATAACAGTAGGAGATACTGGTGTTAGTGACCTTGACCAAAACAATGTACATCCGGGAGCAGATTTAAATACTAGTAATGACCCACCAGATTATGATGAGGATAGCGATTACTATAAGAATTTTTATAGAATATCTCTAATGCTTGATGGATATCAGGAAACTGTTTTAGGTGAAACTATATATACAAACTCAGGTAATAATCCAAATAAGAATGGACATAAGATTACTATAGAAGTATTAGCAGATAAACTAGGACCAAGGATGTCTCATATTAATGTATACAGAGGTAAGGCTTGGGACGCTTCTGCTACAGAGCCAGATTTAGATTATCAATTAGTAGAAAGAGTTTCATTAGATGGTGCAAATTGGAGAAGCTCTAGTAATGGTTATCTAAAGTATGAGATAATAGATAACCAAGGTAAGAGTTTTGGAACTTATGAGGCTAATACTGGGTTGTCTCCTGTTATGACTAACAATTACCTATCTTATGGAGAGTCAGAGCAATGTGCTGGATACTTGTTCGTTTGTGACGCAAATAATCCAGAGATTGCTAATGTTGGTAATTATATATTTAGAAGTAAGGCAGGTAAGTTTAGTATTTTTAATTGGGCTAATGAATATGTAGCCTTACCAGAGAAACCTACTGCGTTAAAGTCTTATAACAATGTGTTATTTGCTTTTAGTTCTTCAAAGGTTTATACAATCAATCCAAACAATTTATCTATCATAGATAGTACAGATGGTATGGGTTGTTTACATGCTGATAGTGTTATTGCTACTGACTTTGGCATGTTTTTTGCAGATAAGCATGGTGTTTATCAGCATGATGGTAGAAAGGCTAAGGTTATTAGTGGACCTATCTGGACTACAGATAATAGTAGCTTAAATAATTATACATGGGATAGTATAAGCACATCTCTTGAAACTACTCCACCGAAACTAGCGTTTGACGGTCAAAGAAAGGCTTTGATTGTAGTATTTGAAGTGAGTAGTAACAGTTATGCTTGGGTTTACAGTGTGGGAACTGGTAGATGGGACCTATGGAGTTTCTCTAATAGGATAAAATCATTGACTCAGGGTAAGTATGGAGATATATTAGCATCAGACGGAAAACTAGCACAAATAGGAACAAGTTCTACTAGAAAGCCTTGGGAGTTTGTTTCTAAGAAAATAACTGCTGGACTTGATACTTATGATAAGTCCTTTACAGAGGTGCATGTAGAGGGAAGTAATGGTTTAGCAACAACTTATAAAACTTCTGGCGTAGGAACTTATCAGTCATTAACTTCTAACCGTCTTGCTTCAGCCTATAAAAAGGCTAAGTGGCTTCAATTGAGGGTCGTAGATGATGCAGGTACTAGGGAGTTAGAATCTATAGGTGTTCATTTGCGACCATTAAAAGCAAGGAGTACAAAGATTTGAGTAGATTAGAAGACCCTCTTTTAGTACAAGAACTAAGAGAATTATCTAATAGAATTGATGTCCTTGAGCAATCATTAAAAGGGACAAGAGAATCTGCCTCTGCTAAGAATGCTGATAAGCAAAAGAATAGTTATAGGGTTGTAAAAGAAGATGGCAATCATTATGTCGAGTTTAAATCAAAGGATGGTTGGGTTCGCTCAGGTGGCTCAACATTTACACTGAGGAAATAAGGTATGCTTAAAAAACTCTGGAGAGGACTCACAGGTCAATTAGACCAAGGTGCAATTGAAAGACAATTAAATGCTGGTATGAGCCAGTATACGAATCCAATGACGCTTAATGCTCAAACCTTAGCAGGTAAGGGTAATGAGTTAATGGATTTCTCTGGTGCTACTAATGTTGCATCAAGAGAATTACTACAAGACGCTGCTGCTGATGCTACTGCTACAGGTGGTCTACAGGCAGCTCAAATGGCTGCTCAACAAGGTATGGGTGGCTCAGGATTATTACAACAAGCACAAGCCAATAACGCTTTTACTAATATGATGAAGGCTAATAGATTTGGACTGCAAGACACAATGAAAAATTTTAGACTAGGTGGTGATTATTTAAATCAATCATCAAATATATTTCAGAACCTAGGAAGTATGCAAGGAGATATTAACGAAACATTAGCTATGACTAATATGCATAATCAGAATGCTCAGAATAAATTCATCCAAGGGGCAGCAGGTACATTGATTGGTGCCTTACCCGGAGGTGGTGGTGGAGTTGAAGGTGTATTATCTAGTCTATTAGCTGCTAAAACAGGTACACCATAGGGGGCTAATTATGGCAATTAATCCAGCAAGTGTTGTAGGTGGGGGTGGAAGCCCTCTCTGGGAACAGATAAATACTGCACAACAAAACTTCAGAAAAATGAAGCAGATGCAGAGAACTCAGAACATGTTACTGAGGCTTGATAAAACAGGGAATATGGGAAAAACATCAGATGATTATGCTTATGATGATGATGGTAAAATACAATTAGGCAATAAACCATTAAGCGTTAAAGACCATTATAGAAAATTAACTCAAACTCCTAAAGACCTAGAGGCTGCTTTTGGTAGCCATGCTTCTCCTGATATGGTTCAAGATTTTATTAAAGGCAAAACTCAAGAAAGAGATAACGAAATAATTCAGTCTATTCGTCAAAGAGCAGAGCTTATGGGAGTAGACCTAACAAAGAAAGGTAATATATATAAAGTAGTACCAAAGAAAGGTGAAGCAGGTTCAGAAGAATTTAGACAGTGGTATGATGTTGCTGATACAAAAACTAAACAACAATTAAGAGATGCAGGTTATCACCCAGAGCTAGAAGAAAAAAGGTGGATGTCATATGGAATGGAAAAAAGACTAGCACAGGGTAAGCCAATTGTTCCCGGAGGATGGGCAGGGCTTGGATTATATGGTCCTGCAGTAGGTGGGGGTATAGCTATGGCATACCAAGGAGGTAAGAAGGCACAAGACTGGCTTCAGAATGTAGAAAGCCAAGGTGCAAAACAAGCAATGAGAGACAGGGTTAGAAGCACCGTTCAGCCCAAGCTAGATAAGATACAAGGTAAAAATATTAAGATAGTTAATAAGTCTATTAAGAAGATGGAAGCTTCCCTTAAACAAGAACAGAATAACCTTAAGAAACTAAAGAAGCAGAAAGGGACAACAACAATAACTTCTGACATAATTAAGAAGACTGAAAAACAAATAAAAAAACAACAAAAGGCTATCAATAGAAGAAAGGCTGAAGTTAGTAAGATGAGGGCAAATGCTACTTATAAACCAGAAGGTAAGGACCTAAAAGGTTTAAAGTGGATGGACCCAAAGAAAAAGAAAAGTCTTTTAAGTCAAGCAAGGGCTCAAACAGAAGCCGAATTTAAAGGAAAAACATCAAGTAAGGCATGGAGACTTGGTAAAACAACCGCTAGATGGGGTGCACAAGCTCCTATGATTGGTAATTTATTTGGTGATGTTGCAAGAGCTTTAGATGCTGGTGAAAATGTAGAGAGTGTAGTAGAAAGTGCAGGTTCTCTAGGAGGTCCAGCACTTTTACAGGCTTTAGCTAATAAATTTCCAAATAAAAGAGTCCAAGTAGCTGCCAATGTCGCATTAGGAGCTTATTCCTTATTAGACTATTTAACTGACTAGAGGATATTAATGTCAGTCAGATTCGGATTTGAACCGACATTAGATGAGCAAACAACAAATGCTCTGATACAGCAGTACTCTCAAAACCCTAATCAATTTGATTATGAGCAGTCTGAGTTATTAAGAGAACATGCTCAGCACTATAAAATAGATTCCCCCGATATAAAAGCTGCCGAAACAAGCTTCGGTAGTATGTTATCTCAAGCAGGTAAGGGTTGGGTAGCAGGATTTACTACTCTAAATATAGACCATGGTGATGCTCAGGCTCAGCCTGATACATCTTGGGAAAGAATAGCCAGAAGTCTTGGTCACCTTGCTGGATTCGTAGGTTATATACCCGGTGCTAGAGTACTAACTAAAGTAGGAAGAGCCGCACATTTAGGTAATACATTACTAAAGCTAAGAGGTCACTCTATTCCATTAATGGCAGGACATGCTGTAACTAAAGGTATAAAGAACACAGCAACTAAACTAGCCAAGGATAAGATAAATAAAAAAGGTGAGGCAGTAAATGCCGTTACTCAGTTTATGAGTACTAGAACTGGGGACATGGTAGAAGGTGCTGTTAATCTTGGTGTAGCATCAGGTGTATCTGCTTGGCAAGAGGGATTAAGTGTTGTAGCAGACTCAATGTTTGGAGGTGCTGTAGCAGGTGCAGGCTTCAGGGCTATTGGTAATATGATTAGAGTACCCGGTGCAAAACCAGTTCTTCCCGGAACTCCTTTAAAAGAATTAACTAAAGCCCAGATTAATGAAAAAGCATTAAAAGGTATAGCAGGTTCATTAATGATGGGATTACCTGCTACTCTAAGAGGTGCTACTACCGAAGAACAAATATATGATTATTTACTAGGTGCTTTCTTTGGACAGCAGGAAATGTATGTTAAGAATAGAAGGGCTATTGAACACCTAAGGAAGATGAAAACAGAGTACAGAGACCCTGAAACTGATACTCTTGGAACTCCACACCCTGAATTAGTTGAGGGTTGGAAGACATTGGATAGTGAGACTAAAGGTATTGTAAGAGGTATAGTAGAACAAGATATAAAACAAGGTGGTGTAATATCGCATTTACTTTATAGGGATGACTATAACAAGCTCAAAGCAATGCAGGATGCACAAGGCAAGGCTAAGGAAATATACGAAGGTGAGGTAGTAGAAAGAGTAAGGAGACCAGAAGAAGAATTAACAGAGAG
>CEPE01003527.1_pt1 | contig 12298 bp, 20 predicted proteins | sample 530531 | NCBI WGS metagenome assembly CEPE01 (sample SAMEA2620273, study PRJEB7988) | marine metagenome | biome: marine biome (ENVO:00000447); feature: deep chlorophyll maximum layer (ENVO:xxxxxxxx); material: "saline water (ENVO:00002010), including plankton (ENVO:xxxxxxxx)" | depth 80 m
AATGATTCCCTCAAGTTCTAGGTAATCGTCATCAGACATTTCAATGTAAACCTCATTGCCTGCCTGATCGGTGAATTCAATCTTGTTCCAACCAGTGTAAGCGTGATGATACTTGGTGGCGACGTTGTGCTTGATTTTCATAACCAAAATCTCCTAAAAGTGTTGTGAAGTGAACTCTTCTATTCTAATATATTTATCGTCAATTGCAAGGGGTGAAGTTGAGTTATTTTGCTGGTTCTTGCCGGTTTCTCGACTCTTAAAAGTTAAAGTTAGACAAGGAAAGTTTTGTGGCAATTGAGTAATTTGGACAGAGCTTGCCAAACTCCACACCCATACGGGCGACCCCGACACTCAGGTCAATACCAAGACTTGAGGAGTTTGCCATCTTTATAAAGACGGCACTCTTTCAAGATTGGCACCCCACCGCCACCGTCATTGACGGTTTTAACGATGACCGCACCTCTTTGGCGTCTCAAGAGACGCTTGCGATACGTGTCAACTTTAGCGATGGCCTGTTTAGGCGAGCGACCGAATCCGATAGTAATTTCGGACCCGTAACCGCCTTGCCCATACAGAGGACCAAAGTGCTCAGTTCTTACGAACTTAAACATTGTATTGGTGGCCTGTACACGGAATCGAACCGTGTTTCTGTCTCCCCGTGTTTCCCACTGAATTGTCAAGGGTATCAAACCTTGCCTTTATCAATCTGCATGACCCTGACGGGTTTCGCGAACAAACCTCAAAAGGAAATTCGGCCAGCTGATAAGGCTGACTGGCGGGCGGTGAAGTGAGATAAAACCATACCTCCCACGGCCAAATTGAGTCCCCGCCGCAGGTCGTTAGGCTTGGAGCTGACGCTCCTCACTTCTGCGGTCGGCTGACTCTTTAATTGTCAAAGAACTCTTTGATTATACAGTATTCATCGTCAATTGCAAGCCCTAATCTTAAATCTTTTCGAGAATATCCAAAATAATTCCACAATCGTCGTAAGTCGTTACTACATAAGGAGTTACGATTCGCGGGGCAGCCCCGCAGATCCTAAGTCGTTGGGGCATAAGGACTTACGTCAAATCAAGATGTTGGCCAACATCAGGCCGCATATAAAAGATAACAGGCAGAAAATCATTTCTTTCATAATATTCCTTTACCTGGAATTAATTGAACTGGATGAAAATTGCCAAACTCTTTGGCTGCCCAAACCCTTAACTTGTCGAACGCTTCTGCGGGATCTTCTCCCTCAAATGTTGCAATGTTTAATTCTAGATTGATAGCTTCGGGGACTTTCATCGTGATAGTGCTGCCCGTCTCTAATCTTTCTAATTGTACTGACCATTTATGGCCGCCATACATTTGATCTGCTGACATTATTTTCCCCTTTTTTGTTGGTCCTTCAATACTGCGATAAGCCATTCCATTTTATTTTTCCTTATCCAAATCCCTGGCAATCATCCAAATAGACGTATCTAGCTTTTCCCAATCTTCCTCAGATCTAGGGCCAGCAGCTTGACCTTTAGAAATTTCGCGGAATTCGCTGGCCGCACGATGAATCTCACGTAGTGCTTCCGTATTTACTTCGATTGGCATCTTACTCCTCCAAGTCATCAGCGTCAAGAACTCCACCATTGACCATACCGGCCACCAGTGCCATCATATTTTTAGTCAACTGCAAATCGTCAATCTCATTGTCGCTATAGTCTAGCTCACTGTCAAGATCTACAAATTGCTTACCAGCTTTGGTTTCTGCAAAAACAGATTTTTCTTCGACTTGCTTGCGTAGCTTTTCAATGTTGCGAGCTTTTGCTTGCTGGCGTTTGACGTGTTCAGTGATACCGTCGCGAACTTCGCACATCTCTTCGAGTCGTGCTAGGGTACGACCACCGCGAACGTCGTCGTGGAATCCTTCGGGGAGCAATTCGTTGGGTGCGGTGATGCATTCTAGGGCGGCAGTTCTGAGAGCTTCAAGATTCATGATAATTCCTTTGTGTGTTGTGATACTTGATTTTACCATATGGTTTCTGTATGTCAATGGGTCAGGACCAAAATAATCGAACAAATTACAAAAAAACCACCAACAGCAGTAAAGGCTACCGCTGGGCAAATAATAAACAGCATAATGGCCCAATTGATGATGATGTCTCGGGTTGTCTTTGCTTCGCGTAACATTTTGAAATCTCCTTAAAACAATTTGTAGGATTTATCCCAACGCTTAACCATAGAAGCTTTTAGTCCCTCGTGGATAATCGAGAAACACGTAGCGGAATGAATCCGACCAATATAGAAAGTTTTGTAATCCTGCGTGAAAAGTGAAACGCCTGAATTGTTAGTCTTTAGAATGGTCACTTTATTACTCCGTTGTTGACTTGTCATATTTATATTATCGTCTATGGGTGTGACACGTTTGGTCACTCTTTGTCAGATTTCTTCAAGAAAGACAAAAATAATCAAAGTTGTCGTAAGTCGTTATATAGCAAGAGGTTACGCTTCGCGGGGCAGCCCCGCGAGCCCTAAGTCCTTATAGCGTAAGGGTTTACGACTTGTCAGAAGTGATTTCGGTATCCTCGATACCTATTGCCTCTATGTTCGCCAGTTCAGCACGCAGTGCTTGCTTTGCCTCGTATGCCGAATCAAACTCATCCATAGATTTTAACTTCCATCCCATTTCGGGACAGTCAAAGGTAAATGACCACTTATTTGACTTAGTGAATACAACCTGCCCATTTCGACATTTCATAGCTCTTCCTCGAATTCAAATTCCATTAATTCGTGCAAGGTATCCTGATGGTAATCTTGCTCGATAGGTGTTTCAAAGTGTACTTCTAACCATTCTAGGTATTCTTCATTATCCATCAGCACCACCTCCTGTACCCCACTGATCGAAATAAGCGTGCTTGGCTGCGGTAGCGGCTTGCGAATTCGCTACTACATTGATGACCTTGCAAGCGGGAAAGAATTTGTTGTAAAAGTAAACGGTGTTACCGTCGTCGTCCTTGCTCATCCTGTCCGCATCCACGTCGGGATTAGTTACGATATGATCGGATACGGGACAAACGTAGGTTACTTGGTAAGTAGTGTCGTAGCTCATTTTGTTTTCCTTAGTGTTGTTGTGATACTTCATTCTATACTATATTATCGGAAAGTCAACCCCTAATCTTGAGAAGTTTCCGAAATAATGTCGGTTCTTTCAATCATTTCCCAATGTGGTTCGGTGATACCGTTGGGAAACGCATCATTGAATTCTGCGATACTGTCGAAAGTGAAAGCCACGTCGCCGCTGATTGTGTTGATAACTTGAAACATTGTTTAACCCTTTATTGTGTTGTGTTGTCTGATATAAGTATTATCGGGTATGGTAGTGACACGTTAGGTCACACCCAGCCAATAAAATCCCAGAAACTCAAAAAAAGATCAGATTGTCGTAAGTCGTTACCAGCAAAGGACTTAGAGCCCGCCGGGCAGCCCCGCGAGCCGTAAACCGTTGGGGCGTAAGGACTTACGTCGATTATGGGGTAAACTGCTTATTCTCTAAATAGCACCCATAATAAACAGCGTTATCATTATTGGTAAAATACTCCGATACGGTCTCAAGCTCCTCGCGAGTATCATAATCGGAACGGTCAAAATAAGTAGCCTCGGCAATGTCTCGAAACTCAGTGATAGAGTAATCGGGACCACAGCAATCACAAGTAGTATTGTGGGGGTTCACGCCGAAGATTTTGAAAAACTCGTCACAAGCGGAGTCGATATCGTCAGCTTGAATATAGATATACTTCTTGCCGTCGATCTTTTGATAACCGCCACCAGAAAGATCATAAAATCGAATAACTGCCATGATAAACCTCTAATGTTGTGAAGTGTTGAAAACTTGATTCTACTATATATTATCGACATTGCAATGGGTAATCTTTAAAGATTCCCAAGATTTTAATAATCATCATATTGACCGTGATCCCAGTCGTCGAAACTTTTCAGCGGGAAGTAGTCCTGCCATTCATCATACTCGCCATCATCCCAATCGCTTTCATCAATCACGTTGGCAAACTCCCATCCTTCCTCAGTAATCCCATTAGGAAACGCGGCATTGAATTCCGCAAGGCTGTCGAATGTGAAAGCAACTTCGCCGTCGATCTTGTTTACTACTTGGATCATTCTTAAGTTTCCTCATGAGTAATTAACTTGTTATGTCCTTATTATATAGTTATCGGCACAAAAGTCAACCCCACAACACCAAAAAACCCAAAAATTGTCCAAAAAAGTCAAAAACCCGCCAAAAACGCTGGGGGGGGTTTTATTTTCCCATTAAAAACAGGTTTAGGTGTCAAAAAAAGCCGGGGTGGTTTAGACGCAATCAACCCAAACATCAATAAATGTCTTTCTTAAACCATGCCGACTGGCCCCTGTTTGACCCCAATGGCCGCTGTATTTTATCAAATCGTGTGTATATATCAACAGTAGATACGATAATATGCTAGTTAGCAACATTTTGAACAGGAGTAGACACATGTCCGATCTCGACCCTAAAGATTATTACAAACACGCCAATGTTTTCAAGGTAACTGCACTTGACACTCATCTTGAAAGATCCGCAGCCGAAGATATGGAGGCCGAAGACAAGCCCCTTTCGAGCTTAAAAGCATATGACCCCAATGACCCTGAGCGTAAAAGGAAAAGAATCAGAGATGAATTTGACATAATCCACGAACTAGACTCGGAAGATCAATAATCTTCCTCGATAAATCTGACAAACGGCCCCTTAGAGTGGCCCCATTTTCTTTGCAACACAATTTTATTTTTTATATGGGAGCGAGGCGACCTCATGAAAGTGCCTGATGGTATGAACGAAGCTCATGTTACCGATGTGATTATGAAGATTAGCCGTCGACTGGCCCCTCGTTATGTGTTTAGTGGCTATGATGTTGAAGACATTGAACAAGAGGCATTTCTTATTGGGTGTGCTGGCCTAGAAAAGTACGATCCCACCCGCCCCTTGGAAAACTTTATGTACACTCACATAAACAATCGCCTCAAAACCTTCAAACGCGACAATTATTACCGCATGGATTATGGTAGCTCGGCCCAAAAAATTCAGGACCGCAAGAAAAACCTGATCGAACCCATCAGTATCGACAGTATCTACAGTATCTATAGCACCAACCACACCTCAAACGACGCCCACATCAGGGAGATACTAGATTTGATCGACCAAAAGCTGCCCGCCCATCTTCGCCGCGACTATCTCAAACTACAGGCCAACGCTCCTTTGCCCAAAAGCCGCAAGGCAAACATTATTGAAGCGATTTCAAGAATTGTAAATGGGGACTGTGACAAAGATGATTGATTTGAAAGGTATCCGATTATGAAAAGTGGCAGATTCTCAAACGATGAAATGCTTTTTATCGAGGCGAACGCCGAGGTTCTTTCTATTGAAGAGATTGCTTCACAATTGGATCGTGATCCGGCGAGTGTAAAGAAGTGGATCTCTAAAAAGATAGGTTTTAGTGCAAAACAAAAGAAGGAGGCGGCGGTAGCCAACGAGCTGAAGAGCAAACCATACTACAAAGAGCTTAAACATCAGTTTGCAGAAGAAGAATTGGAAATGTTTGAGTTCCATTTCAAAAAAATGTGGAGTCAGTTCAAAGACGACGTGTTCCACACCGAAGAAATGCAGATTATAGATACAATCAAACTAGAAATATTGATGAATCGGATTTTAAAGTCTCAACAAGACAATCAAACCGAGATATCGACGTATGAACGCCTAGTTCAGGCGGAGAAGGCGGTGGACAGAGATCAGAGGGACATGGAATACGTTATGCAGTTGGAGCGTCAGATAGCAGTTTTAAGAGCCTCACAGGAAACATTGTCAAAAGACTACAAAGATCTCCAAGCTCGCAAAGCTACGATGCTAAAAGATCTGAAAGGCACCAGAGAGCAACGTATCAAAGCGATTGAAGATAGCAAGCAAACCTTCGCTTCGCTCGTTAAACAGATTGCCACCGATAGCGAGTTCCGCACCAAGATCGGCTTGGAAATGGAAAAAATGCGGCTCGCGATGGAATCAGAGAAAGAACGTTTAGCAGAATACCATGAATATGAGGATGGCACGGTAGATCAGCCCTTTTTAACCTCGGAAACACTAATAAAAAAGGAAGATGAATGAAAAAGGCACTTATTTTCGGAATCACAGGACAAGATGGCAGCTATCTCGCTGAATTGCTGGTAAATTGGGGCTATGAAGTCACTGGTGTCACCAGAAGAGTCAGTGTTAGCACCCTTTCAAGAATTGAACATATCTTGCCCCAAATAAACATTGTCGAAGGCGATGTTACGGACGGTTTTAATGTTAGTAAAATTATCGAGGAGGTTAAACCCGACGAGATTTATAATCTGGCGGCTCAATCTCATGTTGGCACTAGTTTCAAGCAACCTAGCCTAACCTGGGACATTACTGCGGGCGGATGTCTTAATATTCTAGAGGCTATTCGTTATAGTCCGCGAAAAGATGATATTCGGTTTTATCAAGCTAGTTCTAGTGAAATGTTTGGCAAAAACTACAGCACAGACACAAACAAGAAGTCCTTGGTGGGATATATCGTAGGCAATGGTTCTGAGCAAAAGAAATATCAGGATGAGTCTACGGAATTCATGCCACAAAGTCCCTATGCTATTGCAAAGCTTGCGGCTCATCATCTTGTGCGGAATTATCGCGACAGTTATGGAATTCACGGAAGTTGCGGGATTTTGTTTAATCACGAGTCTGAAAGACGGGGCGAACACTTTGTAACTCGCAAAATAACCAAATGGATTGGCGAATTTGTAAACTGGAAGGGTGAGTCGAATGTTGTCTGTAGGGGGGATAATGTAGTTAAACAGGGAGAAGAGTTTCCCAAGCTACGTTTGGGTAATCTTGATGCAAAAAGAGACTGGGGCCATGCGGAAGATTATGTTTATGCTATGTGGCTTATGTTACAACAAGAAGATCCTGATGATTATGTGATTGCCACGGGCGAAACTTATACTGTTAGGGATTTTCTTGATGCGGCATTTTCTTACGTGGGGATTGATAATTGGAAGAACTATGTAATTATTGATCCAGAGTTTTACAGACCCGCAGAAGTAGATTATTTACTCGGAATTCCTGCAAAGGCAGAAAGTGAGCTGGGATGGCGTAGAAAAATTAGTTTTCAACAACTTGCAGAAAGAATGGTAAGTCACGATGTCGAAGAAGCGAAATTACTCGGACCCAGTGTACAAGCAGTTCAGGAATGCTGTTCTAAAAAGGGACAAGTTCACATGTCAAATGTGTAAAAAAAAAGGTAAAGGGGTATGGTTAAACGTTCATCATATTATGAAGTGGAGTGCCGCTAGTACCCTTAGATATGATCCAGATAACGGCATTACCCTTTGTAGGAGCTGTCACAAAGAAGTGACAGGACACGAGTCACATTATATTTCATATTTTTCTGAAAAGGTAAGGAGCAATAAAAAATGAACCTCAAAGACGCAATTATTTCGTTCGCAAAACAAGTTGCTGCCGATGGTAAAGAAGTTACCATTGATGCAAATGCGTATACTGGCAAGCACTGGAGGGCCGCAGATGGGGCCAAACCAACACTGGAAAAGCTTGGAGTTTCTATCGAATGGGATGGGGTTAGTAAAACCTATAAATTGACGAGTAGTTCTAAAACAAGTTCAAAACCAGAAGAAAAACAAACTGAAGATTCTTCAGGTAGTGTTTCTGGTGATAAATGGTGGAAAAAGACCAAAACTGATGAGTAAATACACAGTAATAAAAGATACACGAGAGCAAGATGGTTGGTTTTTTTCCTCTTACGACAAGTGCGAGGGAATGGAGATCGGCACGCTACATACGGGCGACTATACTCTAAAAGGTTATGAAGATATAGTTTGTGTGGAGCGTAAAGCCTCTGTGTCCGAGATTGCTATGAATTTAGGAAGAAAAAAGAAGCCGTTTCAAGAAGAGATAGAAAGGATGAAGGATTTTCATTTCTCTTTCTTGATTCTTGAATTTGATATGAATGATGTATTAAAGTACCCAGAAGGTTCTAGAGTTCCAAAAAACGCACGCTCCAAGGTAAAAGTGACAGGCAAGTACCTACTAAAATGTTTAATGGAATTTGAGATCTGGTACAGTACTAAAATTATATTCTGCGGCAATAAACAAAACGCTTTTTTAGTTACTAATAGTATTTTTAAAAGACTGACAGAACTTTTTGACCGAGGTTCAGATGACGAAACAGCATCAAGAGGATTCGATTTCTGATATTCACGCATCAAATATTGATGTAAACAGAAGGATAATCTACCTGCAAGAAAAAGAAGATGCATCCGAGTCTAGCGGCGTAGATTTTAGAATGGTGCAAGATTTTGTAAAGAATATTAATATACTTCAGTTTCAGTCATCAGACCCAATTACCATTTACATGCAGACCGTGGGTGGCTGTTGGTATTCTGGTATGGGTATTTATGACGCTATCAAGTTATGTAAATGTAAAGTTACCATCATAGGTTATTCACAAATTTGTTCTATGGGAACAATAATAATGCAGGCGGCTGATAGAAGAATCTTGATGCCGAACTGTATATTTATGTGCCATTACGGTTCTAGCGAAATGTCTGGGGATTTTTTAAGTTCTCAGAATTTTGCAAGTCTTGATCGTAGAAACATACAAACCATGATTGACATTTATGCGGAAAAGTGTCACAAGACTGGTGGCTTTTTTAAAGAAAGAGAAGATTCTCTCTCTAAAGTAAAATCCTACATAAAAAGAAAGATGAAGGATGGTGATTGGTATTTGAGACCAGAGCAAGCAATTGACTTTGGTTTTGCTGATCGCGTCTTTTCTAATTCTATAAAAATATGAAAAAACAAGAACTGATGTTAGAAGATGCTTGGCTTGGCATTGATGTCGATGAGTCTAGCTTATTTAATCCTATGGATTTTGTTATGCAAGATTCTGACAATGAAGCCCTTCTGAAAAGGCTTTCGTGGCTAATGATGAAGCCGGAATATTTCAGCTTTGCCTGCAAGTATATTCTAAACATTGAACTTTCTCCGTTCCAAGCACTTTTATTGCATGAAATGTGGGACAGAAAGTTTCCTATGTTAGTTGGTAGTCGTGGTATGGGTAAATCTTTCATTTTATCAGTATATCCTTTATTACGTGCATTATTCATGCCACGACGAAAAATCATTATTGTTGGTGCCGCTTTTAGACAGTCGAAAGTTTTGTTTGAGTATATGGATACCATTTGGAAAAACGCTCCTGTGTTAAGAGATTTGTGTTCGACTAATAGTGGCCCACGAAGGGATGTGGACAGATGCGTGATGCATATTGGTCAAAGTACCATCACCTGTCTTCCATTAGGTGACGGTAGTAAAATTAGAGGTCAACGTGCGAATGACATTATTGCAGATGAATTCGCGTCTATTCCACGCGATATTTTTGAAAACGTCGTTGCTGGTTTTGCTGCCGTTGCTGCATCCCCCATAGAGAAAGTAAAGCAAAAAGCCAAGGAAAAAAAGGCAAAAGAATTAGGTATTCCTGTTGTTGATGGGGCCGAAAATGAAAATCCAGCCGACAAGTCTAATCAAATTATACTTTCCGGTACTGCATATTATGATTTTAACCATTTCGCAGAATATTTTAAGCGTTATCATTCTATTGTATCAAGTGGAGGAGATGAAAGAAGGTTAGAAGAGGTATTTGGCGGAGAAATTCCTCCTGGTTTTGATTATAGTAACTATTCAGTTGCTAGAATACCAGTAGAAAAGTTGCCAGAAGGCTTTATGGACGCTGGTCAAATTGGACGTGCAAAAGCTACTGTTCATGCTGGTATTTATCAAATGGAATATGGTGCTGTTTTTACTACAGACAGCCAAGGTTTCTTCAAACGTAGTTTAATTGAGGGGTGTACTACTAGTCCTACAGAACCAGTAAATTTTGCTAATTCTGGCGATGTCTGGTTTGAGGCTTCATTAAAGGGTGATAGCAACAAAAAATATGTTTTTGGCGTTGATCCTGCATCAGAAGTTGATAATTTTAGCATTGTTGTAATGGAGGTCAATTCTGATCATAGAAAAGTTGTTCACTGTTGGACAACTAACCGTAAATCTCATAAAGAAAAGCTAAAGTCAAAAATAGTTGACGAAGATGATTTTTATTCTTATTGTGCAAAAAAGATTAGACAGTTGATGAAAGTTTTTCCATGCGTTGAGATCGCCCTGGACGCCCAGGGAGGCGGTATTGCAGTTATGGAGGCTTTACATGATAAAGACAAAATACCGGACGGAGAGCTTGCCATATGGCCTGTAATAGAGGATAAGCCCAAGGATACAGACGATTATGCTGGACTTCATATTTTACGCATGTGCCAGTTTGCTAAGTATGACTGGTTGGCTGAAGCTAATCATGGTCTCAGAAAAGATTTTGAAGATAAAATTGTATTGTTTCCTTATTTTGATTCTGCTAGCTTAGGGGTTGCGTTAGAAGTTGATAAATCTGTTGGAAGAAAGTACGATACTTTGGAAGACTGTGTTATGGAAATTGAGGAGTTAAAGGATGAATTGTCTATGATTGTTATGACACAGACCAGTACTGGCCGAGAACGTTGGGATACTCCAGAAGTAAAAACGGGTGCTGGTAGAAAAAGTAGACTAAGGAAAGACCGTTATTCATCACTCATTATGGCAAACATGTCTGCTAGAAATGTTTTGGTTGAAAAAACAACTATAGAATCTGGTGCAATTGGAGGATTTGCGGACGGTCAACCGTCTTTTATGAGTAAAGATACAAAGCTGTTTCAAGGTCCGGCTTGGTTTACTGAACAAATAAAAGGAACTTATTAACCCTTTTTTTATTACTTGTGTATAATAATACGATTGGCAATATAATTGTTAATATAATTAAGAGACTTTTAATATATATGGAAAGGCATACATGGGAAACGAAAAAGATAAACAAGGGCCTAAACCACTAAAAAAAGTTATTAGTTTTTCTTTGTATGGGAAGAAACCTTGTTTTCAAGTTGGTGCAATAATTAATTTATTAGAGGCTAAAAGGATTTTTCCTGATTGGACTTGTAGAGTATACACTGATAGTGGAGTCGCACCTGAAGTTCGCAATTTGTTAACATATATGAATGCAGAAGTCATTGATATGACCAACGAGCCTGATGAACTTATAAGAAGAGGTGGAATGTTTTGGAGATTTTTACCTATAGATGATCCAGAGGTGGATGTCTTTTTCTGTCGAGACACTGATTGTGTTGTTTGCGAAAGGGATCGTTCTGCTGCGGATGATTTTTTAGCTACTGGTAACGAATGGTTTATAGTTAGAGATCATCCTGGGCATAAATTTGTTCCTGTTCCTGGTGGAATGTGGGGACATAGAAAGCATAAAGATGGATTGGATTTTATTAATGGGAAATCTTTAAGAGATTACATAAACGAATGGTCTGAACAGACGGGTAAAAAAACTTGGGGGTTTAGTAATGATCAACGTTTTTTGAAATGGTTTTATGAATATCATCTAAAGAAGTCTCCAGGCGGTATTGCAAGATATGGCCCTCAAGGTAGGCTTATACCTCCTCATGGGGATACTTATCTTACGTATCACATAGGTGCAAGAATGTTTCGTGGAAACAAATTTAATGCTGTTTTACCTAGACGTGGTTATACCGCTGATTGGTGGAGACAAGTACGTTCTCAGAAATGGCGTTTTTACTCACAAGGGGATGATATGCTTGGTTTAATTGATTATAATATCTTTGGTAGTGCTGATAGCGATGAAATGCATCCACGTCGTCGCCTTGAGTCAAATGAAAAATAATATACTAAAAAATAAATAATATGGAGGTATAGACGCAAAATGTCAGATAATTTATACAACACATGGGGTAGCGAGGCTGAAAAAGACAAGGTTTATGATTCTATTAACCTTGATGGTTATGATGGAGCTGTATATCGTAGCGAAGGTCATGGTTGGGGTTATCGTGGAGATCCTTCATATAGAAGTAATCAACAAACTTATATTGATCTAGAGCCCAATCGTAGTGTTAGACCTAGTTTTAATCGTTCTGACTATGATTCTTTTCGCCCTGGTGAGGCTATATCCTCTAAGCAAAAAAACATAATGTCAGCTTGTATGGCTGCCTATGATCGCGTTGGAATTATCCGTAATGTTATTGATTTGATGAGCGATTTTGCTAGTCAGGGTCTCGTATTGGTGCATCCCAATAAAAACATTGAAAAGTTTTATCGTAAATGGTTTAATCAGGT
>CEPE01124627.1_pt1 | contig 12221 bp, 4 predicted proteins | sample 530531 | NCBI WGS metagenome assembly CEPE01 (sample SAMEA2620273, study PRJEB7988) | marine metagenome | biome: marine biome (ENVO:00000447); feature: deep chlorophyll maximum layer (ENVO:xxxxxxxx); material: "saline water (ENVO:00002010), including plankton (ENVO:xxxxxxxx)" | depth 80 m
TTATATGTAAAAAAGGGAACAAAACTATATTATAATGAATTTACACCAATAGAAGAAGTTCAAACCAATAATTGGGAGGATTTAACATAATGGCAACAAAAGCAGAATTATTAAGAATAGTAGATACAAACGAATCGTTTGATAAGTTAATGGAGTATAATACTAGACAACAAGAAAATTTACAAAAAATAAATAGAAGAAAAGGATATGGTAGACTTTTTTCAAATGCTGCACTTTTTGCAATTAATGCTTCAACAGGTGGAGCATTAACTCCTCTTCAATTAGCTTTAGCTTCAGGAATAGGTTCTGGTCTTACTCAATATTTAGGTGCTGCTAGTGTTAAACAAGACCCAATGGTTCAAGATAAATTATTAAATAAGCAGTTTAAAGAAGCTTATCAACAAGGTGAAGATGCTAGAGATATGTTAGTAGGTGCAATTCCACAATCTGCAGCAAGTGATGCATTTAGCACATATGTATTATCAGGTACTGATTTTTTTGAAGATGTTACAAATAAAGCAAATACTTTTTTAACAAGAAATGCAACACCTTCTACTTCAGTAGCACCACCAGTAGATGTAATATCTTCATCTAATTTAGGTGGGCTTACAGATACAAGTGGAAGTGTATTAGCAGACCCAAATATTTTAAGAAAAACAGTAAATGTACCAACAGCACAAAATCCTGAATTTTTTAACCCATTTGTAAAACCTGGGGGATTTGCATCACAAATGGATTTTTATGACCCTAGCACATTTACACAATTTGGAACAAGAGGAAGCAATATTGCAGGTTTTGGAAATATAAATAATCCTTTAAATCAAGCTATGTCCTTAACTGCTAATGACCCAAGAATGGCTAGTTCTTTTGCTACACAAACAATACCTATGCCTGATTTTACAAATTACGGACAAATAAGATAGGACTATATTATGGCTATAAATAATTTTAATCAAATGTTTACAGGACAAGCTATTTCTCCTAATATTAACTACAATACAGTAGAATCAGGTACACAAAATTTAGGACAACCTATTGCTATGCCTACGATTGCACCAGCTATACCAAATTTAGGTTCAATGAATACTCCTGCATCTACACCACAATCTAATCCTGATTATTTACCTAATACTCCTTTGTTAACAGCACAAACAAATGAAAGTTATATAACAGATTTATCTACAGCAGGTCCAGATAATACTCCTTTTGACCCAACTGCACCTAGTACTGATTTTGCAGATATTTTAGATACTTATGATACTCGTGCATTAATGAATGAGTATGGACAATATTTTGATCCCTATGATTTATCACAAGAAGCTTTTGCTCAAAGAAATTTAGCAATGCAAGAAGATGCTATAAATGCTAGACTACAACAACAGCAACGTGGTTTTGAAACACAGCAAACTCAAGGAAGAATGAATTTAGCTAACATTTATGAACAACAACAAGAAAATATGGGTGGAGGATTTGCTGGTTCTGGTAGAAGAGATATACAAGCACAAAGAGCTATAGATGCAGAAAGAGGTACTTTTGAAAATCAATTATTTAATTTAAGAGATGTAGAACAAACTGCACAAAGAGATTTAGATAGAGCATCATTAGGTTTTGAACAAGATGTGTTTGGTATGAGACAAAGATTTGCAAGTGATACAAGAGATACTTTGTTAAAATTATTAGAAACAGGTGCAGATTTAAAACGATTTGAAATAGGAACTGCAGAACAAAAAGTTAGAACAAACCCACAAAATAATATGCTAGACTATACAGACCCTAATTTTGATGCAGATGTAGCATTTGAACAAACTATGGGTAGGATGGATGATGCATTTGGAACAGGAGAAATAGGTTATCCATCAGGAGTAACTAGTACTCCTACTGTAGTACCAGAAATACCTTTTAATGTAGGTGGTGGGATTCAAGGTGATTTTGATGCTTTAAATCCTATACAACCTGGTTTAAGTCAATCAGCACAAGATTATATGAGAAATAGAGAAGGTTATAGAGATACAACAGCAGGTCAAAATTTTTATGACATATACGGAGATTAAACAATGGCTATACGAATAACACAAGACCCAATTAATAATTTTTTTGATAATCTACCTAGATATGCTTTAGATTTAAAACAGCAAGATGATGCTGCTAAGTTTAGAGACAGACAATTAAGTGAAAATATTAGGCAGTTTAATGAAAGACAAGCACAGCAACAACGTCAATTTGCTGATACTATGGATTTAAGTAGAGATAGACTTAATTTTGATATAGATAAAGCTATGAGAGCTCTTGATATAAATCAACAAAATGTTGACTTAACTAGAATGGTAACTGAAGAAGGAATGGATGAAAGAGCTTTTTTACGAAATAGAAGAAATAGTGAAATTGCTTTAAAAGATGAAATCATGAAAAATTTAGCAGATGTTGAAAATCAAGCAAGAAATATAGAAAGAGATTCTGAATTATTTAAAGAAGATTATAATGCAGTATTTGTACAAGCAGGTGAATATAAAAGTGACCAAGATAAAGGACCAGCACGAGGTACTATTGATTTTTTAAAAGGTAGGACGGATTTTAAAAGTGATAGAGAAAGAATTGAATATATTCAAAAAGAAGTTGATGAACTTAAAAAATATAGAGATCAATTAATAACTACAAGAGGTTTAACAAAAGAACAAGCAAACGAAGCAATTAAAGATGGGTCTGCATTTTCTGGTCCTTTTGGTCAATTTGCTCCAAGAGTAGATTTAAAACCAGAACTTATACCTGAGTTATTTGAAACAGATTTTGACAAACTTTTACCAGAATATGATAAAAATAAAGAAGCTGTAGAAAGTATTATAAAATTAGAAGCACCAGAATTAAAAGTTCCTAGCGAATATGAAGGTTTTGTTCAAACAGATATAGGTTCTGATTTAATAAATTCTTATAATGAAACTTATACTAAAACATTAAATGAAAATATTAATTCACTTTTTAGAAAATCAGGTGGTTTCCTTGATATTTATAATCCATCTGGACTTGATGTTACAGGGCCTTTTGATTCAGCACAACCTTCAGGTCCAAGAGAAACAGGAACAGATATACCATCAACTACTGGTGAAAATCCTAATGAACCATATAGTTTTATGCAAAGTATAGGACAGTTTTTTACAGATAATGATGCTTTTGTACAAAGAGTAGGAGGTAGATAAAATGGCTTTAACACAATCAAATCTTGAAGTTAGACAAGCAAGAAGTTTAGTATCAAGATATAATTCAGACCCTAATCAATTTACAGATGCACAAGCAGAAAAAATTGCATTGATAGCATATAGGTTAGGTATGCCATTTAGACCTGAAAAAAAAGTTTTACAAAAATTTTTCTTTGAGTTAGCTGATACTGCAACATTTGGATTATTAGATGATAAAAATAGACCTGTATCAAGAGGTGAAACAGTATATGGTGAAACAGGTACTGAGCAATTAGCTTCAGCTGCAGGAGGGTTATTAGGATTAGTAGTACCTGGTATAGCTGGTGCTAAAGTTGCAGGTATTACAGGTAGAGCATTACAAAAAGCAGGTGCTTCTGCTCCTAAATCTTTAACACAATTAACACAAGGCAGTACATATGAATTATCTAAATTAGGTAGTGCTGTAGCAGGTGCAGCAGGAGGTGCAACAACAGGAGGTTTAATAGATATTTTAGAAGACCCAATGGGTGCACCAGGAAGAGCTTTAACAGGTGCAGCTATAGGTGGAGCTTTTGGTTTTCTTAGAGGTGCAAATCCTACTCAAGTAGACCCATTTTCACCAAGATTACCTGGTAGTACTTCTGCAAGACAAATAGGTCAAACAGCAGGACCTTCAGGAACTGCAGGTATAACAACAGGACCACAAGTTCGTGTGGTTTCAGGTAATCAAACGAGAATGATGAATCAACAAGATGCATTTAATTTAGCTAGTCAAGGTATATTAAGAGAAGTTGCTAGAAGACCTGCTACAATAGGTGATTCTTATAAAGGCAGAATATTTGAATATGTTAACCCAACAGCAGGAGCACAACCAATTAATCTTGGTACAGGATTATTACAATTAACACAAGGTACTAGAGCAGCTGGACTTACAAGAAATCCTTTACAGGGGTTATAAATAAAATAATTTATGGCTTATAACGAGGCAAATTACGTACAACGCCTTATAAATCAATACAGAGCACAGCCAAATCTTTTTGATGATGACCAACTAGATGTATTGCAACAAAAGGCAAATGAATACAATATATCTTTTAAACCTTTAAGAGATACTACAACCTTATCTTCTGTAGTACAAAATTTTTCTTCAGGGTTTATAAGAGGTTTATTTCCTTTAGTACCTCCTGATAATAAACCAAGAACTACATATGAAGCAATAGCACAAAGCTTAGGACATTTAGCAGGTTTTGCTCCAAGTATTTTAAGTATGCCTTTACGTGGTGCTACAACAGGATTAAGAGCTGTAGCTACTGCAGCAGGTATGACTAAAACAGCTAAAAAATTAACAGACATACAAGGAGCAGCAGGTACTGGCTTTATAGGTATGAATGTTGTTACAGTTTTAGACAAAGCATCTTTTCCTATGATGGCATCAAGATTTGCTAAAAGAGGATTAAATAAAAGTTTTAGTAAACTTGAAGGAGATGCATTAGAATATTTTAGACCTGGTACTGCAGCTAGAGCTATTACAGAAGAAGCTATTGGGTTGGGTGCAGCTAGTACAATATCAAATGTATGGGCTGGTCCTGATGAATATATTAATTCATTTGTAGGTGGAGCAATAGCAGGTGGTGCTTTTGGTGGTATAGGTAATTATATATCTATAGCAAATAGATTAAAATTTGGTACAGAAGTACAAAGAAAAAATGCAGAAAAAGCATTAAGAGCTGCATTAGGTGCATCATTTACAGGTGTACCTTCAACACTAAGAGATGACCCTATAGAAATGCAATTGTATGAATATCTATTAGGTGGATTTTTTGGTTATAATGCAAGACCTGCACATGAGGCTGTAGGTGGTGCACACTTTGCTGGAATGAACTCTTTAAATAAAAGCTTATCATTAAGACCAGAAAAAAGTGAAGGGTTTTCTGATTTAGCACCTAAAGCACAAGAATATGTTTTGCAAAAATCTACTGAACAAGCTAAAGCTTGGTTAAGTAGGCATGACTATTTATATGAAGGTGTAGATATAAGAAATGTAATAGGTGAAAGATTAAGAAAAGAACATTTTAATCCTACACAAAAACAAATAGATAAAGAATATAGAGATTTTGCTTATGAAGAATATACTAAAATTGTTGACAAAATGCCTGAAATGGAGCTTAAAACAAAACTGGATGATAATACTCATCCTGATAATAGGACCGATTGGGTTGATGATTATAATCCTTTTTCAGTTAGTTTTGACGTTATTTCTAGGGGTATGCTTAGAGATATTAAATCGCATTCAGGCAAGTATAACAATGATTTCACAGGTATTAAAAAAGAATTAAATAATTTTCTATCAAGAAATATATTTGAAGTAGACCCTAATACAAATATAGTTGATCCCTATACAAAAAGAAGTGCTCCTGATGTAGAGACTTTTATTAATACATTAAAGAATCATGAGAGTTATAGTAGATTGTTTCAGCCTGAATATAAAAAACAAAATAAAGTAAATACAGATTATGAAACAGAATTACGTAGATTGTTTTTTCAAGCAGCACAATTACCTAATAAAACACAAACTTTTGATGGTAAAAATGTAGAAACACAAATGCCAGAACGTATTGATTTTGAGCAATTAGGTGTAAATCATTTTAACTCTCCTATATTAGATACATTTGGTGCAGGTAGAGGATTTGAATTTTTACATTATTTTAAAAAAGATGTACCAACTGGTTTTTGGAAAAATTTTAAAAAAAATATATTATTTAAAAATACTGAACATAAAGATTTAGTTGATATTTTTACAAAAGTAAATAATGAATATGTAGATAAAAATCAAATTAATAATTTATTTACATCTTTAGCAAAACAAAATAAATATGTATATGCAGGTAGTAAAGATAAAGGGCATGTTATTACAGCAAGTTTTAATGATAGAAATGGTGCAATAAAATTAGAATCAATTTTAAATACAACAAATTTTAAAGATAAAGAATTAACACAGTTTAGAAAAGATTATAAAGATTCTCTAAATGAGTTTAAAAAAATGTATACTGGCATAAGACCTGAAAGTTTACATGAAAGAATAGTTGTTTCAAACTTAAGACATGAATTAACAAATCATAATTATCCAACAGATACACAAGGTAATTTTTTTAGAAATGATATACGAAAAGTAGTTGGAACACAAGAATATAAAAAAAATGGTAAAGATTCTTATTTTCAAAATGCTGTAGATTATAATAAAAGAATGCAAGGTTTTATAGAAGCCTCTGGTGTTCCTATGAACAGAACTTCTTTTTTAGAATCTCTACCAGATGGTAAAATAAAATATTTAGTTGTAAAAGATATAGATTTTGACCCATATCCTAATTTTGTAAAATCTAAATGGTCAAGATTTGGACTTGCTGGAGAAGAAAAATATGAAGTTAGTACTCAAGGAGATAAAAGATTTAGTGCTTTAAATGCAAAACTTGAAGATGGTAGAAGTATAGAGCAACATTATCAAGTAGATGTAAAAGGATACAATAGTATTAAAGAAGGTAAAGGTAGGCGTCCAAAAAATAAAGATATAGATTTATATGGTGAATATAAAAAGCTTTGGGATAGATGGGCTGATTTAAATCCTAATCTTATGAAAGAATTAGCTATTAAATCTGCTAATAAAACATTAACTGATATGTATGCAGCTACTAATGTTTCACAAGCTAGAGCTTTGTCAGAAATATTAAATGAACGTAAACTTATAGCTAAACCTTCATCAGCAACTGATGGTGGTAGATTTTTTAGACAAAAAGTTTTTGCAGATATAATTAGGGCATTAGGATTTCCTAAGTCTTTTGATAATGTAAAACCTGTTAGTTTTGGATTACCTGATACAGGTAGCCATGGTTTATTTTTTCATAAAACTGGTGGTAAACGTGCAACAGGTGCAATAGAAGATTTAATTAATAGAGCAGGTGTAGATTATATAGTATTTGAATCAGGTAGTAAAATACGTGGTGCAGAAAATATAACAAGAGTTGACTATGACCCTGTAAACAATAAATATAATTTTAAAAAAACAGAATATGAAACAATAGAAAATGGTGTTCTTGTTAAAAAACAAAGAGATATTATAAACACACATAGTGCAGATATAGAAACTTTAAGAATGAATCCATCTACATTTGAAGATGCAGGTAAAGGTTCTAGGGGTACATTTATACCTATACAATTTTTTAAAACATTAACTAAAGAAGATACACCACAAGCATATAAAAATTTTATAAAACATTATTATAGAACTCCAAGATTTGAACAAGAATTAGTAAATGAGTTTAATAATACTAAAGATTTTACTAAAATAGAAAATCATTTAAATAAAGATTATTCTAACATAGATAGGTTTCCTTTAGATTTTGTTATAGAACAATTATCTAATACAGGTAAACAAGGACAAGCATTTAGAAAAGCATTACAAAAAGTAGCAAAAGATGATGCACCTTTTACAAGTAGTTTTGTAAATAAAGGAGACGAAAGATTTGATTTTTATCATGAAAAAAATAATAATTGGAATTTCTTAAATCAAGGGCAATTTGCAGGTAGTGCAATAGCAGCACAAGCTAGAAATTCATATTTAAATTCAGTTTCTAAATATTTTAAAAAAAGAGCAACCTCACCATTTTGGGAATATGGTGGTAAAGGTTGGCTTAACCCTGTTACAAAAGATATAGCATTAACATCTGACATGATAAATAATAGACAACTTAAACAAGGTGAAGTTTTATTAGATTTAGGTTACAAACCTATGAAAACAATATTAAATGATTTAAAAGAACTTGACAGAAAAAGATTAAATTATATTATTACAGGTTTAAAAGATGTTAAAAATAAAAAACAAATTAATAAAGATAATGAATCAAATTTAGGTACATTGTGGGAAACATATAAATATTTAAAGAAAACTAATTCTAGTCCTGATTTAGCTAAAACATTAGAAAATACATTTGATCTTTTAGTTATTCGTGTACCTTCAGATGCAGTTAGTGGAACTAGAGTTTTAAGATTTAAAGGATTTACTAAACAAAAAGGTACAGGTATCAATACACATAAAAAAGATGATGCTTATCTAGGAGGGGCTGATAAAGATGCTGATTCTGCATTTATTATTCAAGGTGGGGAAAGAAATCATATAATAGAATTAAATAAGAAGAACGTCAAGTTAGAGAGGGAAAATAAGTGGAATTTAAAAGAAGATAAAGATTATGATAGGTTAGATAAACAGCTTGGTGCTGAAAAACCTAAGATTGGTTCTTTTAGTAAGTTTAGTCCTTCGTTTAGAATGAAAGCATTTGAGATAGGAAAAGAAGGTGCTAATGTAAGAGGTGGTTTTATTGCTATGAGAGATGCAATGTATGACTTGTATTTAAATGTACAAGGTGGTAAAAACTTATATATATTTGAAAAAGATACTGGTAAAAAAACAGGCATTTATTTTGATAAAGAAAATAATCAATATATAAAAAGTAAAAAAGGAGTAGGAAGACAAAAATATGATGAAGAAATATTTGAATTAAAAATTAAACCAGAAGGAATTACAGAATTTAGAAAAAAAGTTTTTGGTTTAATAAATATTGCAAATGATAGTACAAAATACACAAAGATACCAGATATATATAAAGCTAAAGCAGACTTATTAAATACTTTATTTACAGCAAAAGATTTAAAAGGTAAAAGAATTGATTTTAAAGATTTAATAAAATATGATAAAGAATATACAAATTTTAAAGATGTATTAAATACAGCAGATATTGCAAAAATTTCAAAAGAAAGAGGTGATAAAAATGATGTAATAAAAATAAAACATAATGATAAAGATATTACTTTACCAACTAAACAATTTATAGGTGAAGTAATGAGATTTGATAAAAATTTATTTAACACACTTAAACAAAGAAAATTATTAGTGGAAGGTCCTCGTGGTTTAGAAATAAATAGACAAAAAGTTTTAAAATATAAAGATATAGAAAATTTTCATAAAACTTTTAAAAAAGATAAAGTAGCTCAAAATAAAAAAAGCATTGATTATTTACGAGAATTAAAAATGGATTTTGATTATTCTGGTAATTATCAAAGTCCTACTGGGCAACAATTTAAAAATGCTTTTAAAAATGACCCAGTTTTATATAAAATTGAAAATGCTGAAAAAGCAACAACATTTCAAAATAATTTAAGAACTGACGTTGAAAGATTTAGTAAATCTAATAATGATAAAAAGTTTTTAGAAAAATTAATTGATATTACTAAAGACCCTATTTTAAAGTTTCAAGATACAACTTCTGGAAGAAAAAGTTATCTTTTTGGACTTGATACTTTAGCACCTGCTACAATTAGAAAAATTAGTAAGAATACTAAAAATAATTTTTTTTCTGATTTAGATGTAAATATGAAAAAAATATCTGGATATGAATTATTAACCGAAAGATCACTAGAAGTTTTTGAAAGCTTTAGTCCTTCAAAGCAAAAAAATTATGACAAAATTTCTGAACAATTAGGTAAAATTTATAAAAAAGCAAATGAAATTAAACAAAGCCATAATGATACAAGTAATCCTAATAGAGGTAAACGTTTTGATACAAAAGATAATCTTGAAAAACATGAAACAGGTAATAGGTATGAAATTACAGATGGACAAATAAGAGATTATAAAAAAGTTATATTAGAGTTTGCTAAAAATAATAATGTAGATGCTATCCCATTAATTAAATTTTTTGATACTGCTTTACTAATACCATATAAAGTAGGTAAAAAAAATAAATATGTTGACTTTCCTACAATATATAGGATAGATAAAGATGGAAAAAGTAAACCAGAAAAAAAGGTTGAAATGGTAGATTTTTATAGACCTAATGACCATTTTTTTTCTTCTTATGAAGTAGGTGCTGTAGCTAAAAAAAATATGTTAGATAGAATGCAGTTGTTATTTGAAAAGTCTGATGCAAATTTACAACCAGGGTTTAAACAACAAACAATACAGTTTCCTGTTTTTGAACCTATTAGACAATATTTTAAACCTTTAGCTGAAAAATATACAGAGATAGTATCTAATCCTGATAAAGCTAAATCAATTGCAGATGATGTTTTAAGTAAAACTAAAAAAGGTGCTACACAATATGAAAAAGATAATTTAGATATATTAGCATTCGACAATAAAGATTTTCAATCAATAAAAGAATTTAGAGAAAATATTAAAAGATATCCTGCTATAGATTCTATAAATGATTACTTTATGGAATATTCATATAGACATCAAGGGGTTGCAAAAGATATATCTAAGATGTCTATTAGTGATATAAAAAGTATGAATGAAAATTTTAAGTGGATAGAGAGTAAACAAAAAGATAAGTTTAAATGGTTAACATGGTTAAGAGACCCAAGAGATATATCTGAAAGAGATTTAGCTCCATCTATGGTTAAAATTTATGATAACTTTTTATCACCTGTTAGAACAGCCAAAGGTATAGAACAAAAAAAACTAGCACGTTTTATTAGTCCTTTAGGTGAAATGAGAGAAGCATTTAAAAATGTAAGACTTTTACAAGATAAAACTTTAAATATGGATAATGAAAAATTAGCAAAAGAATTTGAATTCACTTCTTTATTAAATGCAAATGACAAAGTTACATTAACAGAATTAATTTCTAATAAAAGAAATATAGAAGAGCCTAGATTAACAGGTAAAAAATATACAGATTTTTTAAAGAAAGAATTTAATTTTAAAGAACCTATAAAAAATGAATCTGGTGTAAATCAAAGAAAATGGAATGGTCAAGAATTATTTAATAAATATGATAAAGCTACAACAGAGTTTTATGAAAGAATGGGTAAAGAATATATTTATACATATGATAAAAATGATAAAAGAATAATTTTTGATGATATTATTGATATTAAAAATCCAACTTTTGGCAAGTTAAATGAAAATATACAATATGATAAGAATGGTAGATTTAATTTAGAACATTTTTATAAAAAATTATTAACAATAAAAAATAATAAATTACCTGAAGGTATTTCTTTAGAACAATTATTAAGGTATCAATATGAATACTCAATGGAAAAAGATTTGTTAATTAAAAATAAAAATAAAAAACCAACCTTACAACAACGTATAGATTATAGGTTGAAAAATAATTTTACAAAACAAATGGGTATTGGTCGTATTGAACCTAGTGAGTATTGGTCAAGGTTAAATTATGGTCATAACACGGAATCAAGAAAAGTTATGCAAGAAAGCATAGAAAAATATGCTAGGCAACAAGCAGAATCAATAGGTGGTACTAAAGAAAAAATTGAAAAAGAATATCAAAAAATTGTAGAACAATTATTACAAGCTAGAGAAAAAAGTTTAAATAACTCAGCAAGATTTGAAGATGCATTTTTAGATAAACAATATGAAAATGTAGGATTTGGTTCAAGACCTCCTAACCTATTACAAAGAGGTGAAATATTTATTGATGGTTATGATAAAACACCTAATACTTTTTCTTCTTATAATCAAAGAACTATAAGAAGTTTATTTTCTAATATATCTGCAATATATGGAAATAGACAGATAGATTTATTTAGAAAAAACAAAGCTATGGATAAACATTTTCAAATATCTGATGATATAAAAAAACATAATTTAGAAGTTGAAGTACAAGCTAATGCTTTGTATAAAAAAATTATTGCAGAAGGTACAAAGAAAAATATAGCTGAAAGAAAAAGAACTGAATATATTAATAGAAATGAGTATAAAAATAATACAGATATGTGGGCTGATTTTCTTTATATTTATTTAAAAAATAGTTTAGGACATCCTTCTTTGCTTACTAATAGAATACAAAAGTCTATTGCAGGTGCTGATCCTTTAAAGTTAAAATTTAACCCATATTATTTTACATCAGATTATGCAGTTACTAAAGCTTTAGAAAGATTATATAAAACTGATAAGTTTAATAAAATGCCTTTTTTACGTAATGCACCTGAAGGTAAAGAAGCTAGAAGAGATTATTTTGTTAGAAGATTACATGA
>CEPE01124626.1_pt1 | contig 12216 bp, 15 predicted proteins | sample 530531 | NCBI WGS metagenome assembly CEPE01 (sample SAMEA2620273, study PRJEB7988) | marine metagenome | biome: marine biome (ENVO:00000447); feature: deep chlorophyll maximum layer (ENVO:xxxxxxxx); material: "saline water (ENVO:00002010), including plankton (ENVO:xxxxxxxx)" | depth 80 m
CATTATACTGTTACCTCACTTACTAATTGCATTACTCCACATGATGCTGGTAATGTTTGTGTTATTTGAATTGTTGGGTCCTGAGAATAACCTAACAATCTAAAATCCTGTTTGCCATCTACTCTAGCTGGGTCCTGTTGTATAAGGCCAGATGCAGTAGTCCTATTAAATAATGTTCTACCATTAACAGACATTGACAATGCTCCCTCAGTTTCTACTTTCACTCTTGTTATTCTCCTCATGTTGCCAGTTAATTCACTGCCTGGATATTGAAAATCTACTGGCATAGTTTCCAAGTTCATAAAATATGAATATCCTATATATGCCCTATCTTGATGAATAACTCCATCAATAACTTCATATTTTAGATTTAATAAACTTGCATCTAATGTTCCTGTTCCTGATACAGTTTGAGTTCCTCTGTAACTACCATCATCTTTTATTATATGAACAGTTTTGTTATGAAAATTAGATGGTATATTAGATATAGTTTGGTCACTTGCTACTTGCACAGCTACAGCACCATCTAAATGACATTCATTTGTAGAGTCTATTTCATCAAAGTTTGTAAACTTCTCTAAAGAGATAACTCCATTTCTATCTGTAACCCAAAATATATTCTCATTAACAGAACACATGGACATAACTTTATCTAAATGACCATCGGTACTAGGTGTTTGTCCATCGGCATCCCATAGTACCCATCCAAGTATAGATTCAGATAGAACAGAATGTAATACAGCTACAGTACCATCTGTGTTTACAAAGAAAATATATTCCTCAGGTCTGGTATCAGAACCACCGAAGCTACATATATCGATAGGAGCATTAATAAGATGGCTAGACCGTATGGAAACATCTCTTGGTGCAAAAGCTCCAGCAGATACTCTTTCCAAATCTCTAACAGTTCTACCATTCCTTTGTACATAAAAAGTGTTACCATTACATATATGAGGATTAGTTCGTGTTGATCCATAGCCTGTCATCCTTTCGATTTGAATATTCGTTGGAGTGAGAGGAGTACCAGCATCTTGTATAACAAGAAACTCTCCACCACTTGTAAGTATTTCTAATCCTTTGTTTGACACAATATGATATATTTCGTTTAATTGATTTGATGCTACAATAGTTTGGACGCTATCATTGTCCGCAGCAGTACCCACATCAAAGTTATAGTAATCTCCTGACTGTGAACCGAATAAAGCATCTGGTTGATTTGTTGTTCCACCAAACCATAATCTATTTTGATGGAATGTTATTGCTCTTGGATAACCATTTCTTGAACAGAATGATTGTTCTTTCCATTCTCTTGATGGCGGTAGATTAGCTCCAGTAATCTTAACTCCAGCTCCTCCAAAATCTCTGGACCCATTACCATTGGGATCAACATTAGCTGATGTTCCTGTATATCCAGTTACTTCATGTGATGAATTGTATACTGCCCATGCAGATATAGCATTAGTACCTACACTAAATCCTGTTGCTACATTATAAGTACTGCCACTAGGTAAGAAGAATCCAAAGTTACCAACACCTTGTGATATGTTTATTGTTGTATCTGATCCAATCATAAAGTGATCGTCATCAATAACCCTTTGTATTTGGAAATCACCATTAAGTCCTGATCTTTGTATAAGACCTGGCTCTCCAGCAAATCCAGTTAAAGACAATGTATCACCAGCTTTAAAGCCATGATTAACTAATGTAACCTCTACTGTATTTTCTCCAGCAGTAGACCTAAATGGATTTAATGGTAGCTCTATTTCAAGTCTGTCTTTTACAATACCATTAGCTTGTGTACCATCTACTACTGTATGTATCTCTATTTCCTTACCATGCCATAGTATTGACTCCTTGTTAGTAGCCATGCTACTTGTAAAAAAAGAATCACTAGCAAGTAAACTAATGTCACCAACATTGGAGCTAGGTTTAATGGTAACATCACTACTTGCTAGCTTTGAGTAGGGTTGATAGATTTCATATAAGTCTACTGTTCCACCATTACCAGTATATGTAAATTGTGTCACATTAGATGATTTCTTAAACTCTAATTTCTTTGCTCTAAAGTTTACATTAAAAGGCGTATTAGCAGTATCTTCGTATCTTTCTATAATAATAGGATTAAATGATTCATGGGTAAAAATAAATGTGTCGGCTTGTTGGGCGTATGTAAACTCATGTATATTGTCTGCGGTAATGGGTATAGTTGGAGTTGTTGATCCATCTGTGTAATTGTTAATAGTTGCTACAATAGTTTGACTTGTTACATCATACACAACAATCTTACCTATTTGAAATAAGAAAAGATATTCTTGTGTTTCATTAAATACAAATGGTTCTACTCTAGCATGAGTAGTAGTACCAGTTAGTTCATCCCAATATAAAGTACCTGGCCTCCTAAATACTGATCCTTGTGATGTTATTAAAGCATTTCTAAGTTTCTTACATCCAGCAGAATAAGCTGGAATGTCTGTCCTTGCTTTCATACGAGGATCCAATTCGCCTACAGTAAAATCTGTTTGTACAAATTTTATCTTTTTAGCCATTAGAATCTCCTAGCAAGTGTCCGTGAGTTACCTCTAAACTTAGCAAATCTATCCATTCTTAATCTCTCAGATGTAGTTTGTTGTGCGTCTACATTCCTTGCTAATAGATATTGTCTTTGTGCTTTTTCTTCAAAGAGTGCTGATTTGTTTTCATCTTCTGCTATTGCTCCAGCAAAGACAGATGCTAAATGAAATTGTAATGCTGTAATAAAGTATGGTGGAAATGTACTTGTGTCTGGTCTGTATGTATATTCAGCTATAACTTTGTCATTAACACCAGCATTACAGAATAACTTCTCTGTAAATATTTCGTATTGTATTGGGTTACCATTAACAGTAACACCATGTATCATAATTGATTCTTGTGGTATTTGATAAGCAGCATCATACCTATCATCATCTATTGGAGTTTCTGTTAACCTTGATAACTGTGTTATGTTTGAGGCAAACCTCCATCGTGTCTGTGTGAGAGCTGTTCTTACAATATCTTCATACAGATTCTGTGCTACTTGGGATTCAGTTGTTGTTCCAGAAAACGACGAAATCGGTGATGCACCGATTAGAACTAATCCTCTTGAGGCTATGTCTATGTCACTCCCTGAGGGAGTTGATGTTGTTGTTGTCATGTAATTTTAGGGGTAGCTGCGAACGCTCACTACCCCTATCCTTTTTGGTTAAGCTAACGCAGTAGTTGTTACGGTTGCATTGCCAGTAGTTGATGAAACTGTAATTACATCAACAGCAGCAGTACCTCCAGTAGCTGAAACAACAAGAATAATATCAAATTGTTTCAAATTGTTAGTAACATCATTAAAATAACCAGAGCCAGTTATAGTGCCAATCGCATCAGCTGATTTGTAATACCAAATAGCTGGTGAAGCACCACCGACTTTTTTCAATTCTGAGTCTGATAAAGCCATGTTTTACTCCTATACTGATTCGTCTATAACGACTTCCCATATACCATTAGAATCAACAGCGATTGATCCCATTGACATATAAGAGGTTACAAGGTTACTAACTTTTTCTGGAATGTAGTTTACTTCCGTTCTAACATCCGATCCTGTAGCAGTACCAATAGCTGATTTGTGGTAAGCAAAACATTTTCTATCATTAGTTGAGATAGGTAATGCAGAGTGCATAAAGAATGTAAAGCCTAACCAGTTTTTAGCTGTGACACCACTTGGGAAAGGTAAACCGCCAGCGCCAATGTAGTCTGTGTTAACAAACTCATCGATACCTAGTAGGTCAGCCCATCCCTCTGGAGATACGATAAAGTATCTGTTTCCATCATCAGGGATGTCAGCTTCGTTCATGGCTACAAAAGTAGATAATACTTTAGCTTTTGTAAGACCAGCTGAACCAGCTGCAATAGTTGAACCGTTACCAGCGTCAAGAGCTGAAATGATAAGGTCATCAGTCTTTCTTCCTAATGCGTTTGCAGCATTAGTAGCGACTACTTGTCTTTCATCAATGTTTGTCTTGAGTAGGTCTAGTGTATCAATGTAGTCAGCTGCATAGTAATCAGACAATGTGACATCGACATTAGTATGTACGAGGTCCATGCTTGTTACTTCTGCATGTCTTGACTTAGTGACTGCCTCACCTTTGCCGACTTTTTGGAATCGAGCTGTTGAGCCAGTTACATTGTTCACTTGGCGAGTTGTGTTTCTGAGTTTAGAACCAGCTCTTTGATAAGCAAGGTGGACTTCACTCTCGAACTGCGTAATAAACGCTTGATCTATAGTTAATGCCATAGATACTCTCCTTTAGTTAGAGTTAATAAAATACCTCCTGTTATCCTAGAGTATTGGTTCCAATTATCCTAAGGAATAGGGTTGGTCATCTACCTTTGGGCAGTTAACCTTAATTAATTATTTCTTCATTGTTCACGCAACGCACAAAATACATACGGTTGTCATCTTCTAGGTCTATAATATCGAACTTATGGTAGAGTAAAAACTTCTTTAATCCCTTTCTTCTTGAATCTGCTATGTTAAATATCAAATCAAAGTGTGTATTAAAGACTTCTACCCATGCTTTTGACTCTCTTAAGAATATAAACTTTTCTTTTTTACTTATGTTATTAGACATTAAAAGCCATATTCTACCAGCATTTTTGTACATCTTGTTGTTAACAGGGGGTGTATCTCTAAAGATTCCCCACATCATCATAGGTCCATGCTTGTTTACAGCTACCCATGATATGTCTTGTTGGTGTACATCTAATGCTTGAATACATGCTTCCATTGGTGTGCATCCAAGCAATTCACATTCTGCAATATCTTCATCTGTTAGATTACCAGCTAACGCTGTGACTAAGTTTAGGTCAGGTTTGAATATACTAATTGCCACCTAATTTCTGAAACCCATCATTCACTTCTTGAACGAATTGTTCATCTCGCCTATTCTGATCCCAGTATCTTGGATCGTTCATCTTAGCTCTTAGATCATCTATAGTTAATTGGCCTGTGCCTTTATCTACTCCATCAGCAGTATTAACACTAGCTACTCCCATACCCATAACTCTTTCAAGAAAACGAATACCATTAGCAGTTTGTCCAAGCTGAACAACAATATCTAATTCTTCATTCTGAAAATTCTTAGATGCCCAATTTGTTACGCTATCTATTCTTGCATCAGCATTATCGCCTAGCTTTTTCTTTTCAGAATCTAAGTCTTGTTCGACAACAGTAGATTCAGCAAATTGTTTTATACCCTCATGGAATTGTTCATCATTAAATCCCTGTTCAAATGCTGTCTTTTTCCACCAGTCCAACATAGGATTAGCAAGTATATCTTCTTGTGTGAATCCCTCTATCTCTGGAATTGTATAAGCATTTTCATCTGCTGGTCTATTTTTCATTTGTTCTGCTTTAAGTTCACCTATCAGTTCTTCTTTAAAGTCATCTTTTCTTTTACCAATCATACCCTCTAATTCTGTATATGATTTAGCTAAAGCTACATCATCGAGCTTTCCATCTTTCCAAAATTTTTCTGGTACATGTTCAGGTCTGGTTGGAGTCTGGCTTTCGGTTGGTGCAGATTGGGTGGGAGGGAGATCGCCAGACTCCGTTGTTTCTTCTACTGCTTGTGGCTCTACTAAAGATTCATCATTCATTTGTTTGCTCCTTTGTTGCTTGATGTTGTCTTATTCTTGTTTCAATAACGCCAACTAAAAACCTCTGGCCCTCTAAATGAAACAAAGCATCAGCTTTTATTTCTGGTCCAGCTACTCTTTCTGTTGTTATTGATTTTAAATATTTAAGTGTTTCAATCCCATGTGGTGTTCCGAAAGTAGTAGCCAATAAATCATTTAACAAATCATTATCTTTTTTACTTGTTTCATACCCATCAGGACCCAATATCTTCTGTTGTTTCGGCATTTGGTATAGCTCCCATTTGTTGTGCCTGTTGTAAAACTTGCTGTCTATCAGCATCAGTCATTAACAAATCCTCTGGCACGGAGAATTTTTTAGCTAAGAATTTAGCAACCTCATCACCTTTAACTAACATAGGTAACATCTGTGGTCCAAACCTAGCCATGACCAATTCTAAAAATCTATCTACTGATGCAATATCTGTTTGCATCTGTGCTTGTGCTAATGGAGAGATACTTACTACTTTAATTTCTCTACCATTAATCTGTGGTACTTCTATTCTACCCTGTTTCTTAAGTATGTGTATAACTCTGCGTAAGATTGGAGTAACCAACTCTGCTTGTAATCTTCCAAAGGCTGATCCAATTCTTCTTGAAAGGTCTGCCATTCTTTCTGCAATCTCTGTTGCAGAGGCTGGGGTTTTGTTTGGATCACCAAGCATATCATTGTATAAAGCTCTTTTGATATTGCTACGCATATCCGATAGGATAATATCAGATATTCTAAAATCACCAGCATTTTGTATTGGTTGGAGTCCTGACGAGCCTGGAGCTTTTGGTATGACTGTGCCTGGCAATAACTGTATTGTATCTGTATTAACAATACCATCATCTTCAAGTTGATATATACCTGATATAGCCATCTGCGCATTTTCTAATATCATCTCCACAGTTAAGTTAGTAGTCTTGATTGCTGCCATAGCGTTCATCAATGGTCCACGACCATATACTTCTCCAGCACATTTACCCCAACGGAAACAAATGTATGGATTAGAACCATTACCATCCATTTCTCTATGGACTATCTTGCGCTTTTCTTCTTTTACTATAACACAGAAATGATATTTCTCATCAGGTAAAACAGAATAATCTCTGTATACTGTTTCTACTATTGTAACTTTTCTATCAGGGTTTCTTTCGATATTCATTTTCATATCTTCTGATACATCAGCATCAGGATATGCAATAGGTATATCTCTATATCGTATTAATCTTTTCCGATATATCGTGTCAATATCGTCTTGAGGTCCTGTGTCCAAGCAGATATGAGGGAGCGGAATTGCTGTAAAGTTGACAGGGTTAATTGCGTCACCTTCTTCCACAAGTAAGCAACCTGTTCCAACAGCCAAGTCCAAGAAGCTTTCATGTACTTCTTGATTAAAGTTGGAATTTTGCAGAACTTCAAATACATATTCTGTAACATCATCGAGAGCTTTGTTAACATCTAATCTTTCCTCCTCAGGAACTTCTTGTCCTCCTACTAAGTCAGCCCATCTGGCAAAGTTGGGAACAATTCCAGCTTGTAGTCTTGAAGCAAATTCTTGTACTCCTACTACAGCTGTTTCATCAAAAATTTTGTCATGTCTATTTGCACCTTGAGATTCTTGAAAGAAACTTTCTCTCTGTGGTAGCGCATATTCATAACATTCTTCAAAGGTAGGAGTCCATAATTGTTTAGTAGCCTCCGCTTTACTATACCTTTCAAGTATTTTCTTTACATCATCTTCCATCGTCTATGAGCCTAGAGGATAACCTCTACCTCCGCTCAACCCAGTAATAAGTGATCGTCTACCGAATCCAGATTGCAGTAATCTTTCCGCTTCCGTTGCCTCAGTCTTAAGTCTAGTACGCTCGTCTAGTTCGCTTTTTAGTTGAGCTGCTCTTGCTGCTTTTGCGTCTTGACTTTCCTTTGGCGGTTTTGGTGTTTTTAAGCACATATTTTTTCATCCTTTATGCATTGGTAGTAACAATTAGAAATTGAGCAACGCACATTACTTTTTCATCCAGAAGTTTAACAGCAATACTAGGAGTGCTGCAATACCAAATATATCAAAATAAGTAAGTGTCATTAGAATTTACTCCAGAAACTTTTTTCTTTTTTTCTAGGTCTTTTCTTATCAAATGGATTAAAGGATGCCTTTACTTGAAAAGCATCCCTTAATGCGTTCCCATGTGTTATCCCTCTGCCCTCACCAGAACCTAGCATCAGGTATTGTAAGGCATCATGCACATGGGAGAATCTGTTTTTGTTTGGTGTTTCTTGGTATCTTTCCTGTCCTGTTACTTGTAATCTTCTATAGTGATAGCCACCATCAAACCCAGCTATAAGTTCTTTACATCTTTTATCTATGATTACTCCAGACTGGCCCTCAAGCATACGAGTTAGTCCAGCATTTACAGACTCTAACCTTAGACTTACATCATTACTAGGTGCTGGATAGACTTGTACTCCAGCTCCTCTCATTATCTGGAATGGTGTACTCTCATCAGTCTGCGCTCTGAAGTCACCAGCTGGATCACCCCACATTTGTAGGTCACAACCCTGATAATTCTGTGCAATTTCTTGTCGCATTAGCTCTGCAAATCGTACAATACCCATGTCAATACAGACAACTTCCTTTAATATGTGCCATCTTCCGCGAATTTTTTGGGCAAATACGGCAGCTGGAGTCAATCCAAAGTCCATACCTACATAAACTGTATTGCCATTTGCTACTGGTATATGTTCTTCTGCTACATGAATAAGCTTATTAAAGTCTGGATATACTGGTTTACCATCATCTAATCTACCTAATCGGTTCATAACATAGATGTCTATCCAAGATTTAGTCTTACCATTGACTATATTCTTGTAGTAATCTGGGGTTAAATGCTTTTTGTTTTCTGCTTTATCGTTAGCTTTGTAGCCTATAACTTCATTCTCATCATTCTTATTTTCAATCATACCTCCTGGCTGATTCCAAAATGCCCAGTTATCAGGCTTTACTAACATTAATGCTTCTTCTCGTGATATATGTTCTGGTACAACAGAGTCACCAGCCATGATAGCCCACCAATGATCTTCTTCTGGAGCGTTGGTATCACATATAACTCCATACCAAGTAGGTCCACCATCTTTCATAGAGGGGTATCTACCCACTCTCATAGTACACGCATCAATAATAGACTTAGGAATCTCTCTTGCCTCGTTCACCCATATACCAGTTAGCTCTAATGATAGCAGTTTCTTCACATCTTCTGGTCTATCTAGGGCTAAAAAGATAATTTCAACATCTAAATCGCCTTTTTTTATGTGGTGTGTAAAGGGAACAGACCATCTAAAGTTTCCCCAATCATTCTCAGGAAACCAGTCAAGCCATGTTTTTATAGTTGTTGTGCGTAATTGTGGGTTAGTATTCCTTATAACTGCCCATCTGCTGCGCCGTTTTCCATCTTCCGATGGCTTTTGTAGTAAGGCACGCCTAAACATTTCTATGCAACATGCTACAGATTTGCCAGAACCTACTGGACCACGAAGCCCACGAAAGAACGAATCATCTTTCATAAAGGTTTTCAAGGTGTCACCATCTGGTTTGTATTTAAGTTGCACGCTTACTGATCCTTTCTTCGTAACAAGGTACGCAAATTCTTATATCACCACCAGTAACAACAAATTTATCGCCTTGATGTACAGACCTTTCGCATATACGACACGGCCCTAAAAGTCCTCCCCTTTTGTTTTCGTATAGCTCCTGAGGTGTCATATCCCTCTTTAACTTCTTCTTCTTTACTCCAACCACTATTCCTCCGTGTAGTGTTCCACCCTATCGTTAAATGCTTTTCGGACAAAATGGTCCAAAAAATTTTTCTGGAATAAGAGAGTATAGATGTCCTTATCCTCCGCATATACTCCAACCCTACCATCACCATGCTCAACAACACAAGTGAGAGATACAATGTCATCCCTATACTCCATAAGGTGATCAAGTACAGAATCAGTTGTATGCCTTGTGTTATCATCATTTAGTGTAAACTCTATTATGTTGTTATCATTTGACATGATGTTGTAACTATACACCAGTATTGACGAACCCCAACTCACAAAAATATTTACGAGCTTTTTTTAAGAATAATGTTTGAGGAGGAGAAGTAACGCAAATACGAAGCCGAGTTTTGGGGGCACCCCCCCAAACTACGGCTATGATAAATCAATAGATATTTTGATGTCACCATCCAGAAGATGCTGTGTCCTTTCTGGCGGTTTGAATCCAGCTCTATCTAATATATCCTTAGACGCCTCAAGCTGCACATACTCTGACTTAGCTCCACCAGAAAGGTTAACCATCTTCTGCATTGCCTTTGCAGATGCGATACCGATGTGTTCAGCAGTTCCTTTCATAAGAGCTTGTTGAATATGTGGGAGTTTCAGTAACTTACTGGCTTGCACACTTGCGTTCTTATCTGAGTAACCAGCATCAATACAAGCTCTCTTGCCGTTACCGCCATTGGTTAAATAGTTATCCACGAATTGCATCTGCAAGTCTGTTAAAGTTGTGACATCATTAGCCATGTATCATACCTCACGGTTAGTTGCTCTGCCGATTATACAGTTATGATTCGTTTCATGTCAAGACTGTTATCCACATGGCTAATAAAATATCTGTGATTTACCACGGTACATCGAACATTTTGAAGAATACATAAGCTGGTAATATGACAAAGTGTAGGATATACCCTGTTAGATGCATATAAGTATCTAGTATTGTTGCTAATATGCTCATGATTGACTCCATGCTTTGTCTGATATTATCAGCTTTTGTTCATAGTATTCTTCTGATGTTATGAGTCCTTGTGCATATAATGTACCTAGTACTCTTAATTGTTGTATTAATTCTTCCATAAGTAATCTCCCTTAATAATATATCTGGTCAACTATATGGCTACGAATTACAATATGTCTGGGTGCGGGCAGTTCAGCGCTCTACAGCTGAACAACACGGCGTATTGTAATGAAGTAATCGCCATATAGTAGGATATATTAATAATAAGGGAGATACTTATGGGAGTTATGATAACAATTCGGCGACCAAAGGTGCCGAGTACGGAGGAAAGCTCTATCGACAGATAGCTGGTGAATCTTAAGGTTAATTGCAGACGAAACTTAGCATTAACAGCTATACATAAGGATTGCGTGGCAATCCAAGTATAGCTATAAGATTCAATAGCTATTGCGACGATTACATCTGACGATGTTATATCATTTTGCTCTTTGGCTAATGCCATTAGCTTTTGTAAAATGATATACGCTTGGTATACTCACAAGCTTTAAGAACCTTTTCACTTAGTAGGCGCCGACTAAGAAGTCGGCGACAGAGCGGAGGATTTTTAGTTACGAAATTGGACACGCAAGCTAAGCTATTGTCCTACTATTTTATATTGTATTAGCCAGCTTATAAATTGTCCTCATTATAAAACCTAGGGAATAGATAAGGTTATGTCCAATTTAATCCGAGAGTTCGTTGGGGGAAAGCGTAAGGTTTGCGTTGCAAACCAAGCGTTCCCACCAAATCAACCCTAACAGGAAAATCGACAGAGGTTTCTGTCGATTTTGATTTGGTCACCATCGAATCACGGTTAAATGGTTACATAACCTACAATTCCGTAGGTTTTATAAGGAGGCCAAAATGGCTAATACAATTAAAATAGTGGACACTATCTTGTCCAATTTCGTAACTAAAAATCATCCTTGGATTAAAGGTATTAAAGCTGGTGAGTATACAGATGAAACTACTGGTGAAGTACGTCAGTACTTTAACAGTGTACCTTATCAAGTTGTGAAACAACTTGCTGAATCTCACAGATTGATTGTAAGACAACTCAATCGTGCTAAAGCACAAAAGCATAAGGCTTTAGAAACTAAGTTAGCACCTTACACTAAGGGTGGTAAGGTGGATAAATCCTTACCGATGCCTGAACATGTGAAGGTTACACATGAGGAATACAAAGGTATTGATAACTTACTTGAGTTTGTTAATGGATTTATCCCAGCGCTGGACTCAGCGCTTGAGTTCTTCGGTGGTGGCAAAGAGTTTGCTCACTACGATATAGTAGCTGAGAAGTTAGACGAACGTCTAACTAAGAAAGTTACACGAAGAACTAACACTTCTGCTTTAAGAGAAAGCAGACCAACTCAGACTATGGTCCAAGAGTTGGATGAATTCCTTGAAGAAAGCGAGGCTTTCGTCAAGGGTGAATCGGATGTTAATCCGATTAATCAATCCAATGATGATGGCGAAGCGCCATCAGTTCATTAAGGATTGATTCAAAGCCAGTCGGCTAACACCGACTGGCTTTTTTAATAATCGTATCTGGGGGAACTTGACCACTAGGTCAGACAGAACGCTTTGAGCTACCCAGTATGAGGATAATGTGAGTAGAAGAAAACCCAATCTCCCCATTGTATATCTTCTACTCACAAATTTTTTTAAGGAGAAACTAATGGCAATAGAAAAATTTGATGTATCATTTACT
>CEPE01124625.1_pt1 | contig 12080 bp, 4 predicted proteins | sample 530531 | NCBI WGS metagenome assembly CEPE01 (sample SAMEA2620273, study PRJEB7988) | marine metagenome | biome: marine biome (ENVO:00000447); feature: deep chlorophyll maximum layer (ENVO:xxxxxxxx); material: "saline water (ENVO:00002010), including plankton (ENVO:xxxxxxxx)" | depth 80 m
CTCTATGTCACCTGTTAATACTTCTTCAGCCAGTTGCTCATAGAATAAGCGAAAATGTTCTAAACTCATAAAGCTTAAATCTTGTCTAGCTTGATGAGTTCGATAAATTTCGTAAGCGTTTTCTAATTGTTCTTCGGTGTACAATAACATATTATAGTATCCATTTTAAAATTTGTCAAGCGTTATTTTATAAAAGGCTGATATCTGTTTGCAATATTTACAAGTTTATCAGCATAGTCTGGATCAGAAGCATATCCTCCATCTTGTATAGCTCTTGCATACTCTTCTTTAGTTTTAGCTTCTCTTATTGCATCGTATCTAGGATGAGCTACTTTTTCTTTATAGCCTTCAAAAGATTCTTGTATGCTGTCATATACTCTAAAAGTTTCTTTAGACACTATTTCTTTGCCATCTATAACTTCTTTTGTGTTCATTTGTACAGAAGGTTGGTTTGCTTCAACTTCTGCTTTTCTTAAAACTTTAATTCCAAAAGGATTATTGTACTTTGTAGTTAAATCAGAAGTACCATGAGAAGACTCTAAACTAGCTTGAGCAGCTACTATTTCTGGATAAGCAATTCCAGCTTTTACAGCCATATTATAAAACTCTACGTATTGTCTTTGATCGTTTTTTAGTTCTGTAGCGTCTCCACCGTTTCTTGCAGAGAGTCTTCTACTAAAAGATCGATTGCTTTCTTTTTTCTTAACAGTTAAATTACTTGGTGAGTTGTTTCTAGGATTTCCGTCTTTATGATCAACATCCTTTCCGTCACCTTTTACAATCCTTCCTTCTCTTTTTAGCTTTCTGTTAGCGTTGTTTCTGTGCGCCCTGTCTTTCTTTTGTTTTTCAGAACTGTGATAATTGTCGTACTCTTTACGATAGTTTCTAGCTGTTCCTCCTTTTACAAATGTAATTCTTTGGCCCTTTTTAAATTGGTCTGTTTTAAATTTTTTATTTAAAGCTTTAGCTACGTCTGCCGTTAAACTTATTTCTGTAGGCTTTCCAATTTTTGGATTTTTAGCAAGAACAACATTTCCAACTTGTATTACTTCGTCTGATGATTCGATAGGTAAACCAAATTTTTTATCGTAGAAAAAAGAAGCTCTTCTAGGATTATAATTTATTTGAATCCAGTCTTTAACTTGATTGTTTTTTAATTGTTCTTCTGTATACTTTGTAGTTTTACCGCCTTTAATTATTTGTACGGCTTCGTCTCTAACACTTTTTTCTGATTGTTTTACCCAAGAACCATCCATTGCAGCACTAGGAGTTTTACCTCCTCCTACAGCAGTATAAAGAGCTGCACCAGGATTTTTATTGAAAAACTTAACATTATTAATTTTTGCTGCTCTGCCATAGCCTAAAACTTTATCTGCTTTAGGTTTATGAACAGTCATAATCCAAGTATTATAATTTTTATAAGAAGGAATATCTAAACGTAAAGAAACTTTTTCTCCTGATTTAAAAGTTTTATTAAGTTCAGAAATTCCAGATTTAAGTTTACTATCTGGTAAAACAGAAGCTACTTCTTCTAATTTAGGAAGTTCTGGAATTTTTGTTACAGGACCACTGTATAGTTGCATATCTTTTTGCGAAATTTTTCTAAAGTCATCATAGCTTATTTTTCCTTCTGCTAAATTTTTAGCGCTTATGCCAAGCTCAGTTTCTAATGCTTTCGGAAGCGGTTCACCTTTTGTTTTTTTTAATTGACTTTTAATTTCTGCTCTTTTTTCTGGACCAAGATTTAACGGACCAAATATTTCGTCTAGTTCTGTATCTGTTTTATCTGTAGGAACTGTTTTAGTTTTTGGTCCTTGTATATTTTTAATAATTTGTTCTTCGTCTTTTTCAAGTTTTGCAGCGCCTTTACTTGCTTTCTTTGAAGCTTCTTTAAGTATAATTCTTAAAGCTCCTCCACCAACAAAACCGAGTCGTTCCATTTGTTCTTCGTAAGGCTCTCCTGTAAAAGGATTGATTCTTTCAGAGGGTTCTTCAACTACATTGGGAACAGGAAAAGATATTTCTCCTCCATCAAAGTTTTGATCTCTTTTATATTTTTCTTTTAATTTATCAAAAACATCTGGATCAAAATTTAATATTCTAGGATCGTTTCTGCTTTCTTCGTCTCCATGTACAAATAAAGGAATAGCGGACATTTCTTTATATACTTTTTCGTTGACATTTATAAAAGCTCTATAAGGAGATTCTTTTTGTTCTTCAGAGTACATCTTGTTTTCAGAATCAACAAACTTCTGTAAATCTCCTTGAGTAAGTTTAAGAGGAGTAAAAAATTCAATTCCTGTAACCGATCCTTGATCTCCTACTTGGGCTAATTCAAGAGCTTCTTCTAACGATAAACCTACTTCTTCTCTTAAAACTTTAACAGGGCTTGCATTTATTGTTTTGTAGTTTTTTGTAAACCAAGTGATAGCTGCCGTTTTCTGTGCAAATTCTCTAGCATATCCATAATATTCTTCGTTTAATTGAATTGCAAGTCTTTCAAAATCTTCTGGAGATTGTCCTTCATAAAAAGAAGCAGCTAGTTTTTCTTTTATAGTCCTTTGTCTTTTTTGAAACTTTCTGGCTGTCATTGCATATTGTGCTTCTAAATATTCAGTTGTTAGTTTTATATCACTCCAACCAGTCCAAAATTTTATTTGTTCATTTGTTAAGTTTATTTCTTCTTTATAAGGAGTTAATCTTTTTCCAAATGTAGGAGAAGCAGGATCAGTGTCTATTTCGCTTTTTCTTTCTGTCCTGTCTTTATATCTTTTTACAGCTTTTATAGTTCCTGGCATAGTTGCTTCTGCTAATCTAGCCAATAGAATCGTTAGATTGTTAGTGTTTAAAATTGCATTACTGATATAATTTCCACGAGTATCAAATTTTTGTGTTGGATCAAATGGATTTTCTATTAAGGTTGGTTCAGTAGATCCTTCTTTTACTTGATAACCTTGTCCACTTTCTGAAAATGTAAAATGACCGCTTATTGCATTTGCAAGTAAAGACCTATCTATAAAAGGACCAGCGCCATCAAGAATAGTCTCTTCAACAACTTTTACAGTGTCTTGACTTGGATTTAATTTTAAAGGATCATCATCTGTTAAATATTTACCTATTCTTCTAACAAAGTAGATAGGAAAATTATATGGATTATATCTGGTTGTAGCATTAACATGAGGATATCCTTCATCATCTACATAAATACTAAAGTTTGTGTCTTTTTGATAGTCAGGAGCAACTCCTACATTATAATGTTCTTTAGCTTCAATCTCTCTTTCGTCTTTTGTAAGCCTATCATAACCTCCTTCTGCTAAGTAACCAACAGCACCAAATGCAGCGCCTCTTCGTATTCCTCTTCTCATCATTAACTGGCCTGCTTCTGTTGCTCCATCTTTAATCATTTCACGACCTAGTTTTATTTCTTGAAATGTTCTTCTCATTGTATTAGCAGCCATTCTTATTGATTCAGCACTAAAAGAAAAGAAGGTAGATATTAAAGGAATCCCTCTTAATTTTTTTACTCCTCTAGGAAGAAAATCATAATTTTGTAAAACACCACTAACAACATCTGATGCTTCTTGTTTGGTGTTTTCTATTCTGTATTTGTTAAACTTAGGATCTTCAGGTAAAAGATCATTAATTTTATTAAAAAATTTAGTTTCTTGTTTCCACATTCCAAGCTTAAATAATTCATCTCCAGACCTATAAGCAGTTGTAAATGCTTCGTTTAGATATTTAGCACCTGTAAATCGATACAAAGTATCAAGCATTTGCCATGTTTTGCCTTTTCTTCCTTTTGTAAATTCTTTAATTCCTTGTGTGTATTCGCTTGCTAAAATATTCTTACCAAATAAATTATATTCTGCAGCCTCTGCAAGTTCTTTTTGTATTTGTTTATCTGTTGTTTTTGCTCCTCTTTTTACAAGAAGTTCTAAACCTTTTGCAAATTCTTTACTAAACGGATTGTTTCCGTTTGCCATTGCGCCTATACCAGCTCCAACTACGTTAATAAACTGTGTTCCGTGAGAATAAATAGTATTAACGGCATGCATTATACTTTTTACAAATCCTCCTGCCCTTGCCCATTTTGCAAAGTTTCCTTGACCGATGAATAAACTTATTTCGTCTACGTTCTGAATAAATCTTGCATTAGCATCGTTGGTATACATACCGCTAAGCTTACCATAACCTTCTGGAATTTGTACTTTAAATCCTGAAGGCGCTGTATTAAGATCTTTAAAAATATAAAGTCCTCTTCCTTGCTCATGTATGTCGTTATAAAATTTTTGTTCTTCTAATCTTCTTACTGTTTTCGTTGCTGAAATTTCAAATTTGTCTAAAGGATCATCAATACGACCTAAGAATTTTTGTACGCTTGTAGGCATTTTAAGTCTTTCTTTTAATAAATTATTTAGTCCTTTATTTGAGTATTTTGATTTTACTCCCATTAAAGAAAAATAATCTTTTCCTTTTTCTGCTTTGGCCAGTCCTTCTATAATTGTATCTATAGCTGTGTCTAGTTCTTTTTGTGCAGAAGAAACTCGAATTTTATATTGCGCTAATGTTTCTCCTTCTTGTTGAGGAGCAGTTAATCTTCTGTTTAATTCTTTTCCTTTTGTTGTTTGTTCTAAATATTGTTTTTTAATATCAATTCTAGCTGCTTTTTCTAATGATCCAGAAGGATACCATTTTCCTGCTTCTCTTAATTTATAAGATTTTCTTACATAAAAACCAAGATTATCTATAATTTCTTCTACTTTCGTAGGATCCATATCTGGAAGCATTGAAAGCCTACGAGATAAGCTATCTTGATATTGTCGTAATGTTTTAACAGGTTCTCTAAGTTCTTCAGGAAGAAGTTTTAATTGACGATTAAACTCTTCTGTTTGTTTTACAGAAGGCTGAAAACCTTTGCTTGTTTTTATTGCTGGAAACCTTCTATCAGTGTATAAAATATTATCGATTTGTTTAAATATTTTATCTCTTTCTTCTGACCTTCCTACTGTAGGTATTTTTTCAAACAGTCTTTCAATTGTTGAACCAAAAGATGTATCAATGTTTCTTATAATATGAGCTATTTCAGTAAATTGTTTTTCTTGCAATCCTTGCATTTTTAAGTACCTTTCATGCATTTTTATAGGCACTCCTTGTCTAGGAGAAAAAGTTACTCTTAACCTTTCACCTACGGTTCGCATTAACTCATTTTCAAAATATTTAGAATTTAAACTATTAAACCATCCTCCTTCTAACGCTTCTGTGTCTGCCGTTCCTTTTTGTACGTCTCCTCTTTGTTCTGCTCTTTTTCTTCTTTCAATCAAAGATTCTTTAATTTTATTGCTTTTTCTATTTTTAATAGAGTTATTGTAGCTTGTTTTAATTTGATCAACAAAAGCTTTTTTAACTTCTGCACTTTGGCCTTTTAAGTCTTTAAGCACTTCCATAAAAGCATCTGGAACTTTTATTCCTGACGTATCAATTTTACCTATTTGTTCTTTACCTGCCCTATATGTTCCACCAGCTAATTTAACTACTCCAGTAATTCCTAAAACAGCAAGAATAGACTCTCCTCCCATTTTTATACGAGCTTCTAATTCTGTATCATCTTTATCATATTTAACAGGTTCTAAAATGTATTCTTCAAAAGAAGAAAACCAAGAATCGTCAGGAATCCATTCTCCAATAATGTTAGCTAAATTATCTTGCATTGGATCTAGAGCAAGTTGACCTGCAGCTTCAGCTTTAAGAAGCGCACCTGTTTTTTTAAATTTGTCAAAAGTTTTAATTGGAGCAGTTACTTTATTGACTCCTATGATTGCAGCGCCTAAACTTCCAAGCTCTCTTACAACATTTGGTCCTAAACCTTCAGGCCTTGTGATTGTTGGAGACATATATTCCCCTCGTTGTCTCATTTCAACATTTTCTTCGCCCACAGCAGCTTCGTATATATCTTGTAGAAGATATTGAGAAGCTTGTTTTTTTTGTTTTCTGGCTTGTTCTAGACCTTCTGGTTCTTTTTGAAAGTCAGACATGTATTTTTGATTTTCTTCAGATAAGAAAGCAACTCCTGAAGTAGGAGGTACGTAAGGGGTATCGATAAGGGTAGAAGCTCCTAAATTAAAGATCGCTTCAACAGGCTCTGAAAGAGCGCCACCGTAAGTTCTTTTTAGTTGATTTTTTTGCTCTTCGCTTGCTGAATCATAAATTCGATAAAGTTCAAATAAATTAGTCATTTTATTTTTAGTCTATGCCTAATATTGCATCAAAAGATTTATTTAACTTTCTTGCTCTATAAGCGGCTGCTTCATATGCGAATTGCACATATTGTTCTTCGCTATATGCTTTTTTCATTACAGTATTTCCGTTATCGTCTACTGTTAAAACATCAAAATAACCGCCACTGTCAAAAACACTGGCTCTATAACGTAACTGTTGAGTGTCTGACAAGTCTCTATTCGCTTCTGAATAAACAATTGTTGTAATACCAGATAGTGTCATTTTTTGTGCTTCTGCTCTCAGTACATTTATTTCTAACTCGCTAAAAACAGGCTCTTTTCCTGCAGCTTTAGCCTCGTTGTTTGCTTCTATGTAAGAAGTAATCTTAGTTAATGCGTTAAAATTATTTCTCATTTCGTTAGTAACACCTTGAAGTTTATCGGCTCTAGAAGCTCTTTCATCTTTATAAAGATCCCACATTCTTTTTTCGTTTGCGGATAAGCCCAGATAATTAAAATCAACTATTTCCTTTGAATTAGGATTTGAAGGGGTTTTGTAGTCTAGTCCTTGTATCATTAAAGAAAATCTTTCTTTTGACATGTTTTTAGGTAAAATCCTTCTATCTATACTTTGAAAATAAGTGTCATCGAATATTTGTAAGCCGTCTTCTAGTTGTTCTCTCATAGCATTAAAATCAATTCTTTCTTGATAAATTATATTTGAAAGATCTGAAGGCTTATATTTTTTTTCAGAAGAATCTAAATTGATTCGTTCTAAAACATTTTGAAATAGTCTTGTATCTAAATTCATAGCGTTAATTCTACGTTTTGCTTCTTCTTGACTAAAACCTATATCTAAATCGTCTTTTGGTCCAAACAACTCATCGGCTGTTCGATAAATAGGCAAACCAGTTCTTGTGTCTTTTCCTCTAACATCCCAAGCACTTTCTCCTTTAAAAGTAGTAGGAACTATAAACGGATCTAACTGTTTACTATTGTCTATATATTGTTTTTTATATATTTTTTCTAGTTTTATAGCGTCTCTTTCTATAAGAGTTAATGACTCATCTATATCAGTCGTAGTAGGATCATCTTTAGGAGAAAAACCAAAAATATTTTTTACTCCTTGAATGCCTGCTGCTGCCCAACTTCTATTTTTTGGCTGTAAATAAGCTTGTTGTTGTGCAAAATAGTAATCTTCAAAAGGAAGAGCAGCTTCTTCTAGTGTTTGTCTTCTAAGAATTTCAGCTTTTCTTATTTCTCTTTCGTTAACCTCTGTAGCAGGATCATCTTCCACATAAATTTTAGGAAGTTTTGTTATAGGATCTACTTCATATATTCCTTTTTCATTTGTTCTATATCCCATTTTTGCAAATAGATTATCTCTAAGCTCGTCAGAAACATTTTTAATATCTTCTTTTCTTTTTGCTTGCGCCCATTCAGAATTTTTTCCAAGTTCTCCACCTGCAGTAGTCCAAAAATTAGGATCAGCTTCATCTAATTGTCTTTCTGCCATTAGTTCAAAATAATCTGGAGTGTTCTGATACTTTTCAAACTCTTCAACAACTTTTTGAGTTCTTTCGTGTTGTTGTGTTATTTTTGCATTTTCTAAAATTTTTAGCTTCTCTAGCTCTCTTAATTTTAAATTAGAGTCTCTTATCATTCTGTTTTCTCTAGCACCTAGAAACCCTAAAATAGCAGCACCAATAAGTCCTTTTCTTCCTGTAGAGCCATACCTACCCATATAAGCTTGTGCAATATCTTCCCATGTATTATTTTCTTTTAACATATCTAAAGGATTTTTTGACATTTTTATTCTCCTCTACTTAATAAACTGTTTTGTGTTTCTTTTTCTACTTTTTCTAAAAGACTTGGAGAAAGCTCTATTTCTTCAATTTTTTCTTTTATTTCTGTAGGAATTGCTTGTGGATTTACTCTAGAACTTGCTTTCTTTTTTAAATCTTCTAAAGTTGTTACTTCTTCTTCCATTTTTTCAACAGAATTTTTTCTGTTTTTTAAAGGTTCATCACTTAAAAATTTATCTCCAGATTCTAGTACATATTCTATTTCTGCTTTTTCTGCTAAAGCCATAATCATATACATAGTTGGCTCCATTAATAAAAGCATTAAATCTGGATTCCATTTTCCTTCAATAAAACCAGTATATAAAATAACACTTGCAATATCTATAACTCCTACTCCACCTCCAACAGAAAGTAAAACATTAGATGCTGCTTCAGGTTCAATTAAAGCATCAAAAATAACATACATTCCTTCTCTTGGATCTGTGATTTCTGGAGATCTTTCCCAATTGTAAGGTTGCTCTTTAGAGTTTGTTAACGATTGTCCAGGAACAGGTCTTCCACGATCTATAGAGTTTTCTAAATATTGAATGCCTTCTTGTGTTAATTCCATGTTTTCTATGTCTCCTTGTTATACTACTCTAGGTAAACCAATTGTTGTGCTTGGGAAACCTAATGCATTAGGATTCACCAAACCTGTCATAAACGCAGTTGATCCTGTTCCAAAAGTAAGACCTTTTCTTGGATCATTTAGATTTTTTATCTTAGTCAGTACGTCTTCTGGTTGGTAGCTTGGTGCGAGTGGTGTAATATTAGAAGCTATTGGCGCTTCTTGTATAGGTTGAGGCATAACAACTCCTGCTCCTGTATATTCTTCTTCGCCCATAATCATGTTCATAGCTACTCCTGTTCCAACACCTTGTATTATTCCACTTGCAATTTTAGCAGGGCTGTCCATTTCTGCGTAAACCTTAGATCCAAAATCTCTTAAAACTTCTCCTGCTGATCTTCTTTCAATATATCCACCGCCTTCTGCCAACGGAATATTTCCTTCTGCCAATGATTCAGTTAAAGTTTTATCTGGAGTTATCATTTGTGGAGGCTCTAATAAAGAAGTCGTTTGTGGTGTAGTAGTTGTTGCTGCTCCTCCAGTACTAGAAAAAGTTTCATAACTTCCTGGTTGATATCCCATTGTTCCTTCAGTTGGAGGTTTTGCAAAAAGATTATCAGAAGCCATACTAGGCTGATAATTAGGATCAAAAAACGTATTGTTTACAGCATCAACTGATTCAGTAATACTACTAGATACATTTACTGCATCAGGATTAATCATTCCGTTAGAAGACATAGTTTGTGCTTCTATGTGGTTTATAGCTGTTGTAGCAGCTTCTGAATTTGAACCAGCGTTTGCAACATTTTCAATCACTTGTTCAACTCCACCTGCTGTTTCTCCTGTAGTTGCTAGTTGTCCTGCACCTGCACTCACTGCGTCACCTGCACCTCTTTTTGTTGCGGTAACAGCTATTTCTTCTATGGCTGCACCTGCTGCCTCAGTTGCACCTGCTGTTGCTGCCTCAGTTGCACCTGCTGCCGTAGCCTCTGCTGCTGCCGTTGCTGTCGCTTCTCCTGCTGCTTTTGCACCAAATTTACCAATTAAGTTTTTAGCAACTGCACCCATAGCCATAGACAAACCAATCATGCCTACGATTCTACCAAGTTTAGAACCCATTAATTTCTTAATGCCTTTTTTAATTTTTTTTCCTAGTCTTCTTAAAAATTTCATTTTTGTTTTATTTTCCTCTTACTTAATATTATGGATTAGGTCCACTACTTCGTCTTGATGTATAGCTTCCTCCTCCTCCAGAAGTAGCATAAGCTGTTGTTAAAGATCCAGCAAAATTAGAAACGATGTTAGTTAAATAGTCTTTATAAGTTGAACCTGCTTTACCTTCATTTGCTAAAGCTGTAGCAACAATTTGAGCTTTTCTGTTTTCTTCGTTTTCTGCTGCTCTAAAATCAAAATCAGCTTGATCTCTTAGTTCTTGCCAAAGAAAAGCTAAAGCTTGTGAACTCATTTGAAAAGCGTTCTGAGCATTCTGTGCGTTGATAGCATTTTGTGCAGCAGTATTTATAGTATTTGCTTGTCTTCTCCACTCTACATTAGAAGCTTCAACTGCTGCTGCATTTTGAGCATTCCATTGATTTCTTGCAAAATCTTGTTGTGCATTAAACTGATCTACTTGAGTAACCAACTGTGAATTAAATTTAGAAATGTCTGCTTCAAGACCTACTCTTCTTGCTTCTGCTGCATTGTTCTGAGTTGCATTAAATTGTGACATTGCATCATTACGAGCAGCATTGTTCATGTCTATTTGAGAAGATAAGTTAGCCATAAATTGATTTGTTTGATTCTCACTTGCTGCATTAAACTGAGCAGCAGCATTACTAGCAGCTTGGTTGCTTAACATTCTTTGTTGAGCTTGTTGAGCTTTTAAAACTTCTGTTTGTTGTTTATTGTTTAAATTAGCCATATCCATATTTAAAAATGCTTGAGCATTCTGAGCAGAAAGCCTAGTATTTGCATCAAGCTCCGCTAAATCTAATCTAGACATATTTGCAGCATTTTGTAAAACTGCTTGTTGTTCTTGACTTGCATCCGTCAAAGCAACTGTTTGTAAGAACTTACTATTGGATAATCTTGCTTGTTGTTCATTATTAAGATTAGTCATGTCCATATTAAAGACTTTATCAGCATTACTAAGTGCTGTTTGTTGTCTCATTTGAGCATTCATTTGCTCTGCTTGTGCCTCAATATTTCTTTGAGACATTACACTTTCTTTTATAGACTGTGCATTGCTCTGTGCTAAAGGCATAGCACTTTGTATAATTGCATTAAACAATGCATCTCTACCTACTGTAGAAGCATCTAATCCACGCTGTGCTAACATTTCGTTTACTGCTGCAACTGCAGGTCTAGCAAAAACAGGAACTTCTCCTGATTCCATTCCTTCTAATAAAGAGTTTAATTGTGTTGATACTAAAGCTTCTTCAGGAAGACCAGCGATCATTCCTCGTTCTTCTTCGCTGTAATCCATAAGTTCGTCTTCTAAAACTTCAGGATCGTTTCCTATTAGATTAATTTGATCTTCACTTAAACCTGCTCTTCTTAATTGTTTTTTAGCACGAAGAACTCTTGGTAAATTAGTTCCTGCTATTTTTGCAGCCTCTGCTTTTGCTTCAGGACTTAAAGTTCCTGTAGCTGCTTGAACTAAAGCATCTGCAGCTTTTTGTTGATTAACATTAATTCCTTCTGCAGATAATGTAAGAGAAGCATCTTGCATTTGTGCAATAGCTTGAGGACTAACTTCTCCAGTTTGTGCATCTATGACAGGTGTTTCAGTAACTTGAGCAGCCTCCATAGTGGCTGTTTCTACATCAGCAGGCGCTTGAACATCAGGAGCTACTTTTCCTGCAGTAACCGTTTCTGCTCTTGGAGCAGTTGCCACAGAAGCTTGTGCTTTTTGTTCTGGTGTAAGATCCGTCATGGTTGTTATTTTCATGTCTCTAACAACAGGTTGTCCTGTTTTAGGATCTATTCCACCAACTTTTTCAGCGTCTGGTATAACTGCTTCTCCGCTCGGACCTTTTCCTCCTGCTATTTGTTCAGCATATTTTTTAGGATCTTTAACAGTAATTGGAGGTTTTGGAGGTTTTGTTTCGTCATTACCTCTAGGAGTTCTGTCTCTTGGTCTTCCTCCTCCTGTGTTTCTTGTTTCACTTTCAGTAGTAGGTTGATCAGGAATAGGTCTACCTACATTCGGATCAAAAGCAGGTGTCATTTCTTCTTGAGCAGGATCTTTAATAGGAGCAGGCCTATCTTGCCTAGCAGGTGTAGAAACCATAGGAGAAGGATCTGCTGTTATATTTCTATCTTTAACTTCTTTTTGAAGATCTCTTTCTGCTTGAACTTCTTGTTCTGCTTTAGAATTATTATTTCTTCCTCTTTTAGGACCACTACCTCTAGCCAAAGCAACTCTACCACCTTGTCTCATATCAAGTCTAT
>CEPE01124624.1_pt1 | contig 12022 bp, 8 predicted proteins | sample 530531 | NCBI WGS metagenome assembly CEPE01 (sample SAMEA2620273, study PRJEB7988) | marine metagenome | biome: marine biome (ENVO:00000447); feature: deep chlorophyll maximum layer (ENVO:xxxxxxxx); material: "saline water (ENVO:00002010), including plankton (ENVO:xxxxxxxx)" | depth 80 m
CAATACCTCCAGCCATACCGGCAGCACCGCCGGTCAACGCCGTCAGCCCCAACCCAGCAGCCATGCCAGCCACTTGGCTAAACGGACTTCCCTGTTGTGCTAGTTGCATTTGGTTTCCGTAAATATTTCCAGCAGTTTGTGCGAACTGATTGTTACTCATCACACCGACATTGGACTGTTGGATACCCGTGCCTTGAAACGGTGCAGCACCTTGCTGCGCTCCGCTCAATTGACCAAACTGCGCTGTCGGAGCCACTCCCGCGCCAAACGCACCCATGTTTGCAAGCTGCTGCTGGTACATGCGATAACCGACATCACCAACTGCCATCGCCTCCTGCACGCTAGGTGCATTGCCAAACAAATTACCGCGTGCCGCTTGTGCGCCGCGTGTGCCTTGAATTGCTGCTTCTGCTGCTTGGGTAAAATATTTTTCCGGCCCCTCCATAATCTTTTTGGCCATATCCTGCCGCATCTTGAACCCCTCCGGATCGGCTGCTTCCAGTTCACGGCGGCGCTGTTCGACTACGGCAACGCCAAACTTTTCAGCACTTTCTAAACCGGCTTCAGCGATTCGGTCAGCGGCTTCGATGTAGTAGTCCAAATCAGCACGCGACAAATCGATGTCGCCAATGCCGGTAAAATCAGCTTCAGTGACTCTGCTTCGGCCCGACGCATCCTTGTATTCAACAAGTCCCTTTTCGCCCAGCCTTGCCAAGCGATCCATTTTTTTTCGCGCCTCAAGCGTTTCAATATCAGCAGCCGCTGTTTCGCGTGCCGCTGCGCCGTAATCGGGTTCGTCTGAACAACATCCCATTTTACTATAAACTTTTGATCATTAAATTCGCACTTCCCATATTTACATAGTCCAGACGGTTCATCACTGGAAGAAACGGCGACTGATTTGACACCGGTACTACCAGCATGTTTGCGCCGTTTACCCGAACCATGTTTTCCAATACATTAATAATCTGCATACTGTCCCTTGCTTTACATTTTTTTGAATGAAACCAAGTGTTTACCGGAACCATTGTGCCAACATTGGCATACCCAACAATTTCACCGCCTTTTTCAAAAACGTGAGTTGGGGTAATGGCAAAATGATCATCAGCAAATGCTTCATTGTTTAACCGTATAAACTCATCCCTATCCTTGACCGGTCTTACAACCGGCATTTTGTTTAGCAGTTCCATAAAACCAAATCTTACCTACCATCTTACATCCCTCCAGCTACCGCTTTTCAGCATCCAGACCCATGACAATGGCGCTCGCCTTGATGCCACGCAGTTGGATTTTGTTTTCATCAGCTTCAACTCGATATTGCACTTGGTTGAATGTGCCTTTGCTGATCGTTGAGTAGGCGCGTTTCACCACCTCTGTCTGGCCAAACGCAAACGGCAAGGCTTTTGGCAGCACCACTCCGCTACCAGCAGCCGTGTCAATTTTTTCAGTGTTCAGCCGCTGTTCGGTCAGCACGTCATCCCGTATTTGGAACACGTCAACCAGCGCACGACTGTTGTTAAATTCAAATTCAGCGTTACGACCTATTTTGTCGTTTAGCTGCTCGCGAAACACGAACCCACGGCTCTTAACAAACGACGGATAAAACGCGCCATCGTCCTTGAATGTGCTGTCGGATTCATCGTTTTGCGCCGTGTACTCAAGCCACTTCAGCGTTTTGCCGTCGTGCTGACCAAAGTTCAGTCGCAACTGTCCGCTAAATGCGCTCGCCGCAAAAACTGTCGGCGTCCATCCTGTCCAATATCCTGTCCAGGATTTTGTAATCGTATTGAAACAAAACGTGTAATTGTTGGTCGTCGATGCGTCTATTGGAACGGACAGCAAATAACGATTGTTCCAGAAAGTGGCGCACGCTTTTGATGCATGATCCCAGTTGATGCGCTCAATGTAATCGCGAATCGGAGTTGATACTGGCTGCGGTTGCACGATGGTTTGTGCGCCATTCAATATTTGGCCAATTGACATGACGCCAAAGCGCGACAAATAAAACACGTCACCACTTACTCCGGCGACCGTGCGGCGACCAACGCAACCAAAACGATCACTGATTTGCGTAATTGTAAAATTGGATGCAACCAGTAGGGACGGGTCAGCGTTGACTAGGTAGACGCTGGCCTCCTTCAACACAACTAAATTGTTGTTAGCCCAACTGTACAACGCGACCACCGGATCACCGGAATGGCCGCCAACTCGAAACTGCTGATTGTTTGACCACGATGACGTTTGGTCAGCGTCAATTACCTTGCTGTGAATGATGGCGTCATTTTCCTGACCATCAACACCGAAACCAAACAGCCTGTTGCCGTGCGACACCAGCCCGTCCATGATTAAATTCAACCCAGTTGGGCTGCCTATTTGCTGGATGTTGGGAGAGGCAGCAGGATCGTAATAACGCAAGTTGTTTGCGCCATCAACGATGAACAATTTGTCCACAAACTGAACCATGTCCACCATGTTGCTAGTGTTAAACGAACTGTTCGTGCCGGTGACTTGCGTCCAGCTTGAGTCGCTTGCACCAGCTAAATAAAAGCCACCGTTCGATACACATGCCAGTTTTTCAACCGATGTAACTGGACGGTCATAATACGCTAAACCTTGAATGTTATTGGTTAGCGCTGTGCTTGGGTGTTTGACCGTTCCTTTACGTGTGACGACAGTTCCGAACGTATCAACGTCCATGTTTTTTGCGTCACTGTACTGGTTGTCGTTTAGGAGATTTGGGCGAACATCACTGACTTGCCCTCCGACAAATGAAATTGTGTCGTCAAAAACTAGCGGCTCATCAAGCTGGTTGGACGCAAATCGTGGCATTATCGGAAATCATTTTGTGTCCACGCAACCTCAACATCCGGCACAAGCTGGATCATCCGCGCTGATTGATTTTTTTCCATGTCCCGCATGAGTTGCATGTGCGCTCCCGCCTCCTGCAACTTCGCCTGTGCCTTTGCGTACTGCTGCAAATACTCCAACGCATCAGCTTCAACGTATGTAACCAGCGCGTTGTCGATCCCGCTAATTGTAGGCGAGTCGGAATCACCTAACGGCGTAATGACTAGCTTGCCCAACACTAACAGCGTTTTAGTTTGGTCAGGCACTCGCACCAGCTTGATTCGTGGACGTGTGCCGCTGGCGCTTACTGACTTGGACAACACAATGAAGTCGGTTGGCGTCCCACTCTCATCCAGTAAAGCTGGGTTAATTTGAAAAACGCGCTGGTAATCAACTGGTGTAATTTCGCGCTCATCCCAGTACGCAGATACTGGAAAATCCATTTCAATTGTTAAATCAACTGTATCCGTGCCAGCACTTACAGTTGTTGAATACGTGCCAAGCGATTCGCGCCACAACTCGGCGTTCCAAATCATCTCGTAACGACGATCCACAAACTGCTTGAAAACGGCGATGCTATCGCTGTCAGTGCTATGCACCTTTTCGCCAACGTAATTAGCTATTTCGAGTTTCGTCATTTAATTGCGTAATGACCGGATTCCCCAGCAATGTTGTCCAATGTGATACCGCTAAATGTTTTTAAAGCGAAAGCGCTACCACCGTGATAAAGTTGCACTTCGTTTCCTATTGTTGAGCCATTTGTAATGCCGTTTTGCGTAAGTGCAGCGCCCATGACGCCACTTGAAGTTGCCGCACTAATTGCACCGCTGATTGTTGTGTTAACTGTAAATTGTGTTGAGCTATCAACTACAGCAACTGTGTGTTCCGCGTTGAAAGTTCCACTGGATTCGCCCGTGTTTGAAACATCAATTATGTCCACTTTGTCACCAACTTCCAACCCGTGCATTGTGCCAGTGGTAACTTTTAATCGATTATCACCACCTCCAACTTTCGCCAATGCTGTAATTGTTGACCCAGTTCGGACTTTAATTGAAGTATTATCACTGTCAGACATTGTACCGGCTGAAGCGACACTCAAATCAAACTTGTTACCCGACAACATTGGGTTGGTAGGCGCATCGTTTAACTTTGGATTTGGCAGTATGACAATGTAATCACCGGCTGTTGTGGTAATTGTTCCACGCACAATCCCGTAACAATCCGCAATACTTAACAACCCGTAATTACGCGCAGTGTGCAGTCCCTTGTTAGTGAAAACAGTATGTATTTTGTTCAGCCCGTTTTCATCTACAACAAAATGCTGACTGTGATTTGGGTTCGACGCACTGTCAGTACGCAGCGTTTCAATTGCTATGTTGGTTGGCCAACTGCCATTGCCATAAGCTGAACCGTAAACGCGGTTTGTGGTAAGTCCGTTAATATACAGCGGCGAATATGTTGCCGGTGTGTAGTCGTTGTATTTCCAGTTGTTACCGGTGACCAACAGCCCAGCGTTGTGCCGGTATGCATCGCCGTCACCGTCCTCCGCATACGCGTAAGTAACAGCCGTCGCATGTACAACAAATCCATGCGTTTGTGTGTAGTCGTGACTCGTACCGGTTCGGCCAGACGGATCGGGAACGGTTATCGAGTTGCCATTAACACTGACGTTGGTCGTGCCGTACAACTCAACTGCACGCTGCTGGTGTTCAATGCTGTTACCGTTGATTATGCATCCAACCGGATACCGCAAGTAAACAGCAGTTTCACCGATGCGATGGGGGATGTAGTCGTCGCCGCTGCCGCTTGCAGTGAACCCGTCAAATCGGTTGTTCGATACCGTGTGATGCAATCCGTTCATGCGGACGCCGAAACGCGAGTACCGAATATGATTGTCGCTAAATATGATCCCCTGCGAATCGCCGGTCGCCAACAGTCCCACATAACATGCCTCAAACTTGTTGGCTAAAAATTTTAAATCAACACCAAGCGTGCGAGTTTGATTTGAGCTACCGCTGTTAAGCATTACCCCAAACATTCCCTTGCTTGCATTGCTGGGAGTTCCGCTGATGTCACTGCTGGAAAACGAGTTGAAACCGCGAAACGCCAAGTCATTGTACTTGTTGTTTTCGTGCGTAAAACCCGGCAACCACAATCCAATCGTATTATCCTCAACGTAGCTGCTGAACTGGATGCCACTGATACCGGCGTCCATGTCGCGCACACGGTTTTTATTTCCGGCTAACGATTCATCAGCAGCTTGTTCAGACCCAGTTGGGTTATACCCCTGCGAGTAAACATCGATGGTTCCTACATCGCTGCTGGCGATTGAACCAGACTCAACGTACCCAACTAATGCAGTTGATGATGCCGCTTCGTTTGCGGCTACAACAAACACACCGTTTGGAAAATTAATTTTAGTTCCAGGATATATGCGTTGACCAGTTGATGAAACAGTTAGGCTTTGTTGTGCATAAAACTTTTCATTGTCGTCAACCCCGTCTTCGTAATAAGCGCCGCTAAACGGATTTGTTAACGTACCACCCGTGAGTGTGCCGCTTGAAGCTAGGTCGTTTGTGCTGGTGTAGTAACTGCCTCCTTCAGCGTAAAAGGTAGTTGCTGAAAGCGTTGAACCGCTGTCGTATGCAATTGATGTAGCACCTTCAGCATACCCGCTTGCGTTATTAACTGTGAACGTCGTTGCTGCTGATAGGCTGGCCCCTGCGGTTACCGTTCCAACTGCATGGTAAATACCAGTAGTCGCATTAGCGGCAGTATAGGTCAGTTCATCACGCACCAGCATGACCGAATGCATGCCGTTGATTCGTAGCGGAACTTTGTAATCAGTTTTATCCGAATAATACTTCCACTTACGCTCGTTTAACGTGCGGCTTAAATTGTATGTCGTTCCCCCAACGGTGATCGAATCAGTGTAGTCAGTGGTTTTTTTGACTCCGGTGCTAGTGAATGTGTCACCGGTATAACGAATAACCGTGCTGCCAGACCCTGAACCTTGAACATTGCAGCTTGGTGGTACAATTAGCGTCTTGTTGATTTTGTACCAACCAGCCGGAAACAAAACAGTGACAGCCCGTGCAGTGCGTGATTTATCCAATTCACTGTCACTGCTGGACTGCGCTTGCAAACCGCCAGCCGTGTTTTCGCCCTTGCCATAAGTGGCTTTAATTTTTTGCCACGCAACATCAAGCGCCTTTTGGCACGCTGCAAAATCAATGGTATCAAATAATGATTCAACCCACGGATAATCCGCTTGGATCGCAGCCAAGTTTGAATAACCACGATCATACGTGCCGCCTGTCAGCCACTGGGCCACAACCGTGCCGGTGTTATCAGCCAACGCGCCATATGCCATCACATCGATGACAGGATGTTCCGACGTGGCTGCTTTTGTGATAGGCAAAAACCCATCAGTCACCAATCGCGACTTGGCAGTGTCAGGGGTATCCCAGTTCTCGTAAAAGTCTGACTTACCCTCGTCAACACTGCTGGTAGTCAGTGAAAAATCAGCAGCAACTTCAGCCGCTACGTTTGACCATTGTATTTTACGTAGCGCCCCACTGCTGTTTTCCTTAACTAATATTTCGTCTGCTGATTCCAGCGAAGAAACTTCGTTTTGGTCAGCAATCACACCGGACTGCACCGAGGCGTTGTTGACTAAATTGTGAAAGTCCGCTGGTTGCAGCGAAACTCCAGTTTGCAACTCGTCAGCGGTGCGTATTTGTATGTCCGGCATGTCAGTATTTTACGAATTCATTTTTTCGGAAGAAGCTACCCCCTTCCGCAAAAATATCACCATCAGCGCACCGAATATGCTGTTGATCGTAACTGTCAAATCAGCCTCCCCGCCGAAATATAATCCCAGCGCTGTCATTACGGCCGCACCGGCAGTGAAGTAAGTTTTTTTACCTTTCAACATTTTATAATCACTTTCGTTTTTTTGTCATTGTCATTTTTGAGCCGGTTTTAGCCGCGTGCTTTTTTGCAGCAGCCATTCCTTTTTTACCGTACCCGAACTTTTTGCCTTTTACGTTTGGCATATTATTTTTTGCTTCGTTTTTTTGCGAACCCGCCTTTACCAGCTTTCATATTTGCATACGTTTTAGCCGATATAGTTGTATTTTTTTTGGAACGTGAAGTTCCCGCTTTTTTCCTAGCGTTTATGTTTTTATACAGACTCATATTACCATTTTTTACACGACCAATAGCGTGCGCTTAATTTGCTGGGTGGACTACTATCGCAACGGTGACGTGATCGAAAGTTGCTGCGGCGCTTTGGATTATCCTTCTTGATTTCCATGTTCGCATCACCATATCGAATCACTTTGGTTTTCGACCCCTGCTTTGCGTTAACAACAAATTTTTTGCGACCATATCCTGGTTCGCCTTTTTTGATGCGACGCGGCTTATTATATGCTTTTGGAATCGACATTATTTTATCAACTTCAAGATTTTAATGATGATGTACACCAAAGTTGCCAAGCTAACTGCACACTTCAATATAATATCCATGTTCAGCCACCACGTTCCGACGCTCGTGACGGAAGCTAGGCAAACTTTGATGTCATCAAGCACTATCACTCGCTGTCCGACTCAACTGGTTCTTCAAACGACTGCGTGAGCAATCCCATAAAATGGTTTCGCGCACCCAGCGTCTGTTCCAAGTTGAAGTTTATTTGACGCGCCTTGCCATCCAAGTCACTGACGTGTTGGACAAGTGTCAATTGCTGTGGCGACAAATCAGCCACGTTGTGTTCAACCCCGTTAATGCTAACGGTTTCCGATTTAGTTTCCGTTGTTTCCATTTTGTTTTGCTTCGTACTCGATGTCCACGAATGGACTATCAATTTCAAAACTTTTAGCGTCTTTCAGACTTATGCACCCGATCCCCACCAGCATTGCCCATAAGCAAATTATTATAATTGCGATGTTGTTCGCGCATTTCCGCGACCCGTTGTTCGAGTTCGCAAATTCGGTGCGTTTGGTCGGCTTTAACATTGTTTATAGCGTCTATTAATTTTATTAAAATATCACGATTTTCGCCAAGGCTATTTTTTAAATCATTCAGCAAAAATTGGGTCATTCGCCATATATAATAACCCAATGCAACTGAAGCAGCCGCTGGAAAACCAAGCGTTTTTATTGTTTCGACATCCACCCATTACCCCTTCAACGCCTTCACTTCAGCACTCAACTCCTGCACTGCTTTCAACAGCGGAATCACCAAGTTGCTGTACTTCACCGCCAGCTTTCCGTTCGCGCCGGTAGTCACCAAATCAAACTCAACACCGGCATCACTCATAGCCGTCTGCACATCCTGCGCGATCAGTCCCAAGCGCACCGTGTCATCATCGTCTGGACGTTCGTCAGCCGGTACAGTCACCGTCTTGTAAACAGCTTCTTGTGCCTCAACCGCCTCCTTGACCAAACGGCGTTCAACAACTTCCTCAACTGCTGGTTCGGCTGGTGTAATTACGCGCACTTCAGTTCGTGCTGGAACAGCCGGTGATACCAAACGGCGTTCAGTACGTTCCGGTTCAGCTTCGCGTACCACCACCATCTCGCGAACCTCCTCGCGTGCCTCCTGCACAACAACAGTCTCGCGCACCTCCTCTTGCGCTTCTTGCACAACGTACTCCTCCATGACCGGCACTTTGTGCTTCATGGGTTCGTGTACCGCTTCAACTGCTGGTTCGATTTCAACGGTTTCCATCACGGGATTCCCGTCCTCACCAACAACACCGTCACCGTTTTCGTCAACGACTTGGCGCTCCTCCGTCACTGCATCACGCGCCTCGGTCACGCAGCACATACACTGTGTACCGTCCTCATTGTACAAGTCGCACTCCTCGTAAACCGGCGTGCGTTCGGTGCGAGTAACTTCCTCGCTGACTTCGCGACGCACCCACTTGCCATCAATTTCAACGATCTCCTCGCGAGTGACAGTTTCGGTAACTTCAGTTTCGGTGTGCTTTTGACGTTCGCCGCGTACTTCCTCGCGTGCTTCTTGAACCACACGTTCCTCGGTAATTTCCTCCTGCGCGGTTTGAGTAACCCGTTCTTCCGAAAGTTCCTCAACAGCAGGAATAATTACGTCCTCCCAAACCGCTTCTTTCGCTGGGTGTTCAATCGTTTCGGTAACTTCCTCAACAGCTTCACGCGCCGCAACAACGACAACGTCCTCGTACACGGCTTCAGCAGCTTCAACTGCTGGAGTGACAATTTCCTGCCGTTCCTCAACTCGGTAACGGTGACTGCGAATTTCCTCTGGCCAATCGGCGGGGTTGAGTCGCTTGTATTCAACAGCGGTTAGCTTATCAACAAACGACAAGCCAACATTCGTGTCCTTAATGTCACGCTTGATGCGGCGATCCGATAGCGCGGCGATTGATGTATCCGCGCAGTGAATTGCGCCTGTGTCATCGTTGCCAAGTGTGATCGTGTTGTCACCGTTGGATACAGCCGTATAACCAATGACGATTTCATTAGTGGGAGCCGTCGATGAGGCGCGAGTATCGTACCCAATGTAAATTGAATTAGCGCCACCCGTATTGTCGCCGTCTTCAGATGCTGAACCCGGCGTTGATGATGGGTCTGTTTCGTGGTAGCGACCGGCTTCAAATCCTACTGCAACATTGTTGTCAGCGGCATCGTTGTTTAGTGCAAACAATGCAGCTTGTCCTATCGCTGTGTTTTTTGACTCACCGCCGGCAGCTTGACCCATTGCATTAGAACCAACTGCTGTGTTGTGAGTTCCTGCAACTACAGCGTCCAATGCTTGTGAACCAATTGCAGTATTGTGACCCCCAGTAGCCGCTTTGAGTGCTAGATAACCAAGCGCAACAGATTCATCCGCAGTAACCAGTGCGCTTCCAGCTTGATGGCCAATTAGTACGTTTTTTGAACCATCCGTAATTGCGTCACCGGCAGCCTTTCCGATAGCCAAGTTGACTGCTGACGCATCGTTTTGAGTCGCTAGTGCATCACGCCCAATAGCAATACAATTATCAGCACCGCTGGCTTCAGTTGCCAATGTACCACTACCGATCGCAACATTGCTGTCACTGTCACCAGTCATTGAAGAACATGAACTATAACCGATGGCGACGTTGTAATCGCCGGTAGTCATTGCAGCACCAGCATTTCTGCCGATGAGTACGTTGCCGGGGCCGTCTGTTATTTCGGTTCCAGCACTATGACCTATCGCTACGTTGTAATTTGCTGTTCCAGCAGCGTCCAATGCGGCGTAGCCAACAGCTACGTTCATTGTACCCTTTTTAGCGTTCATCGCAGCGTGGCCGATTGCCGTGTTTTGGTCACCGTTGGCGCTAGTGTCTAACGAGGAACCCGCCAAATATCCTACCAACGTGTTGCTACCCGATGTCGTAATCGCATCACCCGCGAGTCCACCAACGGCAGTGTTTTTGACGTTGGCGTTTTGTGCGCCTAATGCTGAATGACCGACAGCTACGCAGTAATCAGCACCAGATGTTTCAGCGGTCAACGCATTCACCCCAATCGCAATGTTGTAGTTTTCGCCAGCATTAGCTGCGTCCATTGCGTATGCGCCAATGACTACGTTGTTTGCATTGGTTACAAAATTTCTACCCGCTTCACGCCCAATAAGTACGTTGGAGTTCCCTGTCGTTAGATCTTCACCCGCCGAAAACCCAATACAGGTGTTGCCGTCGCCGGTTCCTTGGTAGAACGTCAGCGTCTGGTTAGCGGCTGTAGTTGTCGCAGCTTCGTTTATCGTAAACGACGTAACCGATCCCGCGCTGTTAACTGTTGCAACGTAAGCACCATACGGAATGCCACTACCCTCTACCGATTGGCCAACTGCAATGTCAGCCGATGTGTCACACGTTATGGTTGTTGATCCGTTTAAGTCGCAAGTACCGTCGCTGAATGAGGAACTAAAATAAGTGCGATAGCCAAGTGTTGTGTTAGCCGCAGCGTGACCGGTTCGATGCCCAGCTTGGTGGCCGACCCAAGTATTGTAACCGTCTACGTTTGCGTATCCAGCACCATGACCTATCGCAGTGCTGGCATTACCTGACTTGTTATGCCCAAGCGCATAAGTACCAATACCGACGTTTTGAACACTAGCGTTTTGACCTTGTAGCGACGTATAGCCAATCGCGATACAACTATCTGCACCCGATGCTTCGCTGTATAAGGCATTACCACCAATAGCAACATTGAGGCTTTCACCAGAGTTAGCCGACAGAAATGCGTTGTGACCAATCGCAACATTAGTGTGGTTGTCCGTGATGTTTGCGCCAGCGCCACTTCCAAGTAGCACGTTGCGATACCCGCTTGTCAGATCGTAACCAGCGGTTTTACCAACAACTACATTATCGTCACCCGTGACTGTGGCATTAGCAGAAGCGTTGTACCCGACAAAAACATTATCGGTTCCCGTAGTTAAGTTTAGGCCAGCTTGACTCCCAACCGCCGTGTTGTTTGCGGAGTTTACGTTTTGATCAAACAAGGCATGAAAACCAATAGCTACGGTGTTGCCGCCTTGGTCTTCAGTCTTGAGTGCGTGACTACCTATCGCAACATTCTGGTTGGCTGACGTAATTGCAGTACCAGCGTTGTACCCAATGGCAACATTTGAGTGTCCCGTAGTCGCTGCATCAAGACTGAAACTGCCAATCGCTACGTTTTCGTCACCAGTTGGTGCTGTTGTGCCGTCGCCTCGCAAAGCATCACGCCCAATCGCAACACTGTTATCAACTGCTGTTGCATCGTAACCAGCAAAACGGCCAATCAACACATTTGATGAACCCGTTAAATCCAAACCCGCCGCATGACCAATGCACGTATTGTATCCGTTAGTGGTGGCCGATGTTAACGCATTGTAACCAATCGCTACGTTTTGCGAAGCTGTAGTTACTGCATCAAGTGCGTAACTACCAATTGCTATGTTGGAGTCGCCAGTTGGTGCGGTTACACCATCGCCTCTAAAAGCTTGCGCCCCGATTGCTATTGTATCGCTTGCGCTTGTTGCAAAATAACCAGCATCTGAACCCAGCAAAACACTTCTGCTGCCGGTCATGCGATTACCCGCACCTGAACCTAGTGCAGCGCAGTCGTCACCAGTTGTAATTGATGCAAGCGCACCTGTCCCTACCGCAGTATTGTAGTTGCC
>CEPE01124623.1_pt1 | contig 11951 bp, 14 predicted proteins | sample 530531 | NCBI WGS metagenome assembly CEPE01 (sample SAMEA2620273, study PRJEB7988) | marine metagenome | biome: marine biome (ENVO:00000447); feature: deep chlorophyll maximum layer (ENVO:xxxxxxxx); material: "saline water (ENVO:00002010), including plankton (ENVO:xxxxxxxx)" | depth 80 m
AAGCGCAACGAACACTTTGCATACACTCGCTTTTCTGATGGCGAGATTTGCGTTATGCAAGATAAAGAACTAAAACTAGCAGATGATCATGTTGTGATGGGCGAGACCCACTATAACTTCGGATATTCATCAGACGATCATAAACATTACGATCCAAATCAGCATGGCTTCTTAAAAGATATTCTAATCGAAGCTTATAAATACAAAAAAGAAAACTACTTTGTTGGGGGCATATGCAAAGATTGTACCTGCGCTTCCAAAGAGTTCGCACCATGGATGCACGATCTTTATGGCGATATTGATGATAAACTTACTTCCGCAAACTTACTTGTAAACTCTAACTATCCTCTGTTTGTTGGTCACTTTATTCCCGAGTTAAAGAAGAAGAAAGTCGTTTTCATTTGCAGCGAGAATGCCAATCTGTCTAAAAGCGGCTTTGATATTGTTAAAGATTTTAGAGTAGGGAAAAACTGTATTGTTAACGATCACCACTTGGTTGGAGAAATTAAACAATGGGTGGGCGATAATAGCGTGGAAGACCATGTGTTCTTGTTCTCGGCAAGTAGTTTGAGCGAAGTTCTTATTTACGAACTCTTCAAACACAATGACAAAAACACATATATTGATGTTGGCACCACTCTTCATCCTTACTTGGGATTGACTATTGAGAGAGATTACTTGAGGGCGTATCATAATAATTTCCCACACCCTGACCTTTTTAAATCGTGTGTATAATGGAACTGGTAGAAAATAAAAGAGAATATTGGGAATTTATTAGGAATCTTCGAAATCACGAAGATGTTAAAATCGGGTTCATCCAGCAAGAAAATATAACACAATTCCAGCACAGAATGCACATGATGCTTCACGAGGAGTGCTATTACATTTGCTTGGTCGAGGGAGAGCCAGCGGGATATGTCGGCGTCATTGAGAGAGACATCAGAGTGGCAACACACCCAGATTTCCAAGGCAAAGGCGTTGGAAAGTTTATGATTAACAAACTCATGAAAAAACACCCAGATGCTTTTGCCAAAGTAAAAATTGAAAATGAAGCAAGCATGAGGATGTTTAAGGCTTGTGGTTTTAAAGAAAAATATTATATATTGGAGAAGGAATAATGTATAAACTGGTGTTTGATATTGGAAGTAATCGCCTTCAATTTACAGAAGCATGTTTGAAGGAGCACAGTGGTTGTAAAGTTGTAGCAGTTGATGCCATAGACTATAGTCTGAACTCAAATGCGTGGGGTCGCAAGTTAATTTATCTAAATGATTTATATGGTGGAAAAATTAAATACTACAATAAGGTAGTGTGTGAAAAATTAGGAGATAGGCGACACTTTTATCTCAATGGAGACGAACCGGGGATGTCTACGTGTTCGAGAGATTTTATTGAAAAAGGAAGGTTTGCACTAGGGAATAAACATATTTTAGAAGAATATAGGGCACAGGGAGCTATTAAGGGGTCCTATCGAGATGCAATAACTGGAAAAATAGTACAAGTAGATTCGGCAAATTTGTCTCTAGAGGAGTTTGTTAAATTAATAGAGAAGCTTGGCGGTGTTAAAGCTTTTTTAGCTAAAGTTAAAGAAGCAAATCAAAACGGCTATAGAACCCACGAGATTGAGACTGTTACCTTAGATCATTTAATAGAGGAAAATGGTACTCCGGATTTAATTAAAATAGATGTCGAAGGATATGAAGATGTAGTCTTGTCCGGTCTGACTAAAAAAGCCAACAAAATATGTTTTGAATTCAATGAAGAGATGGATAATGTTTTATATAACTGTTTGGATGCCTTATCCTCTCTGGGTTACGATAAATTCGGAGTGAGTGCCTACCTGGAAGAAGGAGACAAGTATAAATTTATATCTTACGATCCTGGCGGAGACACCTACCTCAGAGAACCAAAGGGGTATTTTTCTCTAGAACAGATAAAGGGTGATCTTTCCGAGGCGATTGTGAGAGATAGAAGAATTAACTGGGGAATGGTGTGGGCTAAATAGATGTTACATAATCCTTACAAAGTAGTTCAAATGTTTGAAGAAGAGGTTGCATATTATACAGGCGCACCATATGCTGTATCTGTTAATAGTTGCACCAATGCTATGTTTTTGGCTTGTAAGTGGCATAAAGTAGAGGGCAAAGAAGTAATCATCCCCAAGCGAACTTATCTTTCTCCACCACAATCTATCATGCAAGCAGGTGGAAAACTGGTCTTTGAAGATATTCAATGGGAAGGCATTTACCAACTGAAGCCATTTCCGATTTATGATGCAGCAAAGCGCCTAACATCGAATATGTATATCCCTGGGTCCATGATGTGCCTATCTTTCCACATCAAAAAACATCTTAAAATAGGCAAGGGAGGCATGATACTGTGCGATAATCCCGAAGCGGTTAAGTGGCTAAAGGCACGCCGCTACGAAGGTAGGACTGATGGAATGAAGTATCACGAAGATATGATCGATGAAGAAGGTTGGAATATGTATATGACACCAGAACAGGCAGCAAGGGGCTTGACGCTCATGCAAAATTATCCAGAAAACATGCCCGATATTCCAGAGAACCCCCCATATCGCGATTTAACCGAATTCGAATTATTCAAAAACATAGAGGTAAGATAAATGTTGCAAATAGATTTAACTAATAGAAGAACAATGGTTGACAGCCTTGATAGGGAAGATTTTAAAGTAGGTGTAGAAGTGGGGGTCCGAACTGGATGGTTTGTAAAATACATGCTAGACAACACCAAAATGAAAATCTATGCTCTTGATCCATGGGAAAATAACGCAGAATTAACCGATGCAGAAAATGTTTATAAAGAATGCCAAGATCGTCTCGCCCCATATGGAGATCGATGTGAAATGATTAAAGGATACAGCCCCCAAGCATCAGGCACTTTTGATGACGAAAGTCTAGATTTTGTTTATATCGATGGTCTACACGATTATATTTCAGTCAAAAAAGATATCGAGGCATGGTGGAAAAAAGTGAGAAGAGGCGGAATCCTTTCGGGTCATGATTACAATAAAGTCAAATGGATTGGTGTTGTTAGGGCAGTTGAAGAATTTTGTGAAGAAAACGGATTAAAGTTTTATTTAACGGGAACCGTAGGGAACGCTCTTGAATCTAGGACGGGAGACCTTGGAGAATATGATGGCGATGAACACAGTTGGATGATCGTCAAAGGAAAAAAAGAAGTATGAATAATATATTAAAAGAAGCTGGATTTGAAAATTTAAAAAATATTCCCCCTCAATGCAAACGTTTGTATATCGATGTGGGAACAGCTATAGACGCACCAAATTCGGCAAGTTGGCTTATAATGGATCCCGAAGCATTCGTAATTGGCATCGAGCCACACCAAGGAAGTATCGATATCTTAACAAAAGGGAGAGACCCTGAATTTCATTTGCCTTATCTCTGCCTTCAAGAGGGTAAAGTAAAGATGCACGGTCTTGATAAGGGAGAAATTGGTGGAAGGTTTTGTATGCTACATTGTGCCATAGATAATGTACAAGAGCCTACAACAGCATCTTTTTATCATACAGATTCTCGAAACATAGGATGTTCTAGTTTGTTGGAGCCAACCACAAAGCTGGGTCTAGATGTTGTAAACGTGGTTGAGACTGCTATTGTTTCATTAAAAATGATTCTTGATGAACTTCCCATGGATAGATTTGAAAAAATTACATTCTTAAAAACGGACGCACAAGGCAAGGATTTTGATGTGGTTAAAAGCCTGGGCGAATATATCAATAAAGTAGTTTTACTTCAGATGGAAGTTTTTACTAATGGTCAATATCACAATGAGCAAAACAAAGAGGATATTGAGAATTTTGTGAAAGAAAATAGATTTCAATTTTTAAACAAAGGAACTTACGATTGGATGCTAGCATCGGGTCAAATAACAAGAGAGGAATTTGTTAAATATGTGCCTGAAAATTTTCGATTTATAGAGGCTACATAAGATGATAACTTTCACAGAGTTGGGTAAGCATGGCAGGCTTGGAAATCAACTTTTTCAATATGCAGTTATAAAATCGATTTCCTTAAAAACGGGTTACGAATTAAAAATACCCGACCTTTCTCAAGTTATATTTCAAAATCAAAAATGCCTTCTAACTCAATTTAATCTTAAATGCGACACTCTTAAAGAAGACGACATGCATGAAATAAAGTTTTTATTTCAAGAAAAAGACCATACGGTTTTTTATCCCGATGTTTTCACAGTTCCAGATAACATAAATTTTTATGGATATTTTCAAAATTATAGATATTTTGAAGGATTTGAAAACGAAATAAGAGAAGAATTTACACTAATTGGAGATTTGGAAGAAAAATCACACGATTATGTTAAGTCTTTAAAAAGCAATAATGAGCAGATTGTTAGTATCCACATAAGGAGAGGGGACAATAGCGATGGAACTAATCCGGATTACTTAAATTATTATGGAGAAAATGATATACTAAGTGCCGATAGTAAGTTCGGAAAATACTTTTTTCCTGCGCTGGAGACTTTTGATAACCAAAGAGTAAAATTCCTTGTTTTTTCAGGGGGAAGCAGACGCGGAGGGAAGCACAACCAAACAGATATGGAATGGTGCAAGTCCAACTTTAAGGGAGATAAATTTATTTTTTGTGAGGGAAACACAGACCTTGAAGACTTCGCAATTATGAAAAATTGTGATCACCACATAACTAGCCATATGACGTCATTTGGCTATTGGGCTGCTTTTTTAAACAACAACAAGGATAAAATTGTTGTAGCACCTAAAAACTACACAATTCCAGACGATGGAAGAGTTAAAAATGGGTTTTACCCGAATAAATGGAGATTAATTTAATGGACTTAAAGGTAGCAAATGATATTTCAAAGTGGCTTAAGGTTTATTTGAAAGAGAATAATGTTAATTGTTTTGTACTTGGCGTGTCTGGAGGCATTGATTCGGCGGTGTCTTCTACTTTGTGTGCTAGAACTGGGATCCCCACTTATGTGGTAAACATCCCAATTCGTTCCAAGCAGAAAAATACAGATCTTTCTGCACTACATTGTGACTGGCTCTGCAAAAATTTTGACAATGTAACGCAATTGACCATTGACGCGACAATCGCATATAATGTATTTGAAGAAATTTTTAATGATACGGATGATTACAACCTATTGTCTAATGCCAATTCTAAATCTAGAATGAGAATGATGATTTTGTACTATATAGCAACATCAAAAAAAGGATTGGTAGTGGGGACAGGTAATAAAGTGGAAGATTTTGGTGTGGGGTTTTATACCAAATATGGTGACGGCGGCGTTGATATAAGTCCGATAGCCGACTTAACAAAAACACAGGTCAGAGAATTGGCAGCTACTCTAGAAATTCAGGAAGAAATACTAAAAGCTCCCCCAACTGACGGGTTGTGGGAGGATTCTAGAACTGATGAAAGTCAAATCGGAGCTTCATATGAAGAGTTGGAGTGGGCAATGTCATATCTTGAGAGCACGGGACCACTATCCGATAGCCTCACAGAGCGCCAAAAAGAAGTGTTGGAGATTTATCTTTCTTTTAATACAAAAAACAAGCACAAAATGAACCCCATCCCCGTATATAAACTAGGAGAATAGCATGAAAAAAGCATCCGTAATCGGAATTGGAAAATTAGGATTATGTTTTTCTTTGACTTTGGAAAAAGCAGGATATAGTGTTGTGGGCGTTGATGTAAATCAAAATTATGTGAACTTAATCAATTCTAAACAATTTGTCAGTTCAGAGCCGGGAGTAAATCAACTACTTGAAAAATCTAAGAATTTTATTGCAACAACATCGCTGGTCGAGGCAGTGGATCATTCCGATGTGTTGTTCGTTATTGTGGCGACACCATCACTAGAAAACGGCAGATATGATCATACACAAGTAGATAATTTGGTAGCCTCTTTAAGAGAACTGGGAGCAGCAAAAGATAATAAACATTTTGTAGTTTGCTGTACGACGATGCCTGGATATTGTGACCAAATCAAGTCAACTCTAGAAGATTTAAACTATACCGTTTCATACAATCCAGAATTCATTGCTCAGGGAACAATATTAAAAAACCAAGCCTATCCGGATATGGTTTTAATTGGGGAGGGTTCTGTAGAAGCGGGAAATCTCCTAGAAGAAATATATCAGGAACATACAGAGAATGAGCCTCGTATATGTAGGATGTCACCCATGGAAGCAGAAATAACTAAGATTGCTTTAAATTGCTTCTTGACTACAAAAATTGCATATGCTAATATGGTAGGTGATATTGTAAAATCTTCGGGAGGAGATGAAAGCAAGGTATTAAATGCGATTGGTCAAGATAGTAGGATCGGCAATAAATATTTGGGCTATGGGTTTGGCTATGGAGGACCTTGTTTCCCTAGAGACAATCGTGCCCTGGCAATTTATGCCAAAGATATTGGCATAGAAGCACTGATTAGCCTAGCATCCGACGAGAGCAACGCTAACCACCTCCTGTATCAGATCGAAGATTTTGTATCTAAAGGGAATAAAAGCAAACAAGTGGTTTTTGATTATGTAACATACAAGCCCGAATCAACATTGCTTGTAGAATCGCAACAGTTGGCTTATGCTGTGGGTATTGCAAGAGCAGGGTTTGATGTAAAAATTAAAGAAAGAAAAGAAGTCATCGATCAATTGCAAGAAGTATATGGGGACCTTTTCACTTATGAGGAGAGAAATTAATGTCAAAGAGAATATTAGTATGCGGTGCAGGCGGATTTATTGGCGGTGCCATGATGAAGCGATTGAAGTCGGAAGGTCACTGGGTCCGAGGTGTCGATATTAAAGAGCATGAGTTTTTTAATTGTTATGAAGTTGCCGACGAATTTGTGGTGGGAGATTTAAGAGATCCTGCCGTTTGTGATCAAGTGGTGACTGAAGATATCGATGAAATATATCAATTTGCGGCTGATATGGGGGGAGCCGGATTTATATTTACCGGCAACAATGATGCGGATATTATGCACAATTCTGCCATGATTAATTTAAATATTGCGGAACAATCAGTTAAGAAAAAGATTAAAAAAGTCTTCTATTCTTCTTCTGCATGTATGTATCCAGAGCACAACCAAATGGATCCAGATAATCCAAAGTGTTCGGAAGATTCGGCATATCCGGCAGCACCCGATAGCGAATATGGGTGGGAAAAATTGTTTAGTGAAAGGCTGTGGTTTGCATTCTCAAGAAATTATGGCTTGGACGTCCGTGTTGCGAGGTATCATAACATTTTCGGTCCAGAAGGAACATGGGACGGCGGAAGAGAGAAAGCTCCTGCTGCTTTTTGTAGAAAAGCCGCTCTTGCAGAAAATGGGCATTCTATTGAAGTTTGGGGCGATGGAACTCGAACAAGGTCTTTTTTGTTCATTGACGAATGCATTGAAGCCACAAGAAGATTTATGGATTCTGATTTCCAAGGACCAGTGAATATTGGATCCGAAGAAATGATAACAATTCAAAATTTTGCAAAAATGGCAATTGAATTATCAGGCAAAACTCTAACCATCAACAATATTGATGGACCGCTGGGTGTGCATGGGAGAAATTCGGATAATCTTCTTTTTAAGGAAAAAATGGGGTGGGAACCAACTCAGCCTTTGCGAGTAGGAATGGAAAAGACCTTTTCGTGGATCCAAGATCAAATCAATTTAAGCAAGTAGGTCACAAATGAAGGTGCATACAAACCCCAGTGGATGGTATCCGGACGACATAAACAGTCGATTGAACTTTGATGAATTCCACGACGAAACATCAAATGATTTTTTGTTTGTTGGTTATGGGTGCTTTTCGGATAAAAAGCTGATTGACTTTTGTAGACAGGACACACAGCACAGAAAAGTATATATAAACCTAGAGCATCCCTGCTCTCTGTACGACGAAACACCCGGAAGGGGTATCGTGCAACAACTACTCTTTGATGAGGTATATACCATATGTCCATATAGCGCAGAATGGTTCAATTCAGTACAAGATGAAACAAAATTCATGTCGATGCCCTATCCTCATAATTTAGATTATGATATCTATCATAATAAAAATATAGAAAAGGTATACGATGTTGCATACAATGGCATTATTCACAGCGAAGAGATTGCCTCTTTTATTAAGGCAATAGCCAATCATAAATACTTCTTTTCCACTATAACCCAGTGGAATAGACTTCATGACGTAGACGAGTATGCCACCCATAACAATATTCCAAATATAGAAAAGTGGAATATTTTAGCTCAGTCACGAATGGCTGTTATACAAAATAATCTACATATCCATCCACATCAAGTAAATTACGCCAAATCTAGCCCACAGTGGGAAAAAAATAAAGCATTCTCATCAGTTGATAGTTTGATACTACCTCAGTTTAAAAGTCGAACTGTAGAATCAGCCATTTGTAAAAGCTTGATGCTTGTTAAGTCTGATGAATGGAATGTGATGGAGCATTGGTTTGAGCCAAATGAAGATTTTATATATTTTGATAATGCTGACGATCTAAACGATAAAATAACAGAAATAAAAAACAATTGGGATTCCTACTCTCACATACCAGAAAACGCATACAAAAAGGTTATAGAGAAATATAATACAAAATATATCTTTGAAAAGATAAAAAACGGAGAAGAAATAAAATGAACTTGCCATCAAACTTTAAACACAAGAGTGTATTAATCACAGGAGGAACGGGGTTTCTGGGTAAAAATATTGTACCCATCCTCCAACAAAATGGGGTGGAAGTTACCGCAACGGGAAGGAATTATGATTTAACCTCATGGTCTAAGGCGGAAGAACTTTTCACTCTTAAAAAGTATGATTTAATCATTCACGGCGCAGCCTTCCAAGGTGCTGGGGATTTCACTTTGAAATATCCCGCTGATCAATTTTTTAAAAATAATCTAATCCACACTAACACTTTTGAATGTTGGAAAAGACACCAACCAGAGGCTAAATTAGTAGGAATTGGCAGCACCTGCTCATATCCAGGCAATCTTCCTGTTTTGTCGGAAGAAGATTATTTTACGGGTCCCCTTCACCCATCGGTGGAGATTTATGGGCTTACAAAGTGCAATATGCAACAGGGTATTAAGGCTTATAAAAATCAATATGGTCTAGAAGGGACAACTGTAGCCTTTGCCACCCTTTACGGTCCCCATGATGAATTTGATATCTCTAGAAGCCATGTAGTGTCTGCTTTGGTACAAAAGTTTTGTGATGCAGAAAAGAACGGCGAATCGAGAGTTGAGGTGTGGGGTGATGGTAGCCAAACACGAGAATTAATCTACATCGACGACCAGATCATGGGCTTGCTCATGACTGCTGATTACGAAGGGGACCTACTAAACATTGGGTCTGGAGTGGAGACCACCATTAGAGATTTGGCTGAAAAAATTAAAGATTTGTCTGGATTTAAGGGAGAAATATGGTATAATACAGATAGATTTGTAGGAGTAAGAAGAAAGGTCCTAAACATATCAAAGGCTAAAGAGTTGTATGGGTGGACTGAAAAAAACACAATGCATTCCTTGGAAGAGGGATTGGTAAAAACAATAAAGTGGTACAGAGAAAATGAGCAAGCGTAAATATCTACCAACATTGTCAGAACTAGTTGATCGTCTTTCGATTTCTCAATTGAAGGAAGTTTTTATCACAGATCATAAAGATGAATATTCACAAGAAATTGCAGACATAGTGCATGATATTCAACTCTGTTTGGATCAGCAGGATGGCAAGGTCACGGCTGAGACAATCAGGGCGATTGTGGTTTTATCTCAAATGAATTTGCATATTTGGCACAATGAATCAAATTATCGCAAGGGCATCAAAGACGGAAATAATCTCGAATTAACTCACGGTCTTAACGGAATTAGAAATACAGCTAAAAATAAAATTCAAGAAGTAGTAGGAGGCAGGAAAGATTACAAAATCGACTGCCTTGCAGCAGACTTTAAAGATTGGGAAATTAGCTGGTAATGAAAGTTCTCGTTATTGGAGACGCTTGCGAGGATGTATACGTATATGGCAGCAGCACACGGCTAGCCCCGGAAGCCCCGGTACCCGTATTTGTTGAGAAATATAAAAAGACAGTGGGGGGAATGGGATTAAATGTCTACAATAATCTCAAATCTTTGGGCATAGAATGCGAGGTTCTGCATAATGCCAAAGAAATACAAAAGACAAGATACGTAGATCACCAGACAAATCACTTATTTATACGTATAGATTCCGACGAAGAAGAAATAGATAGGATAGAGAGCAGATACTTAGAGAAAGACTTCTTGCTTCAGTACGATGCTATTGTAATATCAGATTACAACAAGGGTTTTCTAACTGAGGAAGACATAGAGAAAATATGCTTTTATCATCCTTTAACTTTTATGGATACCAAAAAGAAGCTTGGCAGGTGGTCTGAGGATTGTTCTTGGATAAAGATCAATTTCCCAGAGTATGAGAATACAAAAGATGAAATCGCCAACCGCATGTATATATACGAAGAAAGTCTTATTGTCACCATTGGCTCAAAGGGTTGTCGATACAAAAATAAAATATATCCGGTTAACAAAGTCGAGATAAAAGATTTGTCTGGAGCGGGCGATACATTTTTAGCTGGGTTTGTAACAAAGTTTTTGCAAACTAAAGATGTAGATGAGGCATTAAAATTTGCTAACGAATGTGCTACCATAGTTGTACAACAGAAAGGGGTCAATGTAATACATGGAGTTTAAAGAATATTATGAACATTATCTAACGCTGCACCAAAATAAGTGGTGTCGCAGACTTCATGCTTTGGGGCAAATAACGACGATTGCTTACGTTGTTTTTTGCTTGCTGAATTCTTACTGGATCCCGCTCTTAGCTGCCCCTTTTGTTATTTACCCCTTTGCTTGGTCGGGTCATTTTTTCTTTGAGAAAAATAAACCTGCTGCTTGGTCTAGACCTATTTGGGCAAAGGCTTGCGACTGGGTGATGTTGAAAGATATGATTGTAGGGAAGGTAAAGTTTTAATGAAAATCTTAATCACAGGCGGCGCAGGATACATAGGCAGCGAACTAATTGGTTATTTAATTGATAAACACCAGATTTATGTTGTTGATACTTTGCTGTATGACAAGACATCTCTCTTGCGATATGTAAATCATCCAAACTTTCATTTTGAAAAAGCAGATGTTCGAGATCATTCTGTTTTGGAAAGATATATGAAAGAATGTGATGTAGTTATTCCTCTCGCTGCTCTGGTGGGCTTTCCCCTGTGTGACAAGCGCCCCCAAGAAGCCATTGATGTGAACTATGGGGCTTGTGAGTGGGTTGCCAAAAATAAATCTCAAGATCAAATTGTGGTATATCCATGTACTAATTCTGGATATGGTACGAGCGAAAACGGAAAGGTTATTACCGAAGAAGATCCACTAAATCCCATTTCACTATACGGTAAAACAAAAGTCGATGCAGAGACTATTTTTAGAGAAACAGAAAATTGTACAACCTTTAGGCTAGCAACTGTATTTGGTCCATCGACTAGAGCAAGGACTGATTTGCTTGTTAATAACTTTGTACTGAAAGCAATAAGAGATAGAGTCTTGGTTTTATATGAATGCGAGTTCATGAGGAATTATGTTCACATTTGGGATGTTTGCAAAGCATTCACTCAGGTTATTGAAAACTGGGATACATTTAAAAACGATACTTACAATGTCGGCAATGATGTTATTAATATGAACAAACTCCAATTGGCAGAAACTATTAAAAAATATACTCCATTGGAAATCATTAAGGCTGAGTTTACTTCAGACCCAGATAAGCGAGATTACATTGTAAGTAGCCAAAAAATCTATGATAAAGGATACTCTTGTGATTATGACTTGGACGATGGAATTAAGCAGATGATTAAAGTATACAATTTGATTGATGAGCCTTGGTATGC
>CEPE01124622.1_pt1 | contig 11924 bp, 6 predicted proteins | sample 530531 | NCBI WGS metagenome assembly CEPE01 (sample SAMEA2620273, study PRJEB7988) | marine metagenome | biome: marine biome (ENVO:00000447); feature: deep chlorophyll maximum layer (ENVO:xxxxxxxx); material: "saline water (ENVO:00002010), including plankton (ENVO:xxxxxxxx)" | depth 80 m
AGATATGTTGCTGGATTAGACTTGGGTAAGAAACAAGACTATACTGTATTTATAGTAAAGGATGCAGCTAGTAGAAAATCTGTATATGCTTTAGAAATGTCTGGTAGTGATTGGGTTAGCCAAATAGAAACCATTAGTTCTGAAATAAATAGATGGAAAATAGGTGATATTAGAGTTGACTCAACTGGTTTGGGAGATGTAGTGTTTGACCACTTACTATCTTCTGGATTACCAGTAACACCATTTAAATTTAGTGCACAAAGTAAATATCAATTATTCCAAAATTACTACATTGCACTAGAAAATGGTACTGTACATTTCCCAGAAAGTTGGGATACACTTAAAAAACAATTGGAAGATATAAGTATAAGACCTAGTGGAAATGGTTCATATGTGTTTTATAATGAATCAAGTGAGCATGACGATTGGGTTGATGCAGAGTTGTTAGCATTAATGGCTAGTGACCCACCAGGTTATGATGATGGTGAATATAAATATTTAGGAGCTATAAGTAGAATGAGACCTATAAGACCTACAGACTCTAGGAAGCCGTCACGATTTATGCAAATGAGAAGACAACAAAAGACAAAACAAAAATTACAATACTTAGAAGAAAACGAATTAATTACTACAGAAATATAGGTAAAGAATGGTTTTAGATTACGGAACAAACTCAGCTGAAGGTAGCACAGAAGCAATTTTAGTAGAAGCAGCAAATCCTACAGATGAGCCAGATATAACATTACAATGGGTAAAAGAAAAAGCACAAACTGGTCACGAATTATTTAGAGAGTTTCGTAGTAAAGCAGAAGAACTAGATGACTTTTATCTAAACAACTTTGATTTTAGCGTTCCAGAAAACGGAACATTGATTAGACTAGGTACTGCACAGTCAGTAATAAACACTCTAGTTGCACACGTTAGTCCACAGTTTTTAGATATATCTGTTCCACCTCCAGGTGCAAGAGGACAAGCAAGAGCAGAACTAATCGAAAAGTTTTTGACAGGTGCACATCATATGGTAGAACAAAGAACACCTGTATACAGAGAGATTACTAAACACGCTGGTCTTTATGGTATTGCTTGGGAAAAAATAGAGTTTACTGCAAATGAATGGAGTGACTTTCCAGAAGCACCACCACATGAAGAAGAAGCAAGTGCAGAATACAGAGAACAAGTTAAAGAAGTATTGGAAAAACGGTCTGTATCATGGCCTATAAAATCAGTAGCTGTAAATCCTCAAAACCTTATATGGGATTTAAATAATGGTACACAACCTAGATGGGTTATATATGAATATCAAGTAGATGCAGAATGGGTACAAGCTCACTTCCCAGAATGGAACGTATACAAAAAAGGTTACGTTACTTTCCAAGAAGTATGGACAGCTACACAAGTAGGATACTTAGCAGATGATAAATGGGTATTAGAACCTAGACGACATGGTTATGGTAAACTACCTTGGATTATGTACTGGCCACAGATGGGATTAGATACAGGTAACTCAGAACCAGAAACTTTATACATGGGATTACTAAATGGTTCTATAGATATGCTAAGAGCACAAAGTCAACTAGCATCACACTATATTGACATTGTAGGTAAATCAGCTTGGCCTACACTAGAATTTACAGGACCACCAGGAATTACAGAAGAAGTGCAAGCAGCATGGGATGATACTCCAGGTGCAAAGAATATTAAACCACCACAGGTAAATGTTGGTGCATCACAAACACCAAGGCCACCTTCAGAAATTGGTATTGCAAAACAATTCTTAGATGAAGCAATTGAAGCTAATACTGTTCCTGCTGTTGCTAGAGGACAAAGACCAACAGGTGCAGCATCTGGTTATCATACTGCTGTGCTAGCTGGTATTGCATCACTTAACTTTGGTGCAGTAAAAGAAGCAATGGAACGTGGTTTACAAGATAAAGGTGAATTAATACTAAGAATAGTAGAACACGTTATTAATGATAAACTAACAGTATTTGGTAAAACAGAAGCTGGAGTTTTAGATGCTGCTATCAAGCCTACTGACATCAAAGGGCATTACGTCAACATTGTTCGTATTAACTCTGTTTCGCCAGAAGAACAGGAAAGAAGACTTAACTTGTGGGCAAACTTATGGCGTTCAGGATACGTTGATTTGGATACTGCTCTCAGAAAAGGTGGAGTTAGCAATCCATTAGAAGTTCGTGCTAAGATATTAGAAGAACAATTTATTAACTCGCCAGGCATTCAAGAGCAGCTACAACAAGCAGCAGCATCAAGAATACCTACGATACAAAATATAATAGAAGCAGCAGGACAACAGTCACCACAAACAGGACCAACTCCTGAACAAACTGCAATGAATATTTTAAATACACAAGGAGCTATGCAATTGCCTAATGCAGGAAATTTCCAACAAGGTAATCAAGCAGGTACAAGACCTAACAACCCAGGTACAGGAGTACCACAAACTACTAGACCTGTAATACCAGGTTCTATAGATGAAATGAATCAAACAGCTCGTGCTGTAGCAGGACCAAGAAGTGGTAATGTTAGAGTACCAGGAGCAGACATATCACCAGGAGCAAGAGGATAATGGCAAAAAACACACACCCATTAGAACTAGCATTTATGAAATTTGATGACACTACTAAAAGATATTTAAAACAAGTATCTAATAGTTTTGAAAACATAGATAGTATTCCTGATGTACAACAACCAAAAAAACGTAGCAAGAAATCAATCTATAATTATGGATTGAACACACCATTTGGGAGAAGCTAATGGCATTAAGATATAATTTTCAAATAACTACTCCAGATGGAGTTACAGAATCTGTAATTAGCGAAGGTAATACTATAGCACAAGCTAGAACAAGTGCTTTATCTCGTTTTCCAGGTAGTACTATTACAGGAACACAATACTTAGGTGAATTTGGACCACAGTTAAATGTAGATGAAGGATTTGGAGAGGGAATTTCTCCATTTTCAAATCAAGTTGTAACTCCAGGAGACCCTATTGAATTTACTCCAACTCAAACTATTTTAGATATTGAAGATTCAGATGTTCCTATTACTAAAGAATTAGTTGAATCTATAAATTTATTATTAAAAAATACAGGAAATTATAATGTTAGTAATTTAACTGATGAAAATGTAGAAAATGTTGATAATATAATAAACACTATTAGAAGTGTTCCAAGCACACAAGTTTTTGGTAGAGCAGCAGTTCCAACAGCAATAGCTTTTTTAAATGATTCTTTAGAAAATAGAGAAGAAGAAGATAAATTAACTAATCAACAAGTTGCAAACCAAGTTGCTTTACTAAATAGTTTTGCAAGTAAAATTAATGTTTTTAAAAATTCACCTGATAGATTATCACGTTTAATAGAACCAGGAATTGATGAAGATTTAGGATTTAGAATATCTGCTGAATTAGAAAAAGGTAATCCTTTTGCTAGAGGAAATATTAATACTCCGTTTGCAGCTGATAATGTTACTCCTGAAATTGGAGAAACAGATACAGCAGGTGGTGTTGTAGAAGATGCAAATAATATTACGACAGAAGGTGGTGACTTTGGACCACCACCTGGCCCTGGAAATGAAATAGTTGATATAACTCAAACTCCTGAATATCAAGCTTTGTTAGCAGAAAATGAACGATTAAAAGCAAGTCAAGCAACAAATCAAGCACCAGGTGCACCTACTCCTGCTGCTTCAGTAACTGAGCTTATTGGAAATATTGGTGACCCAGAATTTCAAGAATTTTTATCACAAAATCAAGATATTTTGTTTACAACAACCGTTGATGGTATACCTTCTCTTACTGCTATAGGTGAAGAGTTAATAAACAATTATAATGCAATAAAAGAAGATGAATTAAACAAAGAATTTGAATTAAAACAACAGGAAATTCGTGACAATCAAGTTCTTAGTGAAATAGAAAAACAAATAGAATTACAAGAAGCTAGACTAGATATAGAAAGAGAAATTACAAAATTAGAAACTGATGCAAGAATTGTTGAATCTAATAATCAATTTAACATAGGTATAAAAGCAGCTGAACAAGATAGAGTTGCTAGAGCAGCACAAGCAACCCAAGACAGAATAGCTAGGGCAGCTGTAGCTGAAACACAAGCAGGAACATCACCATTTTTTGGGTTAGAAGGCTTAACTCCTGAAGAACAAGATGCTAGAAGACGAAGTCAACTTGCAGGAACAGGTGGAGTTTTTGGTGCGTTAGCAGCAGGAATAAATCCACAAGATATTTTTCAAGCACAAAGAGATGGTTTAAGTATTACTGACCAATTAGCTTTAGCAAGAGCTTCAGGAAATCCTTTTGATTTAGATGCTCAACAACAAATAGCTTTACAAACTAGTTTAGCTAGAGGGGGTTTGACTCCAGATGAACAAATAGCTTTGGCTAGAGCAACTGCTAATCCTTTTGGATTTACAGCAGCTCAACAAATAGGATTGCAAGAAAGTTTAGCCAGAGGTGGTCTTACTGCTCCTCAACAATTTGCATTAGAAACACAATTAGCTAGAGGTGGTTTATCAGCACAAGAACAGTTTGACTTGCAAACTGCTTTGGCTAGAGGTGGGCTTACACCAGAACAAAGGTTGGCAGAACAAAGAGCAGCTGTCAATCCTTTTAATCTAACTGCTCAAGAACAAATTGATTTACAAACAGCATTGGCAAGAGGTGGATTGTCTGCTGAAGAAAGATTAGCAGAACAAAGATTAGGAATAGTTCCTGAATTATTTAGAGCATCTCCACAATCATTGGGTGCTTTATCTAGTGTATTGGGTGGTACTGCTAATCTAAGAAGTGCATTAAATCCATTTTTAGGAACAAACTTTACAGGTGGAACAGCTACTCAAGCGACTGCACCTATGTCAACTCCTACTCTTGGACAATATCAACAACAAACTCCATTCCAACAAGGTGCAACTCAAGCAAATCTTGCATCAACTGGACAAGATATAGAACAAGCAATTTTAGGAGTAACGCCACAAGGAGTGAATACTAATCCTGGAGGTTTAGCTCCATTTACAAGTACGATAGGAACTTACTAAATGGTAACACCTTTTAATAGAAATCCTTTTTCTGCTCCAAGAGAAGATAATTATGAGAGAATAAAAAGACTTCGTAAAGAAAGAGAAAACCGTTTAAAAGAACAAGAAAGATTACTTATAGAAGCTCAAGCAAGAGAAAGAGCTTTGGTAGCTGAACAAAATATTTTAAACCCTCAACAACCTGTTGTTCCTTTGAACCAACCTGATTCTCCACCGAAACCATTTCCAGTTGTAGAACCTCCACAAGAAACAGCAGAGCCTATAAGTTATTCTGGTTTTGCATCTGGTGTTAGAGAAAACTTAGCAAATGCAGGATTGAGTGCTTTAGAATTTATAGAACCAGGAATCAACACAGCAGTAGGTATAGCTGCAAGGTTTGTAAGTCCTGGAGAAACTGAGTTTGATAAACAACTTAAAATAGTAGAAGAAGAACGTGAAGCAGCTGGTAAACAAAGAGGACTTAGAGGATTTTTTGCAACAGGAACGGAAGCAGCTAGACGTGCAGCTCCTTTACAAAGAGGTGCAGAATATGGAGCTTCTTTAGCAACGAGTGTTATACCAGATGGTGTTTTTGGAATTAATTCAGATGAAATTAGAGAAAAAAGAAATCAATATTTTAAAGAAGCTACTGGTGAAGAATGGACTCTTTTAAGTTCTTTTAATAATCCAGTAGAAGATTTGAATGCAACTAAAAGAGCGTATAAAGAAACAGACCAACCTACATATGTAAAAGGAACATTAGAGTTTATATTTGACCCATTGAATGTATTACCAGGTGTAGGAATAGCATCAGATATAAAAACAGGGTCTAAAGCTTTAAAAGGTTTAGCTAGGCTTTCTATAAAAGCACCTGTTCAAGCAGTTACTAAAACAGGTAAAGCAGTTGCACAACCTAAAAAAGTTGTACAAAATATTCAAAAAGCTGCTACAGATATAAGAAGTTATATAGATGATGTAGCAACTTACAATACAAATCCTACTGATTTATTGCGACAACGTATAGAAGAAAAAGGTGCAGATTTAGTAAAAAATGGATATGCAGAAGAATATGTTGTAGCAGCAGCAGAAGGTAGAGTTGGTTCTAAAATTCCAGGTATATACGATAATGTTATTCCTCTTGTTGATAGTTATGACCATTATGATAATATTGCAGCAAGAATTACTGAAAAAATTTCTAAAACGCCAGAATTAAAAGATTTAGCTAGACCTTTAACAAAAAAACAATTTGATGATTTAGAAAATCTTAAACTTATAGAAACTTTAGACTATACAGAAAGTTTTTTTGATGATGCTATTACTAGGAATGGAATAGCAAGTAAAGTACGAAGACAAAACAGGCTTAGAGAAAAATTATCAAAAAGAAATCAAAGAGTTTTAAAAGAATATCAAGCAGCTAAATTACAAGAAGGAATAAGAAAAACTTTTGATGGTATAGACAAGATAGGGTTATCTTTTATAACAAATCCTTTTCGTTCAGTAGTAAATATTATTGACCCTCAAATATTAGCAAAAATTGGAGATGAAACAGACTTAGCAACTAAACGGTTAGAACACGCTAGCAATAAAGCAAACGCTATGAATGCAGCTGGTATTAGTGCAAAAAATACCATTACAAAATCTGGTGATTCTAAGCGTGTTTTTAGAAGTGCTACAGGAAATTCAGAAATAGATGGATTTATAGTAACGCTTGACAATGAACTAGATAATGACAGAATATATAGAGAATTAAAAAATCAGCATAAAAACTCAGGATATAATGCTAAAGATTTAGACAATTCAATTCAAACAAATTCTTTTTTAGAATCAGATATAATTAGTGCAGTAGTAGATGTTAAGCCTGTTTACAGACAAGGCACTCAAGCAGCATTACCAGTAGAAGAATTAATTTTTGATATAAAGCGACAATTCAAAGTTCAAAATAGTGATTTTTTTGATGCTAGAAGAGGAATATTAACAGAAAAAGGAAATTATGTTGTGCAAAGAGCAAAAGCACAATATGAAAAAGCAAAATTGCAAGCTGAATACGGCACTCCAATTGTAGCTGGTGGTAAAGTGTTACAAGGAAAAGCTTTAGCAGATTGGCTTATACAAGAAGGTACTTATTCTGCAAGGTATGTTCTAAGTAAAAGAAACAATACAGCTTTTTCTAATAACAGTTTATTAAAATCATTTAACAAAAGTAGAAAATATTTAGACCCAGACAATATTAATGACGATATTATTAGTGGTCAAAGAAATATTATATATGCTAACCCAGAAGATGCTTTGAGTTTATCTTTAATTGGTGGGTATAACCAAATAATAGATACAGTATTAAAACACGATTTAATTGATTTGTTTACTAAAAATAAAGCAATGAGAAATAAATATAATGTATCAATAGTTGAAAAAATAAAATCGCCACAATCTGGTTTTCAATTAGAAGCTGATAATTTGCCTGCTTATAGAATTGCAAACAAAGAAATTACATTAAAGAAAACAAAGCCAAGCAATAGAAATGTTCCATTAGAACAAACAGAAAGTGAAAAACTTTGGAGCAGTTTGTTATTTCACACTCCACAAGATGCTGCAAAATTTGCAAATGATTTTGATTTAATTGTTAATGCAAGTAAAGATGTTGTAGGTATGCCTGCGTTAATAAAAAATCAAATAAAAACAGGTACAGGTGTTTTAGGAAAACCTATTTCTACAGCAGGTGATATAACAAAAGTTTTTCGTTTAGCTGGTACTGGTATTGATTTAGGTTTAACTGCAATATATGCACCAATAGTTTTTGGTTTAGGTTCAGCAAAAATTTTAGGTGGTATTGCAGCAGATAGTCCTAAACTTATAACAGAAGGGAAAAATTTATATAAAGGTATTGGAAGAGCTACTGTTAATAGTTTTGTTGCTCTTTTTAATCCAGACAGAGTATTAGCAAAAACTTATTCTCCTGCAAGACAAAAAACTTTAGAACTTATGAATAGAAATAATATGAGTTTGGGAAGAAAACAAGTAGAAGCTTACGAAGCAGTTTCAGCTAGTAGTCAAAAATGGGGTGGTGAAGTAACTGAACCACTAGGTTTTACTAATTGGAAACCAATTACTAAGCTAACAAGTTTATTAAGAACATTTGAAGGTGGTTGGTCTACATTTATAGATGAAATAAAAATTTCTACTTTTGAATCATTAACATCAGGCTTAGATGAAATAGAAGATGCAATAAAAATAAGAGAAATAGCAGATTTCATAGAAAAAGGAACAGGTACATTAAGTTCAGAGTCTATTGGGTTGTCTAGTTTTCAAAGAAAATTAGAATCAACATTTTTGTTTTTTTCTCCTAGAATGACTCGTTCTATGTTGGGATTACTTAGTGATGCAGTTACAAGAGGTGGAGAACGAGGTGCATTAGCAAGACAAGGAGCAATAGGAGCATGGACAAGTTTGCAAGCTTATACTTGGGCTATGGGCCAAGCTTTAGGACAAGATGTAAACTTAGACCCAACCCAACCACATTACTTGCAAATAAAAATAGGTAATGATTGGGTAGGTCCTGGTTCGCAAATAATTTCTGTACCTAGAGCAGTATATAGATTAGCAGCTGGACCAGATGATGTAGATGCTGTGTATAGAGAAATAAACCAAGAAAATGAAATTACAGACCAACCTTGGTTTCAATTTTTGCGAAGTAGGGCATTTAGTGCACCTGCTGGTTCTATGATGTTAGAAGCAATAAGCAATGAAAATTATTTTGGAGAGCCTTATGAAGGATTGAGTGATTTTGGAGCAGCACAATTAAAAAGAGGTTTACCTTTTTGGATGCAAGATGCAGTAGTTGCTGACCCTTATAGAACAGGATTAAGGGGTGTTGCAGCTGAATTTGTAGGATTAAGAACAAGGCCACTTACTACTTATGAAAGAAGACGTGATTTCCGTGACCAAGCAGTAACAGAAATGTTTCCAGAATTTTCAAGTTATTTAGATTTAGACCCAACAAGAAAAAAATTATTTAATGCTGAGTTAGAAAAAGAATCAAGTGACAAAATTTCGCCAGCTTTATTAAATGATTTAAAAGCAACTGATGAATTAATACAAATTGATAGACAAAATAAAGGTGGTAATTCTTCTCAATTAGATGATTTTTATGAAATATTAGAAACAACTAGAAATGAAAAAGCAGAAAAAGTAGCAGAAACTTTGAATACTTATATATCAAGTGTTGCTCAATCTCCAGCAGATTTAAGAGCTTCATTGAATATAATAAATGCTGAATACTCATCTAAATACAAAGATATATATGAAGAAGGTGGTAAGTATTCTGATGCACATAATTACATAAAACAATTAGAAAGTATAAATGATACTGAAAAAATAGAAGATATATGGATTAGTTCTTACTTAGAAAATGTTTTGTATAATTCAGAATGGGAAAAACAAACAGAACAAGGTATATCTTTTTATGATTATGACGGTAAAGCAGAAGCAGAAGCTTCTTGGATTAATCAATATGGTAATGATGCCTATGAATACATTCAAGAGTATTTAGTTGCAGGTAAAAATACTTCTCCTATAATACAAGAATTATATGATGCTAGAGAAAGGTTTTCTTTTTATTGGGATGGTGCAAAAGAAGATGCTATAAACTTTACAGCAAATAAATTAGGAAGACTTAAGTCAGAAGTTTCTCAATTGTATAATGCTTACAGAACAGGTACAGTATCAGAAAAAGAAGTATTAAAAGAATCTGACATAATAAAAGAAGTTACAAGTTATATTGCACAATCTCGTAAAATTATGAGAGAGAATAATCCAGCATTAGATGGATTTTTATATAGATGGGGGTATACTACCACCTTGTTAAACCCTCAAAATGATAGCTTTGAAGCTCAAACTCTATGGAGAAATAAAAAAGCTATAACACTAAACGAACAAGGTAACTTGTACGACCAATATGCCACAATGGCAGAAAATGTTGTACAATAACAATAAAACAACACTATCTATGGATAGAAAGGTCTAAGGACATGGCAGAAGAAGTCAAACAAAATACACCAGAAAATACTGCACAACAAGTGCTTGCAGAAAATTCTACGGAACAATCACAAGAAGTTGCAGCAACTACGGAAGAACAACCAGCTGTTACCGAAACTCCAGACGTAACAAGTATTGTAAATAAAACATTACAAGACTTTATGGGTAAGGAACAAGGTAGACTGGCACAAGTGTCAGGACAAAAAATAGCAGCAGTTGAAAAATCTCTTGATAGTAAATTAGAACAATTGAACCAAAGATTAGAACCTTTGATGCAAATGGCTAATGCACAAGAAAGAGAAAGACTTCTTAACCTTGACAATGAACAACTAGCAGAGATGGTATTAAAACAAAGGTCACAACAAGCTACGGCACAACCACAACCTGTTCAACAGGAACAACCAGTAGACCCTAATATAAATGCTTTGGCAACAGCTACACAGGATTTGATAAATCAAAACGGTCTTAATATGAATATTGAAGACCCAAGATTGTGGGAAGGATATAGTGCAAATATGTCTTTATTGCAGTCAATTGATTTAGCAAGAAAAAATATCGAGAAAATGAAAGGCTCACAACCTCAACAGACTCAACAACCTCAAGCAACTACACCACCTCCAGCTACTCCTTCAACTCAAGGTGCTCCACAAAAAAGCGTAAAAACAATTAGCAGTTTGTCTGATGCAGCACAATTATTTGCAGATGGTAATATAAGCTCTACTCAATATAGAGAAGCCAAAAAACAAATAAGAAGGTCTGGGTCAGCAACATTATAAGGAAATAAACAATGGCAACAGGATTGACACTAACAGGCTCTTCGAGTCTGAGTGATATGTCTAAAATCATTGTCGCTGAATCAATTGATAACGTAGAGCCGTCAGCACCTATGATGGACCTTGTGAGCAGGTATGATATACCTACAGGAAGCAAGCAAGTCAATGTTCCTATTTGGGGAAGACAGAGTGCAACAGCTCTTACAGAAGGTGTAGATTTATCTGTACCACAGCAAGTTACAGCAACAGTTGTAAACTTGACTGCTTCTGAACACGGAATACTATCATTTGTTAGTGACCGATTACGACATGAAAACAACGAAAACGTACTATCAGCAGTAGGTACTATGCACGGAAGAGCAGTAGGTAGATTGCTAGATAGCGACTTATTAACACTATTAGATGGCTTTAGTACATCTAAACCAGGTTCTGGTAGCAATGCAACATTTACTACTATTGCTGGTGCTGTTTCTCTTTTGAGAACAGATAATGCAACTTTTGGACCAGCTCCAAGTAAACCTAATGCAGTTTTACACCCAGAGCAGATACGAAGGTTGACTCAAGAACTTGCAGGTATACAAGCAGCAGGTGCAGGTGCAGCAGCAGGTGCTACTGTTCCAGAAGGACCATCAGCTGAAGTTATTAGTTCTTATTGGAGAGGTAATGACCCTATCTTTGGTGTTCCTATATATGAAGATGGTAATATTACCGTATCTTCAAACAATGCAAAAGGTGGAGTATTCGCAAGAGAAGCTCTAGCTTTGGCAATGGAAATGGAAATAGCAGCTGAAGAAGAAAGAGACGCATCACTAAGAGGAACAGAAATTGTAACTGTTGGTACTTGGGGTGAGTCAGAAGTTGTTGATAACTGGGGAGTAGAAATATTCTCATTAGCAAGTTCAATATAAGATAAGGAATAGATAGCAATGGTAACTCAGGATACGTCTCAATGGATGAATAAAAAACAAGGCAAAGTAAAACGTTTTTTAGGAAATTCAATTGCAGAGCTAAACCTTGATACTCCAGCAGATGCTGAGAAGGTGACACTTTATGACCAGAGAGATGGTTCAAAGTT
>CEPE01124619.1_pt1 | contig 11682 bp, 14 predicted proteins | sample 530531 | NCBI WGS metagenome assembly CEPE01 (sample SAMEA2620273, study PRJEB7988) | marine metagenome | biome: marine biome (ENVO:00000447); feature: deep chlorophyll maximum layer (ENVO:xxxxxxxx); material: "saline water (ENVO:00002010), including plankton (ENVO:xxxxxxxx)" | depth 80 m
CGCATCAAGGAATTGCCCAAGGGTACTTTCCCGGAAACGATGATAGTTGCCGATGGGTACCGGATCGAAGATACCAAAGCGTATGATGACATCTATGCCGACATGGCTGAGGAGCTTAATGAGTTGCTCGACAAGACCTCCAATTACGAGGAGACGGCGTTGACTATTCAGCTCGAAGCCCGTCAAAAGGCCGAGATTCTAAAGGTGCCGGCCTTCGTAGAGTTGGCCAAGGACGCGATCGAGGAGGGGAATAGCGTTGCCATCTTCGTCAACTTCCGCGCCACCCTTGACGCCATCGGCGTTCGGCTTGGGTCTCTCAAAAAGGGGATCTCCACCATCGTCGGGGGCCAACGTGAGGATCATCGGGCGGAGAACATCCAAAATTTTCAAAACGACACCAATCGTATATGTCTCGCCATGATTCAGGCGGGCGGTGTCGGCCTTAATCTCCATGACGTTAACGGTGATTACCCACGCGTCAGTTTAATTTCCCCAAGCTTTTCGGCGGTCGAGCTTCGGCAGACGTTGGGACGAGTCCACCGGGCCGGGGGTTCGACGGCATCGGTACAGAAGATCATATTCGCAGCGGATACGGTCGAGATGGGCGTCTGTCGAGCTGTCCGCCGGAAGCTTACCAATCTAGACTTGCTCAATGACGATGAGCTTAACCCAGTAATATAATGACAAATACACAGCTAGCAAAACTATGGACCGGATGGTTCGCCCTGACCTTTGGGTACGGTTTTTATCACGGATTTACTAACGCCGCCATGACCGGCTGGATCGCATGGCTTATTCAAGGCGTCTCGTTCGCGCTCACCCTATGGGTAGTCGGACGCCTTTGGAGGATAGGCCCCTGACCTTTAGGGGCGTCCCGCGTGTTTGGCTGGAAATCTAACATTATTAATTGGGGCGCCCCGCTATTTAACATGAATGAATTACCAACAGCTGAGGAGATGGAGCTTCTTGCTCGAATAACTACAATGATGGAAACCGACAAAATAACACGCTATGATAAACCAACTAAAAAGACTTCTAAGGATACTGAAAAACCTTATATCAAAGCCGCCATCCCGCCCCCGCCAAGGCCGATCCGACACCCTTACTGGACCGCCCAGACTATAATAGGGACGCTGGTGGCGGTACATGCCGCTCTCTCGGTGGGGATGCTTATCCTCATCTACTTCCTGATCCAGACGGGTCAGTACTAACAACACAAAACCCACACACCTATGCCAAAAGAACCCGTAAAAATAGTAAGAGTTATGGTCACCAACGTTGACGATTCCGTCGGCGGTCGTGCCCAGCTCTTTTTCACTAGTGCCACGGAGGCCAACAAGGTATTCCGTAGAATCAACCGGGGAAAAGACGAACGTTTCGAGCCCGAAGCGGAAGCCTTCGAGCCGGACTACCTTGACTGCACGACCACCAAAGCCGGTGTCGTCGAGTTCCTTAACAACCACTGCTCTGAATTAGGATGAGATTTGAACGACAACACGACCCGGATCCGATGCGCCACAAGTTCCAAGAGATCGACAGCTTTGAAGATCTACCATCGGAAATATTTGAACAGCTTGATATGCATCTAGCCAAGATGAAGGAGATGACCGATCCGGAACAGTACGGGGAGGAAGCGCTATTGAAATTCATCGCCTTCCAATCGTACCAGATCTCCTGCCTACAGGCTGAAACAAAACAAATGTACAAGGTGATGGAGCTTATGGCTGAAGCCTTACCTGACACAAACTGATGGCCACTCCGGAAGCTCATCACGAATTAGGCCCGTCCGCATTGAAATATGTGGAGATCTGCCCGGGTTTTCGGTCTAATAACGAGACCAACGAATGGGCTGAAGAAGGGACCATGCTCCACAGCGCCGTCGAGAACGAAGACCTGACGGGCTTGAACGAAGAACAGCGCCGTTGCGTTCGCAGGTGCTTAGACTATGTCGCCCCTATGGTGGAGGGGGCAGACATAGTTCTAAATGAACAACGAGTAGTAATACGCTATGGGAATGTCTGAGGTATTTATGCTTACCATGCTGGAAACCGGGAAGGAAGTCGCTGGAACGGCTGTTATCGGTACCGATGACGGCGTGGTCATCGAGACCAAAGAGGGGCGCATTCCCGTGTACATGTTCAAGATGACTAATCAGCTGCATAGATTATTAGCCCGCGATCGGGAAGAATGGGATGTGGCCGTGGGTATAGAGGAGGCGTGGGATGTCTGAGAAAATATTTGGCACCGTTGATATGATTATAATCAAGGGCACCCACATGGATGTGGTGGATTGGAAGTTTGGTCGGGGTGAAATCGACGATGCTGACATCAACATCCAAGGGCAAGCGTACCTATTGGGTGCGTGGGATAAATTCCCTGACGTAGAAACGGCAACTATTCACTTCGTCATACCTCGCCGGGATGAGGTGCTTCGGCATAACTACACTCGTGAGGATCTTGAACAAATCCGTCTGCGGATAAAAGTGATAGTTGGCAAGGCTACCTCCGACACCGTCGACCTTCGACCAAACACCGAGGGCTGTCGGTACTGCAAGCATCAGCTGACGTGTGAAGCCCTTAGTAATAAGATTCTTCCCGTAGCTAGAAAATACGCCAGTACAATCCAGGATTTCGAGCTGGAGGTCATGAAGAAATACGACCCCGCCTTAATCGAAGACCCCAGTACCTTGGCCCAGATGTTAAACATCGGACAGGTAATCGACAAGTGGTCGAGTGCCGCTAGGAAGCAGGCTATGAAGCTTGCCGAGGAAGAAGGTGTAGAAATTCCGGGATATGATTTGCGTTGGCGCCAACCTTCTGCTAAGGTACAGGATCCTCAAGCCGCATATGAGGCTCTAGCCGATGTTTTAACCCCCGAAGAATTTATGAAAGCCTCCTCCGTTTCCCTATCCCAGTTAGCTAAAATCTATGCTGAGAAAATGCCCCGTGGGCAGAAGACTGGGGCTCGTGGGCAATTAGAATTGATACTCGAGGAAGCCGGTGAGCTGGCTCCGGAGGAAGAGCGCATTCGTACCCCCTACCTCAAAAAACTTTAACTTGGCGTGTTTATGCGTCATCCAACAAAAACAAAATAGAATACTAGTAATGAGTAAATCGAAACTAAGTGAAGAAACTACGACTGAAACGACTGTCCTTGCGGAAGCATCCGGGGAGACCAGCTACACCGAGGAATCCATTGGTGCAGTAACGGTGGCCGGGAGCAACCTAGTCGCAGACTTGGACGCAAGTGATATCGCGTTTCCAAAGCTTCAGATCCTTCAGGGGATCAGCAAGCTCGCTCAAGAGAGCAAGGATTTCAACGCCGGGGACATCGTTCTCGACAGCGAGACCAAGCTCGAGCAACCCTGCGAGTTCACGGTCTTGCGCATCAGCAAGATGTTTGAACAAAGCGTCAACTGGGATGACGGAGAGATCCCGATGATCAAATCCAAGGCCGATGCCGTAAAAGCCGGAGGTTCCTTCGAATGGGGCGCCAATGGCGAAAAACCGGACTGGCTTCCCATCGCAGACGCCCTCATCGCAATCAAGGGAGATGACCCGGAGGTGTTCCCGTTCGATTACAATGATGAGAACTATGCCTTTGCCGTGTGGCGGATAAAGGGTGTGGCCTATAAGAGAGCGGCCGTGAAGATGTTCACCGCTTTCCGGATGTACTACCGAGAAGGATTTACGGTCGGTACTTTCAATCTGTCAACTACCACCGACAACTTCAACGGTAAGACTGTGGTCGTTCCCGACCTTAAGCGGGGCCACAAGAACACCCCGGAGTTCCAGGAGTGGCTCAAGGATTTTTGCTAGAGGTTCGCTCATAGCCTCTAACCACCAGTGTGTGTGTTCAGGGGGGCCCCTTCCTTCGGTGCGTTTTCTCCCAATGGACGTACTTCCCTAGGGGCCCCCCGCCTCACGCACGTTAACCAACGGGGTGAACCCGTAAACATCACAAAATCAAATGACTAAAAACGATATAAAAAGCGGTCACGTAGCTATTGACTTCGAGACCTACTATACAACGCAGCTGTCCATCACCAAGATGGGCACTTACCAATACGTAACGCATCCCGAGTTTGATGCTTACATGGTATCCATTTACGGCCCGGACCTCGAGTTTGTTGGCCGCCCTTCCGACTTTGATTGGAAGAGGTTGGATGGGTACACTTTAATCGCGCATAATGCCAGCTTCGATTCCCGAGTGTTCTGGCATCTTCAAGAGAAGGGAGTGATCCCCGAACTTAATGTCAGTTGGATTTGCACCGCCGACATGTGCGTGTACTTCCAATATCAGCGGAACCTTAAGGGTGCCGCCAAGGAAATTCTCGGTGTCGAAATGGACAAGGGCGTCCGTGAAAACATGCGGGGTAAGAACTGGGATGATCTCGCCGCCATGGACGAGCTTAAAGAGACCTTGGCTTACGCTTTGGATGATGCCAAGTACTGCTACCAAATTTGGGAAAAGCTTTGGGGGCTGTGGCCTGAGCAGGAGAGATGGTTATCTCAATCCACCAGAGACATGGCTTGGAGCGGGTTACCGGCTGACACCTCAAAATTATCCAATTCCATTCAAGAGCTTGAACGCCTACTGTTCGAGGCTCAGCAACGGCTACCTTGGTTCGAGGAGATTGATCCGGACACCAAGAAGCCTTATGCCGTCTACAGCAAAAAAGCTTTGGCGATTGAGTGTCGTAACCGGGGTATCGAGCCTCCTAAATCTCTTAACCGGGACAACCCCGACTTTATAGCGTGGGAGAAAAAGTACGGTGAGGAGATCACCTTCCCCGCCGACATGCAAGCGGTAGGCCGGATTAATAAGCACCTTCAGACATTGTATGCCATTCGTGACCGGATCCGTGCTGACTGTGATAACATCAGTTATAACCTCAAATACTGGGGCGCTGACGCTACCGGTAGATGGAGTGGTGATGGGGGATTTAATATCCAAAACATGCCCCGTGCCGCACAGTATGGGGTTGACGTCCGATCCATAGTCACCGCCCGAGACGGCCGGGTCTTACTCATAGTTGACCTCGCTCAGATTGAGGCTCGCATCACCGCTTGGCTGGCTCAGAATTGGGACTTCTTGAACATGTTGAAGGACGGCACCTCTCCTTACGAGGCTCACGCCCGTCAGACCATGGGCTGGGATTCCGGTAAGCTCAAGGATGAGGATCCTGAGCTGTACACCTTGGCCAAGGTTCGTGTGTTGCAGTTGGGCTACGGCTCCGGGTGGTTCAAGTTTGCCGAGACCGTCAAGCTCTACGGACAGCAGGACATCTTGGATCGGCCTTTTACTAAGCAGGATGAGATCGCCTTTCAATCCTTTGCTGGCTCGTATCAACCCGCCAAGGCTAACCTCTACCCCCACCTGTCGACCGAAGACCGTCGGCAATGGGTCAACGCCTATATTCAGGTGGACGATTTCCGGAAAAAGAATCCCGGAATCACCGCAGGTTGGAAGCACTACGATCGTCTATTGCGCCAAGCCGCAGACAATGGGGACGACCTCCTATTCACTATTCCCAGCGGTCGTTACCTTAGGTATTTCCGCTGCCGGCATGAGACTGACGGTATTACCACCGCCACTCAGTTAGGTAGTCTACGCCGTACCTTTACCTACGGGGCCAATCTTTTCCAGAACGCCGTGCAAGCTACGGCTCGGGATGTATTCGCTGACATGCTTTATCGTCTAGGTGTTGATGGGTATAACCCGATCATGCACGTCCATGACGAAGTTGTGATCGAGGTCGACGCCAAGGAAGCCGAGGACCATCTGAAGAATGTTATCGAAATAATGTCAACACCTCCGGCATGGGCGGAACAGGTTCCGCTTTCCGCCGAGGGTATAATCACTGAACACTACACAAAATGAAAATATTAGGATTACATGGGCCGAAGGGGTGTGGGAAATCTACATTCGCAAAGGTACTGGTTGAAAAGTATGGGTTCGAGAGGCTGTCTTTCGCTGAACCTATAAAACGCATGCTCATAGCTATGGGCGTTCCCGAACATTGTATCAACGATCCGGTGCTGAAAGAAACACCGCTTCAAGATCTCAAGGTCACGCCCCGGTTTCTAATGCAGACGCTTGGGACTGAGTGGATGAGAAAAACCGTAGACCCTCTTGGCTGGGTACGAGTGGCCGAGTCCCGACTGAGAGCCGGCGGTAACCGATATTGGGTAATCGACGACGTTCGGTTTGTAAATGAAACGGAAATGATCCATACTTTGGGTGGAAAAGTAATTAAATTGGACGCCCCTATTGAAAATAAAGACAACCACCCTTCCGAGCAGGAATTGCCCGCGGAGGAGGTTGATTTTAGGATCACGGATTATTGGGGTGTGGACCCAGTTGAGACAGTAACAAACTTTTTGGAGGTTGGTAGTAATGGAGCTTTTATGCCTAAAGAACTTAGTCTCGGAGCAGGTCAGTAAACGTAAGCCTTGGGAGCTGGAGTTTGAACTCCCGGAGTTTGAAAGCTCCGAAGCCTACAAGCGTTTCGCCGCCTTACCGACCACCAAGTACAACGCTTACAGTGCCGCCGAGGGGGTTAACCCGCACGGCCGGATAAGCTCTAAAAACCCAATCAAATTTTTACACGGGGTGTGCGTAGATTGGGACGCCACCTTCACCAACGACGAGTTCGAGGAGATCGTTACCCGGCTGATCGACCACGAGTACCCCGTAAATTACGTTTCCCGTAGTTACAACGACGGTATTCATGCCGTTTGGTTTTTCGAATCTCCGATCATGACGATCAGCGCTTCCCACACCGTCCGTCTTTTAGATCGGATTGCAAAGGAAATGCGATTTACCGGACGTGACGCTATTGCCCGTGGATTTGATTCCGGCAACTTCAAGCGTCAGCACTACCTCCTTCACGGTAAGGATTGGCGAGCCGTGGACGTTAATGCGCGTATACCGACGGCCGATCTGAATTACCTGATATTCGAGACGTCTAAGCCCGCTGACTTCGCCGGTTTGGCGCCCGAGATTCCCTTGGATGCCGTATGGGAAGAGGTGCAGAAGGTTTGGCCGGAGCACGGGTGGCCGGGCGAGTTCAAGGAGGGGTTCCGTGGGCCTACTTTTTGGGACCCCGGCGGACAGCACAAGAGTGTTGACTCCGCCATCGTTCGGGATACCGGCATGCAGGTTTTCAACATGCCCAAGAATTTCTACACTTGGGCGGAGATTCTTAGTCCCGGTTTCGTTCGGGAATATGAAGTCGGTCGTATCGGTGAGTCCATAAAGGATTACTGGTTTGACGGGCAGAATTATTTCTTGGAATCCGGGGGTGGGCAGTATCACGACTACAAAAAGGATGACGTTTTACTAGACCTCCAATGCCGGCATAGCCTTGCAGCCCGTCCTGCTCGTAACGAAAACGTCAGCGAATCTCGTCGGGCTTTGCATATGATCCATACTACTAAGCGGGTGCAGGCGGGGATTCCCTTCGCTTTTACCAAGGCTCGGATAGTGCATCACGAGGGCAATCGGTACTTCAATACGGCTACGGTTACGCCTTTGGTTCCTGCCGATGGTGAAGCCGGCGCTTGGGGCGATGCCTTCCCAACCATTGCCTCGTGGATGGAGCACATGTTAGGGAAGGAGCAGCTTAAGCATGAGCAGGCGTGGCTGGCTTACGCATACCGTAACGCCCTTGCTGGGTCGCCAAAAAGAGGACACGCTCATTTTTTATGCGGCCCCTCTAACAGCGGTAAGACTCTATACAACATGCAAGTTCTCGGGGCCCTGTTTGGTGGTGGTATTAAAGCCTCTGAGTACCTGTGCGGAAAGAACGAGTGGACTGATCATCTGTTTGAGTTCGGCATGTGGCTGATTGATGATGAGGCCCCATCGGAATCTCAAGCGAGCAACACCAGTTTCACAGCTAAGCTCAAGGAGCATGTCGCCAACGATACCTTTTTGATCAATGGCAAGTATCGTAAAGCCGGCCGTGCCTACTGGAGAGGTCGTATCAGCGTCACCTTGAATGATGACCCGGTATCAATGCGGTTATTGCCCGACTTGGACATGTCTATTAAAGACAAGCTGATGATCTTTAAATGCCACGACGGGTTCGATTTCAAAAGTGACATCAAGGACAAAATCAAAGAGGAGTTGCCGGCCTTCGCCCGTTGGCTGTTGGACTACGATATTCCACAGGAGCAACGAGAGCTGAGGTTTGGGGTCAAAGCGTACATCAACCCTCACCTCGAGAATCTCGCTATTGCCGATTCTAGGTATTCGCACATAGCGGAATTAATGAATATCTACCGGGCCACCCTTAAGGATGGGGTCTGGGAAGGCACTACTTCAGAACTGTTGCAGGTACTTAGTGCTGATGAGAAGCGGCGAGTCTTACTTAAGGATCTTAATCCTAGGAAGCTCGGATGGGGGTTGAACCACATTTTCTCTAAGGGGACCGATTGGCTTACTAAACCCAAGCATAGGGTTTGGAAGGTAGAGGGGCTTCTTGAGTGAGTGGGTGGAATGACAACAAGCGTAAAGGCACTGCATGGGAGTTTGCCTTTTACGCCCGTGCCTTAAAGGAAGGTCTCGATGTTTTCCTCCCATGCGGAGACCATCTACCCCAGGATTGCATCGTTGTAAACGGTGCCGGCACGGTCTTCAAGGTTCAGATTAAAGGCACTTCTACAAAAGCGGTGTCCAGCCATAAGAACAGTAAGATCGAGCGTTACAAAGTCGTAGCTGCCGGTGGTTCCAATTCCAAAACACCTATTGATTGCACCAAGGTAGATGTAGTAGCTTGCTACATCCTACCTCTGGATCTTTGGTACATCATACCGTGCTTGGCTCTCAACAATGCGGTTTCTGTGTGGTTCTCCCCTAACTACGAAGAGACGAAGTCTAAGTTTGAGGTGTACAAAGAGTCTTGGGATTATTTCAAGTGCTGATGAACTTGATTGAGATCTTTGTGATCGTAATGATTGTTATACTGGCTTTAGACTTTATGTTTCTTAGCTAAAGAACCCCGCTTTCCGCAGCCGTACTCGTATTGATTCTTCGGAGCAGGCTAATATCCTCCCCAAAGTGCCGGGGTGATAACCCTCCAAGAATTTAGCGGAGATGAACCCCTCGTAGAACCGAAGCCTTCGTTGCATCCGCAACTGGTCAGAACCGCTGAGATAGTTCTTGTCAGACAGGTCTCTATTTACGAATGGCGGTGGTTCTGGAGTACCAAGCGCCTTCCTAACCTGATCCGCCGTTAAACCAAGCTTAGCAAGTATTTCATCACTCACTAGAAAACTACGGAAGCCGCCGATGAATGTTTCGCAGGGAAAGTTACGGAACCTTCGGTGTTTACTTCGGTTTCGTCATCACGAAAGTCGAAAGTAATGTTCAGCTTTATAGTCGACGACATCTCCCCCTCCAGGGCCGCCAGTCGGACTTGGGGGAGTAGGTCATCGGCAACCATTTGCGCTTGTTCCCCCACAGCCCGCAATAGGTCTTTTTCAATTTTAGCTTGACGGTCTAACCAATCTTTCATAAGTACCACACATAAGTTACACATACTATAACATTGTATCACAAAATTACAAGTATAATGAAAACAAGAACTAGAGTCAGTGAGCGGACTCGTTTAGGAACGACGATTTTTCGCAGAACAGAGAAAGGGACGTGGTCATACGCCACCAAACGGAATGGGAAACATTATTTATTCCCCCTCGGTTACGACTTAGACGAGGCTAAAAAAGAGGCCGACCGAATACGGGGCATGCTTATGGTGGAGGATCCCGAAGTAGTCCGTAAACAGTTTTGCCGGAAAATAATGAGCCGGAAAAACCTCCCCATACCAACGATTGGTGAGGTCTTAGATGTTATTCGGGAGAGTAAAAACGTAAAGGATTGGAAAGTCTCCACCGTAAGAGACTACGTGGGTGCCGTTGGGTCAATCCCCCGGGTAGCTTTAAACACCCCCCGGGAAAAGGTTTTAAATATGCCGGCTGACATCCTGACTCCCGAACTGATTGAGACTTATAAAGAAAGAAAACTGGATGGTATCGTGGACCAAGGGCATCGGAAGAGCGTTATGCGAACAATCAATGGGAACATCCGTGCCTTGAAAGCCGTCTTTAGCCCCGGTATGGAATTACGTTTCAAGCATTACGACATTAGCTGGGCCATGCCCCTTAGAGACGAAGGCTTCTACGGGGGTCTTAAGAAATACTATAAATTCCCACCTTCAGAGATGGTTACCGCCGTGTTTGACCTTTGTGAGACCTTGGAGGGTGATGAAAAAACGGCTCTTAGTTTGGCGCTTTATTTCGGTCTTCGCCGGGGAGAAATTTACCATTGCCGACGGGCATGGTTTGATACGAGAAATTCTATGTGCCGGTTGGATATAGCCGCCGAGTTGGATTTTACACCTAAAGGAGGGCATGAAGGTATGACCGTTGGCGACGAAGCCCGCGGTAAGAAAATACTCAACGAAGCGGTAGGGGAAGATTACTTGTTGGGATACCGAAAAGACAACGGGCGGAAGCTGTTTGAAGGTATAATCAAGAAGCTACACTCGGTTGGGTTTACGGTAGAGAACGGGAGACCGCTACCAATGCATGAAATGCGTAAACTTTTTGGTAGTTATATCGCCACTACTCAGAGCCTCTACGTAGCTCAAAAATACTTGAGGCATGCTGACGCCTCCACTACCGACGAAGCTTACGCCGATTTGATTGTAGATAAAGACGTGTTGCAAATGTGGGCGGCTTAAACGTCCTGCCCCTGCAAGTAGCCCATCACCATTTCACGCAAGTTCCACGGGTGTTGTTCGTGAGCCGCAACGAACATACGTACGCGAAAACGTACGCCTCTGATGTTGGTGAACACTTTCATCTTGGGTTGAATCGTCCCCTTGTACTGACCGCTGACCAATCCCGTATCGCTTTCGACATAGGCCCAAACCCTGCCGACCGAGTTGTTTGAGAAGTTCAAGCTTACCGAATGCACTTGCTTCTCGGAGCTTTCATCAGAAAAGTGCATCCACGCAGTTTCCACGATTGCCAAGTTTGCGTCTGCAAAGTACATCGGGCTGTTTAAGGCACCGGTTCCCTGAACGGAATCCGCAAAAGGAGACGCAAGGTACTTACCACGATATAGGAAAGCACCTTCAGAGTCGGCGGCTATAAATCTTCCCGTAGGTACCGATGTTGTGTCGGGCCACGGGTCTGAAACCAGCGGAAAGTCACGATCCCGAAAGTGGTCTAAGTCGGCACGAAGAACCTCGTAATTCTTGTTTACCGCCAGCACTTGCGAAGAGTTTCGGATACTCGTAATAGCGGTGATGTCGTTGTTTACAAATGGGCCGGATAAAGACTTGGCCAGCTCCGAGTATATGTAGGCTTTATATTTCGATGGGGGAGCCCAGCTAGTTGGAGACCCCGCGTTTAACCAAGCCTCATACTCAGTATTCTCAACGTAGAGGATATAGTACCCTAGCTCAGAGTTGTATGTTGCAAAGCTTTGGCTCAGGTCTGTGGGGAGTTCTTTGTTCCATCGACCTTTGGCCATCCAGCTGACTTGATCGGGGTCGGCATACGCATCTTTAGCGTCCGGCCCGCGGGTGCCTGATTCGTCTTTATAAATCTCCCCGTCAAAGCCGGTCCAGAAAGGATAAGATCCAATCTCTCCACCAACCACATCGTGAT
>CEPE01007795.1_pt1 | contig 11662 bp, 10 predicted proteins | sample 530531 | NCBI WGS metagenome assembly CEPE01 (sample SAMEA2620273, study PRJEB7988) | marine metagenome | biome: marine biome (ENVO:00000447); feature: deep chlorophyll maximum layer (ENVO:xxxxxxxx); material: "saline water (ENVO:00002010), including plankton (ENVO:xxxxxxxx)" | depth 80 m
CTCCTTAAGAATCATCCGATTTACCTCCTCCTAGTAGAATATTAAAGTTTTCATTGTATTCTCGACTAAATTCTGCAATACTAGCTTGAAGAGTTTCTATATCTTTAGACTCTGTAGTCATCTTTGTATTAAAATCAGCCGTAATTGTTTGCCATTCTTGAACAGCTCTATTCATCTCTAAAGAGAATCTTTGAATTTCATTTTGATTAAGCTCCGCTATTCTTTGTAATTCTAAACTATAATTACTAGAATCTGCTTTATAATCTTCAGAAGCTTTTTGTTGATCCATAGCAAACTGCTGAGCAGCTTTATTCATTTGAGCTCCCCATCTATTAACTTCTGCTTGATACTTACCAAGCTCAACTTCTGTTTGTTTAGCAGTCTTAGCCATTTCTTGAGCAGCATTAGTCTTGCTAATATCTGTAGCACTTCTAGCATCTTGCATTGCTTTATCATGAGCCATTTGAGCATCACTCATAGCTTTTTGTACTGTAGATTGATATATTACTATTTCTTCTTCTAATTTTTTAGACTCCTGATTAATGTCAGCACTATATTTAGAAAGAGCAGTTTGAGTATCTGTTTGCCATATAGTTAATTCTCTTTGAATATTTTGAGTATGTTGAGAAACTAGTTTATTAATCTCAGTATTATATTCTTGTATTTCATTAGAGTATAAAGATAACTCATTCTGATCTGCCTGTAATTCAGTTTGAGCAGCTTGTGCTGCATTTCTTATACTAACATCAGTTGATAGTTGTTGAGTTTGAAGTAATCTAGCTTGGTCTAATTGTGCTTGTGACATTTTCTTCTGAATATCAGCTTGAAATTCTACATTAGCATCATTAAAAGCATTTAGTTTATCTTGTAAGTCCAATTGATACTGTTGTAAAGCATCTGCATTCTCTTGTTGCCATCTTTGATACTTTAAGGCAAATTCATTTTGAGTCCACACTTGAATAGCAGAATTAACCTCTGCTTGATATTTTTGAAGATCAGCAGCATACTTCTGTAAATCGTTCTTGATATTACCCATTTCAGTAGCAACTTCTTGAGCTGCATTTCTTTCAGCTGCATTAGTAGCTAATTGAGCATCTTGAAGCGCTTTTTGTTGTTCTAACTGAGCATTCTGTATAGCTTCTTGAACAGTTGTAGAATATATTGCATTTTCTTTATTAAATTCATTTGTTTCGTTTTGAAGGTCAGATTGATACTTTTGTAATATCATTTGAATCTTTCTGCCTTGTGCTCCAGCCAACTCTGCATCTTCTTCATTTTCTATCAAATTAGTCATAGTTTGCCAGTCTGCGTGAGTCTGTTCACCTGAAGAACCTGTTGCAAACCAAGATATTCCAGGTTTTGTGTATGTAGGAGCAGTACCTAAACTACCTACAGTTGTAGCGCTTGCAGTTGAATGACTATACGCTGCATAAGAGCCAGTACCTAATGTTAATGTGGGCACTGATATAGAAGATAAATCTAAATCATTTAAAGCAGTTGAACCAGATGGAAAACTAACCAATGTAAAACTAGGGCTAGTATATTCTGGAGGTGTACCAAATGAACTAATAGAAGCTGTTACTCCAGCAGAAGCTGTTGCAGCATCATAAGTAGAACCTAATGTTGCTGAAGTTGGTGTTGTTACCCCACTTAAATCTAATGCAGTTGCAGACAATGCAGTTGCTCCAACATATGTTACTGCATTCCAACTAGGAGCTGTTCCTAAACTTCCAACAGTAATAGCAGATTCAGTAGAACCAGTAGCAGCATTATATGTAATAGTTCCTGGTGATGGAGTACTTAGCGTCGTATCAACTCCTGAAAAATCAACAGCAGTTGCAGCTGTATATGTTGGTATATCTATAGACGCCGTTGCAAAAGATAACGATGCAGGCATACTGTATGTAGCGCCTGAAGCACCACTAAATCTTTTTGCTGACAACCTTGAACGTAATATTGCTTTACATGCTGCTGAATGTGGAAGTACGTGCCAATTTTCAGGAAAGTTTCCATGTTGAGCTCTTCCTGATGCTTGAGTTATATTCCAATCGTGGAATTGAACCGTCTGAATTTCTGCTGTGCCTCCAGATGGTAGGATTTTAATTTCACTGTTTTTCTTATAGTAAACTGGAGAATCATTTGTTGCATAATATATACTATTAATATCCTCTGCTTTAGATGCAAATCTACTTGGTATTTCTATACAGACTTCATCATCCCTTGCAACTTCAAGTATTAAATCGCTATTACCTACAGTAGTTTCTGTTGTTCCAGTTGCAAACATATACGCACTCTCAGGATTTAGCTTGCATGCTAAAGTTACCACGGAACGTATTGTATCACTGTAAGCTCTATTAGCCTCAATGATCTCTGGACCACTCATTTGACTGCTATCCCCTATAGCATACTGTATGTCATTTGCAATCGTACTCATTGTACCCCTTTAAGTAAGGGGGAGTTTTTAGGCTCCCCCTATATTAGTTATTAAGACCAGTCGTCAAACTTGATCACTGCATGAGTTTCTGGATTAGATATTTCTAAACCACACTCAGTTAGTATTTGATCAATTCTGCCGTCAGTTCCAGGTGTTTGAACATTAGTTTCGATACTAGTATCTCTGTTAATGCCGTTACCTGCAAGTGTTCTCAACTTAACATTAGCCATATCAACAAGTACCATAGTATTGTCGAATGCGCCTCTAAATAAAGGCTCTTGAACTAATGTGAAGCCACCAAACACAGTATCCACTTCCATTAAACGATGACCAAATTTGCCGTTAACAATTCTGGTATCTAATGCAAATGGCATTGCGGCTGATGCGCCTTGAGAACCGATTAGTGAAGCACCTGTAGTGTTACCTAACTTGTTAAAGTAAGAAATAACACTTCTAGAACAAAGGGCTAACTTTCTTCCTGAGTTTCCTTTTTCAGGAGCATAAAAAGACTCCATCATTTCTAAGAAACCATCAAAAGAAGCAGCATAGTCACCTTCATCCTGAGAAGAAGTTCCCCAATCCATCTTGTAGACATTACCATATCTTTCTACATATGGTAAAAGTCCCCATGAATACCTCAGAGGCTCACCTGCGCCTGTTCCTGTATCATCAGAACCTACACCAAATAAAAGTGCTTTCTCAATATCCATCTTATGTTCCATAAGTTTTTCTTTCCAGATACGAGTCCACTCATTAGCGTAGCCACGATTAACAGTAGCACGAGCAGTGTTTGACATCATTTGCATAGCTGTTTTGAAGATTTGAGTGTATCCCTCTCTTGCATACAGCTCGTCTTTCCAACCATCTGGAAAGCTTGAAGCCTCAGCAAAAGCTGAACCAATCACTTCACCATCCCAACCATCTACAAACTTGATTCGAGCGCCATCTACAACTGTTTGTTCGCCACCCTCTACTTTATCAAGAGCTAGAATTTTAACAGTTGGTTTAGCAAGTGCAGAAGTGTCTGTACCTTGTGATACAACTCTTACTTTTGCAATTACATTAACAGCATCTGTCCAAGTACCATCACCATTAGCGTCATACTGACATTTAATAGCAAGTATTTGGTTAGGTAAGATAAATTCTGGTTTAACTGCAGTAGTTACAACCTTACCATATTTATCATATAGACAATCAAGGTTAAGCTCAGTATTAGGAATACCGTTACCTCCTGCAGCAGGATCTGATACTACTTCTGCTGTTTGGAAATTACGTCTTTGCCATTGATGTCTGTGTTCTAAGAATTTAAATACTGGATCATTAGTAGTCGCTTTTGCAACCTTAGAAAGATATACAAACCAAGGAGATTGTTCTGGAGCAAGCTCTGCAACACGATCTCCGAAGTTATACAGTCTTCTAATGTTGTCAAAACTACCAATACCAGCACTAGAAGCATTTACGCCGAAACTGTTCGACTTAAAAGCATCTGTTTGGTTATTATTAGCCATAGTTATTGACCTCCATAGTCATTAGTTAAAAGTTTGTCGCGTTTTTGTGTGAGGAGATCATAGAGTCGACAATATCATCAACTGGAGATTTTGTAGCCTCTGTTTGAGCATTTAATCCCGAAGTAACACCCATTGGACGTGGAACTGATTGCGCTCTTTGAACCTGACTAAAATCCTTAGAAGGGGTATTTATAGGTTGTTGCGCAGGTGCAGTACCTTTTCGCATGCGATACAATTCAACAAGATTATCCATTGAGATAGATTCAGGGTCTGACATTGTTCTAACAAATTCAAGCGATTCATTCTGATCCATGTTATATTTTTCACTAACATGAGAAATCATTTGTTGAACCTCTCTATTTTGTTGCTCTTGAGCTTCCCTTTGCATTTTTGCTTGTTCTGCTTCTTTTCTCATAGCATCATTCTGTTCTTGTACTTTAGCGATTTGCCATTGAGAGTGTAGACGGTTATATTCGCCCATTTGATCTCTCCATTCATCAAGGTCGTCCATATATGCTGCACTTTCACTAGTAGGTTCGGTATACGCAGCTTCCCTATTAAATCCTCTAGGCTTTTGTGGTCTAGGCGGTGGTGCAGGAAAATACTCCTCCTGACTTGCCGCTTCAACTTTAGGCTCTTCAGTTTGTTGGGGTTGTTGGATTTGCGCATTAGCTTGCATATTTTTAATATACTCATTTCGCGCGTCCAACTCATTGCGTAGCTTATCTGCTTGTGATTGCCAATATTCGTAACGAACTTGCTCATTGTCAGGTTTTGTTTCGCTTGAAGCATGATTCGGGTTGTCTACAGGTTCGGAAGCTGGTTCCTGACTTGTAAAGCTTGTATCTTCTTCAAAAGCCGCCTGATTCGGCGTGACTTCAAAATTGCTGAACATATCTTCAAACGAGCCAGAGTCTTGGGTTTCGCCTGCGGTTACATCTTGAGGTGTAACATTTTGTTCAACTTCTTGGTTTATTTGTTCTTCTGCCATTTTTTCTCCTTAGGAGCTCTTACTTGAAGAGGTGTCCTTCTTTGGTGGTTTTTTAGCTTCTCTAACAATTGTTTTAGCTTCAGTCAAAGTATCATCTAATCTCTTTTCAAATACAGTACCTGCTGCCTTAACTTTGTTTTCTACACCATCCAGATTAGATTTAAATTTCTCAACTTCAACCTTTTGCTTGAGGTGAACATTCTCTCTAGTAAGAGTTTGCATGTCTCCAGAAAGAGATTTAAGCTGCTCTTGTGCCTGTTCGAGTTGTTGCTCAAGTTTCTGTATGATGTCTGTTCTTTGTAGTACACCTTCCATATCAAAGATTTCTGTTTTCTTTAATACTTCTTGTCTATCTACTAAACCTTTTTCTAGAGCTTCCATATAGAACTCTAGCTCTGCATATCTATTTGATGGTAAAGTGGAACCAGAAACAACCGCCACATCATATGACCCAACAGCTATATCATTAAATACCTTAACCTCGTTCTTTTTATCATCGTATAGTTTTTTATTAATAGCGTACTCCGTAATAGAGTTATTTGGATTAGTAACTCTAAACACTTTTTCGTTTGTATATAATTCTTGCATTAAATCAATAGCTACTTTACCGACTCTAACTAAGCCACCTTCAATATCAGCTAATTTAGATTTTATTTTTCTCTGCCCAAATTCATCAATACTAATAGTAGCTTTATATGTTTGAGGAGCAGATTGTGAATTACCCATCATAAGTTCATATAATCCTAATGCATGATCAATATCATTTTTAGCAGCAGCCTCATTTTGATAAAGCTCATTAGGTAGAGGGGCTGGTTGAGCAACCACAGGTTGCCCCATATCAAAATCTACTTCAATACCTACTCCAGGTTGTGCCCATTTCTCCTCAAAATCTTTCATATCAACTGAACCTGTTGGAACAAGGACCTTTAGATTTGTTGAAGTTGTAGCATGTGCTATAACTAAAGATCTTATTTTATTTATGTATTGCTGCAATCCTTTAACTAGTCTTACATCTGACATTGGATATGGGGTTCTAGTATGTAAGTTCATAAAAGGAACTATTGGATATTTATCTGTAGGTAAAACCCTACTATACAGCTTAACATCTCCCAACACAACACAAAGGTGAACTCTCTCGACCTCTCTTGTTGCAACTTTGATAAAACCAGCCTCTACCAGCTGTGCGTACGTAACTTTTTCTACTCCAGGCTGAGAAAAGGCCATTCCAGCCTCTTTATATGCCTGTTCTTCAAATTGTTTAATCTGCTCAGCAGACTGTTCTTGAAATTTTTGTAACTCTAAGGCAGCTCTTTCTGGTACTATTTCATTTAATTGTATACCTTCTTGAAGCTCTTTCTCTTTTTCTTTATAAGCAACCAAGCTTTCCTGAGTCATTCGTTCTATATCTTTGTTTATCTTAGAAGAAGCTGAATTTATTAATCCTTCTTTTCTTCTTGAGAGCTCTTCTTCGATAACGCCTATTTGACTTTCATTCTCTATAACCTTTCCTTCATATATCCCGCCAACTCTAGTCATATATTCTTGAAGTTCTTCTTCTTCCATCACAAGTTCTTTATTATCCCAACTTTGATGAACTATAGCTCTTTTTACATATTTCTTATAATATCTTTCATATCCTCTAACATATTCAGTTTTTGAGTCACCTTGAGTATCCTTATCTCCAGGGAAGAAAACAGATGCTTGGTCAAATTCACCTACTCTATTTGTATTAGCATATTGTCCTGTTAATCCCATTTCCCCAAAAGCGTTTTCACCTTCAGCATTATCTATTGCAGATTTGTATAAAGGATATATTTTCTTAGCTTGTTCTTTAGTAAATACTTTACTATAAATTATATTTTCTGCATCATCTAAAAACCTATGACTTGAATTAGGATCTACATATACATCTAGAGGGTCTAGAGCTGTAAAACAAACTTCGCCTTTACCATTATCTTTAGATGGGTCTTGATAAACAAGAGCATATCCAGCTCCACATACATAGTAATCATCAACTATTTGACGAACTTGTTGTTGTCCATCTGATATATCATACATATAAGAAAGCATACCACTCATAACATTAGCAACTTTATTATCACTATCTTCTCGTGGTGCACATCTAAACGATGGTCTGTTAGTAGTTATTAATGCTTTTGCAGATTCTACTGCAGGATGAATCCTATTTACAACTATAGGAGCTTGACCTCTTGCTTCTAATACGTCTTTTTGCTCTTGAGTCCATTGATTTCCCAATCTGAATTCTCTATCTTCTTGGGCCGCAGAAGCCCAGTCAGACCTTTTATCTCTATAAGTCTTAAAAAGGTCCTGTGTTTCCTCAACAACTGAATCCTTAGGTGTTAACGTATTTTTTTCAATGTACCCCATCAGCTTAATATACTCATTATCGTGTCATCCAATCAAGTATTGATTTCTTTTTTTCTACTTTTTTTCTAGGGTCAAAACTTTCAACTCTACAAGGTCTAGCTCCCTCGAGAGATGTCCATATTGCATCCATTATATCATCATTCTTACCTTTTGGGTATGCTAAAAACTCTGCTTGAGCTATAGTATCTCTTGGTCTAAAGTAAAATTCACCCTTAGCAACCATAGGTACTAATGATAATAATCTTTCACTTTTTCTAGTTCTAGGCTTTACACCCTTTTCTAATCCAGGAATATAAAGATTTTCTTCTAACATCATTTTTTTAACTTGAGACCTTAAGGCTTCTTGGTATGCTACTGTTTCTATTTTAACCTTTTTATGTCTATATTGTTTAAATTTCTTAATTATTAAATCTGGTTGTTCTGAAGGTGCTATCCTACCTCTTTCAATATCTACAATATATTTATTACCTTCGTAATCTATAGCAATTGTTACCATTACAAAGTAGTCAGCAATAGCAGATAATGAACTTGCAGGGTCAATACCTCCATAAAGTTCAACTGGCTTGATGTCTTTTCCATCCCCTGTCTCTCTTACCAAGCAAGGTTGACCATTGATTCTTTCAAAATCATAGTGATGTAACTTTATCCACTCTGGTTTAAATGGAGCTTCATCAGGAGATTGTGCTATATTCATATACTCTTGATAGAAACCATTAACGTTTCCTACTGTAGTATACTCCTCTTTAATAGATTCAATTCTTTCTGGAGGAAATCTTTCAGGCCAAATACTATTATCATTTTCATCTATTATTGAATACCATAAAACATGCCATGCGGGAGAGTCTTTTGCCCAATAAAGAAAGCAATCTTCAGATATAACGGTACCTATCATTGCAATTTTACCCTCATCTGACAATGAAGGTATAACTGCCTCAGTAACCCACTTACGATTCTTAGTCCTTCCTTCAACAGTAAAGGCATTTAACTCAGACTCGAAATCGTCTATTATAATTAAAGTAGGTCTAGTATCTCCTTCTATGAAACCCCTAACTCTTTGACCAGTACCTACAGCAACAATCCTTACTCCATTAGCAGTTATAATATCAGTTTGGGCCCACCTAGTAGCAGTATTGGGGCCTTGATCGCCAAATAGTTCTTTAAATGGTTGAGAATGGGTTAAATGATATTTAATACGACTTAAAAAGTTTACAGACTGAGCTTGTGACTCAGATACTATAACTATAAATTCATCCTCACTGGGATCTTTAAATGCTATCCTATGTAGAGGTAAGATTAGGGTGGTGACTGTGCTTTTTGCTGTCCCCCGAGGTGCTGCGATCAACACCCTTCTCTTACTATTATCGTTTAAAGAGTGATAAATATCTCTGTGGAATGGTGGTGTGGTTTTGCGGAGGGCTGTGGGGAAACAATGCCTTCCAAAAAGTGCCATATTATTCTTTAATTTCCTCAGAACTTGCTTCTGGGCATATCTTTCTTCGTAATCAGTCACTATTTGTTGTTTCCTCTATGATTGTTTGTTTAGCGTTCAATTGAGCTTCTTCAGCTTTTAACTCCTCAAGAAGCGCTTTTGTATTAGTAGCTGTTAGTTGGTTTTCTGTTTTTACAACCTTTTTATCCTTCATTCCGAGCATATCCTGGATATTCTCTATAACTCTTATAAAATTTGTAATATCTTTTTTGTCCTTAGCCATTTCCATAGCTGTACTTAAAAGATCTATTATATCTCCCTCACTATAACCTTTATCTTCTAGTAAGGCTTTTAAATTATCTTGAACCATTGTTTTGAAAACCTCCGATTTCATGTATCTTGTGTATTTTCTCCTATCTGAAGGAGTAGCATCCTTAAAAACTGTATCTATAGCCATATTATAGTCCCAAGTGGCTCCATATGCAATGGCTAAATCTTGCATAGGTTTTTGCTTTGCCCTTACTTCAATTGGTCTTTTTCCTGAATAAGTCGTGTTAGACTTTCTACCCCCAACATTGAAAGGCCTATGATCGCGATTAGGATTGTGAAAACAATAACCCCAAGGCATACGAATATAGTCGTTAGAGCCTCTCTTATTATCTGTATAGCTTTTCCGTTGAATAACTTTCGCAACATAGTTGTCATCGCTGAGAGCGTACTCTCCAATTGATGCCTTTGTCCAATGTTTGTATGGTATCTTCCTCTCATCAGCCTCTCCTTTAGTGTAGATGTTATACACTACAGTGCCTTTATCTTTATGAGCAATCTGTATCGTGTACATATAAGTAATCTCCTTTTTGGTTAACCTCTTTTTTAGTATAACCTTTTAATTCTGGAACCTCTAAGTTGAATTCAGCTAAAATAGTAGGATTATCTCTATATATAGCAAATTTACCCCCATTTATAACCTTATTTTCACAACCTTCTGTGTCTATTTTAATGAAATCTATCTTTGGTAGGCACAATTTATCAATAGTATGCGTTAATATTTCTTTTTTATGCTCATCAACAAGATTCTCAGTCATATCACAATCTTTAGGGTCATATTCTGTAATTTCAAGTGCTGTTCCACCTAAATTATTAAATTGTTTCCATAAAATGCGAGTCAAATCTATTGAATCTGACAATGCAATATTAAACGGGACTATATTATTAATTTTATTTATACCGATATGGTAACATAATCTTTTATATAGCTCGGGTTGAGGTTCAAAAGCGTACACCCTTTTACATATTTTAGCGCACTTTAACGAAAAAGTGCCCACATGGGCACCTATATCTAATACAATGGAGTCTTTATGTATATATTTATCTATTATCTCATTAAATTCAGGATGCCAGTCTCTACCCATACGTATTTCTTGCTGTATATGATCCTCATCGCTTAATAGTAAACGCCCGTAAGGCGCTATATACTCATGATCCAATCTTAACTCCATTAAATTTCTCTATTATATAGTCTAATAAAGGATGATCTATTGTAGGTGGCTCTATAACCTTACCATACTCAGACATTGCGTTTGCAGATTCTTCTATCCATATACATTTGCGACATCCAGGACATTTCCTAGCCTCGCATCTCCTCATCTGTCTCTTTGCTTCTTCGGTGTTGCAGAACCACATAGTCTTCTAGTCCTTCGGTTTCCCTTAATAATAGATACCACTCTGAATCTAGCATTTGTCCAGACAGGTAACATTCATAAAGACTTCTACACTTATTCTTTAAGCTCATAATGTGGGAAGTCATCAAATCTATTGTCATGAACGTACCAGTCCTGATCCCAATCTCCACCCCAGCGTAGGTTTATCCCCATACTCTTTGCAATGCCGAGCACAAAGCCTGCAAAAAGATGGAAACGCTCCCTGTCGTTCCAATCAATAGGATAAGGGACCACATCAACAGCCCTAGACGGACTAGCGTTATGACGACCATTGGGGAACTTAACCTTAGTTTTGCCTTCTTCAAACAGCTTATTCTGTCTTTCTTCACTCCTGTGTCCTTCTAATACACTGCAGTCAACATGCTTTATAACCTCGTTAAACACCTTCTGAAGCTTAGGATTACACGTACTGAGCTGTTCTCTTGATTTCTTACCGAATCTTGGCATAAAGTCCCCTTTAGTCTATATATAGTCTATGTAATATACTAAAAAAATTAAAGACATACAATCCAGAATCTATTTAAATGGCGATTACAACTTAGACTGGTTGTAGTCTTAGTAAGTAGTGTTGTTATTCGGTGTGTGGTTCGCAGAAACTTACACGTTTTTGGATCACAAAAGCAAGTTAAAAGTGCGTTTTTAAAAAAATATTGTAGAATGGGTATGTGCGATATATCATCTTTGTGCCCCCCTCGGCGTAAGTGGCATAGGGGTCAATCGCCGTTGAGTTTATTTTCAGCCTCGGTTGACATTAAGAACGCGCTCGCACCTCACACTCACGTGTGGGCTCGCGCTCTGCCCCTTGTCGCTTGGGCTGGTGAACCATCAGCCTCATACATAATAACTCATAACTAATAGATAGGAGGTTCTTTATGAACTTTAGTGTACGTAATACTCGTAATGGTAAACTAGTAACTAATAACATCACTCAGAAGAAAGAGTGGGTAGAGGCTGAGGGTTACAGTGATAACCTTAAGGTCGTGTTCCACTCCCCTGATTCAGGCTTTGATATTCCTACAACCCTTGAAGCGTCTCGTATAGCAGACTGGGTTGAGCAGAAGAAAGCCTTGAATCAAGTGTTGTTGTGCAAGCCTAACAGTGACTATATAGGTGGTAAGGTTACTGAATTCGATAATGGTGACATCCAAGTCATTTATCGCGCTGCAACAACACCAATGGTGTGGTAGCATA
>CEPE01124617.1_pt1 | contig 11572 bp, 17 predicted proteins | sample 530531 | NCBI WGS metagenome assembly CEPE01 (sample SAMEA2620273, study PRJEB7988) | marine metagenome | biome: marine biome (ENVO:00000447); feature: deep chlorophyll maximum layer (ENVO:xxxxxxxx); material: "saline water (ENVO:00002010), including plankton (ENVO:xxxxxxxx)" | depth 80 m
CTACGGAAAGAATACCAGTGCGCGTTCATGATGATCAGTCATCATAAGAAACTGGAAGAAAAGCGGCCGCTGGAACATTCCATGGTGTATGGTGGGTCCTACTTTGTGAACTTTCTGGATAATCTGGTTCAAGTGGCCAACACCGGGCGACATAACCAGTTGAAAGTGTTCAAGATCACCAAGATCAGAACCGAGAACGAGTTCCATGAAGTGCCGCTTGGTATCTGGCTGCATACGGAAGATGAACAGCTATATTTTCAATATCGCAAGCCGCTGCCAAAGAATGAAGCATACTGGTATACAGATCCGGAAGAAAATACGGAAGAAAGAGTACTAAATGCGGTAGAGTCGGAAGGTGACAATTTTTCATACATGCAGTTTGCTGATGCGCTGGAAAAGACGCTGAAGATCACTAGTATGAAAAGTGTTTATAAGTGGCTGGATAAGCTGGAAAGCATGGGGTATATTACTAAAATCGAGCGGGGTCATTATGTGCGTTGCGCCAATGAGTTGGATGCATTTCTTAAATAACCGCATAGGTAAAAAAAGTAAAAAAAGTAAAAAAAGTAAAAAACTTTTTTACTTGGTAACGCAGTTTCGCACTAGTTGTCACGACAATCTTTTTTACTTTTTTTACTTTTTTTACTTTCTGGGGGTGTACGGTGCTTTTTTACCCAAGATGTCCATTAAGCCATAATGCGGATAAACAGTGCCAATTCGCGTATGATGGCGAAAATGGCATTGAATGCAAGTATATAATTGGCTGGTATCATAAGCTAAACATCAAGCATTTAGACCGCTGCTTTTTAAAAATAAAAAACCGTGACAGATTGGCGTGGCGGAACCGAATGATAAAAAAATTCGGCGAACCTCAAATATAAAATTCTTCAAGTCAAAAATATTAAAATCGGTGTCCGAGCATGATTTTGAGCCAAAAAATCATCAAATTTTGGTTTGCGGGTCACATTTTGTTACACTAAAAAAACCCAGCAAAAAAGCCGCAAGAAACCAGCAAAAAACCCGCAAAAAAAGCCGCAAAAAAAACACATCCAAACTAGGCACCAAAGCCGCAAAAAAGCCGCCGCATTCTACCGCTAGCGGCGCGGCCTGTATATTTTGCGCTGTGATTCCGGACCCAGGATCCGGACCTGGTCTATTTTAGCACCAAAAAACGCCGGTTTTATCGTCGGGCGGCACATATACCGCCGGCGTGAATTTTTTCTTATTTTAGGCTATTTACGGAATTTTTACGGAACAAAAAACCAGCTCTATATTTAAAGCCGGTTTATTTTGTGAATGCGGCGCGAATTCTGGCCGCGGCTGGTTATGTATGGGCAAAAAAAAACCCGCTCGAAAGCGGGCTTTTTTACGCTGTTTGTTTATTCATCCGGCCACAGCTTATGACTAGACCAGCACAGCCAAACAAAATAAGCTATGATAAGCAGCTCGCGGAATATGTCGCCGGGTGTCAAAGCTCGTTTTCTGCTTCAAAGTGTTCTATAGCTTTTATAATGTTATCTTTAGCGGCTGGCCAGCTGGGCGCTACCGTATAGATCATACTAAAAACGCTGTATAGAATACCGTTTACAATTGCCAAAATATCATAGCTTTCAAATTCTTTCAAGCTATGCAACCAGCAATTTGTTTTCATAATTACGTTATTATATTGCGCTGTAATGTTTTCAATTTGTGTTTTCATGTTCTAACCTTTTAATTTAAGTTTTTTAAGTACTGTATTTTTTGCGCGCTTAACTTGTTTTTTTGTTAATTGCGCGGCAAATGCTTCCGCAAGCTGTAGCGCTTCAATTGATTTTTTTTCTGTTGGTGCTGTTATAGCTAACTCTAAACCAATTAAAAGCGCTTCATAATTGTTTTTTGGTGTTTTCATGTCTCGCCCCTAATGAATTGGAATCAATATCTTAACGTCCTTAAAACGCTCTAAATTGCCGCATGCGTGCGGATTGTCTTTTATAAGTGTACACTCGCCGCAATATTTCGGGCATATAAAAACCTTACTGGCGTTTACCTTGCTCCGGATCTCGCGGCGGTCTTGTTTGGTCAATTTTTGGTTGTTCCAATTGTCCAAAGTTTTAGCGGATACGTTCACGGCTATAAAATCGCCGCGATATATGGCCATATTTCGCACATATGCGCCGGTCTTGGTGTGTTCATGTATTCCGCCACTAGACATGTTTAAAGCGTAGTTTTTCGGCCATATATAGCCGGTCTTGTCTAGCTCTTTAAACAGATGCAGGCTTTTACTGTATCCGTATGCATTTAAACGCGGGTATTTTTTGAGCGTATCCATCCAAAACCGGAGGACCTCTACACTGCTAAAGTCACCGTCCACATAAAGCCGCAGCGTGACCGCGCCAGATGTTTTTTCTAGAATGCGCTCTATGTCTGCGTGTATGATCTGGCGGAATACTAGGCCGCGCTCTAACAATGTGTTTTGCAATTGTCGCATAAATGCCGCCGGATACCGCCATGCTTTCACACTATAACACCAGCCCGCCAAAATACCTTTTATAAACTTCCAGCATGCACCGGCACCCGGGCAATTTATACCCGGGAGCGTACTCCAGCTAATAAATGGTAATTTGCTATTGCCTAGCGTGAACATCGTGAACGGCGGCGCTCCGGCCTTGCTGGCTGGTTTTAGCAGCCACTGCCAAAGCTTCGCGGCATTTTGTACCCAGCCGGGTTTGTTGATCTCGTGAGCTTTTACGGTAATTTGCTCTAGTGTTTTTAATACGCCGGCCGCGGTCAGGCCGTTACTGAAAAGCGCGCGCGCTAAAAATGCGCGGCTCATTGTTGTCTTTTGTTGTTTCATGATCTTACTCCGTGGTGTATTTTGTTATGTAAAAGCGTATTGTTTCCCAGCTCACGCCAATGTTCGCGTCATGAAAGTATAGTATCTCTGCTAAAATGTACTGACAGTCTTCGTCACTGAGTTTTTTGTTCATGTCTTCCGCGGCTTTTTGTACGTCCTTAATATGCCAAATAATGGCAATCTGATCATCATCCTGTTTTTTAAGCTGCTCATTCTGTTTTTTAAGCTGCTCATTTTCGCGCTGCAATTCAACGGCAGCGTCCGCAGCTTTGGCCATGTCTTGCAATACTGAATTCACATTGTCCGCCGGGATAGATCCGTTTAGGTTTGTTTTATTCCAACTGAGTTTAGTGTGTGATTCTATAATTGCAGTCATCCACGTTAACACGGTTCGCCACTTGGGCGCTTCTTGCTCTATTATTCGCATTTTATTATCCTTCTTTTTTTAGTTTGGTTAATTTGTTGATCTCTTCATCTATTGTTTGCTGGTCGTCAATAGTTGTAATGATCAGGCTATCAATGTCATCATAATATTCGTTGTTGTATTTTTGCTCTTCTATAACATCGAGCTTATCATAAGATCCGAATTCCACACCGTACCCGCTGCCATCATAATCAATAGCCAGTACATAATACTGTCTTGCATTGCTTAGCTCGTGGAATCTTACTAGACCCGTGGCGAGTCTTTTCATGAACTCGCCGCTGGTTTTTGCAATTTGTCCGCCAAGATCATTTTGGAACCGTCGAAAGTTTTCGTTGATATAGCTCTTCCTAACGTCGTTGTATTCCATGTCTAGACATAGCTCTCCGAACTCTTGGCCGTTCATCATACACCAGCCGTCACGCAAAATATAGAGAGCTTGCTCCATCTGCTCGGGTGTTAAAGCATTGTTTTTTTTATTGTTATGTGTCATTTTGTTATCCTTCTGCGGCTTCTGCCGCTGTTGTTTTGTATATAATATGTGTAGTGTAGCTATTTTGTAGCTTATTGTCAACACTCAATAAATGATGAACCCGGCCGCGAGTGAGTTCAAAATATAGCCGGCGGTCAATGCATAATATCCGGCCAGATCTCCACAATTTTACACAGTCATTCGCGGCACCGTCGAAGGACACCCGGATAAATAGTCCGGTGTCACGAAATGATACGGCAACACCAAGGCTGGAAATTGGCTGACTTGGTATTGTCTCTCTAAATTTTTTTTACCCTTTTTTGTCAACACTTTGCATGTGTAGCTTATGTCGCTTTATGGATAAAGAATGGCATAATCTATCGGATGCGGATGCCACTTTATTAGAAGATGCTATAATACAAAGTGAAGAATTCGCTGAAAAGCTTGCGATCTTTCGTAGTGGACTCATTCCGCCAGAACAACGCTGGCTCCAGCTCAACGCCCACGAGATCTACGACAAACTAAGCATGCGTGAATTAGAAGTGTTTAAAATGCGCACATTAAAGCACACCTTTCCAGTAATTGCAGAAGCCTTGGATATCAGCGTATCCAGTGCAAAGACATACTGGCGGCGTTGCCTTGCAAAGTGTAGCAAAGCATTCATGTCAACCAATGAGGTAAGTAGTGATGGGTAAAAAAATTGACATCGATGGTAAAAAGGTACGCATGCTGGCCAGTTTCGGCTGTACCTACATGGACATTGGCAAATACTACCAGTGCAACGAAAGCGTCATTAGAAAACGCTTTAAACCAGAATATGAAGCTGGCCAAGAAGAATTAAAATTATCTCTGCGCAAGAACCTTATAAAAATGAGCCTAGAAGAGCAGAATACAGCTGCATCTATCTTTTTAGCAAAGAATTACCTCGGCATGTCCGACAAAACTGCGATCGACCTTACTGGAAACATTGAAAGCGTACTAAAAGAGTGCGGTTTCGAGGACAACCCAATTGATCAAGCAAATACTGAACCGCGAGAAGCTCTGGAAGCTCTTGGGATATCAGCCGACACCACACCAACAGGCCATACATAATTCCAAGGCGCGGTTTCGCGTCTGCAACATGGGTCGGAGATCTGGCAAGAGCTGGATGGCCGCACACGAGATCATTCCATGGCTACTAACACCAAACACACGCGGTTGGATCGTAGCGCCAAATTATAATCTTGGTCAAAAGGTTGCTCGTGAAGTAAAGCGTATCATCATTCGCGAATTAAAGCTACCAGTAGAATCCAAGAAAGAAATTAGTGGCGATCTATACTTCATGCGCCTATCCGGACTTAACTCAGAAATAGCGGTACGTTCCGCGGACTCCCCGGAAAGTCTTATAGGAGAAGGTATAGATTATTTAGTAATAGACGAAATGGCGCTCATATCAAAACAAGTATATGAGATGTTCTTACGACCAACACTAGCAGATAGGCAAGGCTGGGCGTTATTTTGCTCTACTCCGCGTGGATTCAATTATTTTGAGCAACTCTACCGCTATGGGCAAGATAAAAAGCACCCAGATTGGGAAAGTTGGCAAGTACCAAGCTGGCAATCGCCATTCTTCAAGGATGACATAGAACAACTAAAAAGGACAATGACTCGTGAAACATTTTTACAAGAGGTCGGAGCTGAATTTACCAGCTTTGCTGGGAAAGTATACGACTTTGACCGCTTTACCCAAGTTAAGGCCAACCTTAAGTATGACCCACACCTACCGACATACATCAGTGTCGATTTCGGTTTTAGAGCAAGCACAGCGGTCTGTTTACAAGTACGAAACAACCCAGATGGCCTTTCCACGATCTACCAGATAGATGAGATATTCTTAGAAAATAGCACTACAGAAGAGCTTGCCAAACTGGTCAAAGGTTTACCATATCATGTGATCGCATATTTTGGTGACCCAGCTGGAGCGGGTTCCAATTTGCAGACCGGTCTATCCGATTTTCAAGTGTTTAAAAAGTACGGAATGAACATACGCTGCCGCAAAGACCGCCATAATCGCGATGTGATCAATGGTATTACCCATGTTCGCCGCTGGTTTGAAGATGCGAATGGCAAAAAGCATTTCTTTGTAGCAAAACGATGTAAGAAATCTATCCAGAGCTATGAGAATTATCGCTACCCGGAACATAAGAAAGATCAGCAGCTAAAAGAAATGCCATTAAAGGATGGTATCAATGACCATATTGCTGATGCATTGCGTTTTGGAATTGTAAACTTATTTCCTATTAGAAGTAGAACAGCTGGTGTAATCGATTGGTAATATTACAAGATCTAAGTGAAGGCGCGATACAAGCGTCATTAAAAAAACAACTTTCATACATTGAGGATGAACGCACAAAAGAGCGTGATTACATGCTTGATTGGTATGAGGGTATCAACATTGATGATTATGTAAAACGCTATTTTAGCGCAGAAACATTAAGGCAAGTTCCGCCACTGAATCAGAATATCACCAAGCGCGTAGCATCATTGGTTGCAATGACATACAAGCGCAGTCCAAGGCTTCGCGTTAATGAAAGATATAAAGAATTAATTGATAGTTCCAGTTTACAGGCACAGCGCAGATTGCTGGAGCGTTTGACATTTTTATTAGGAACCATGGCATTCCGGTCATACTGGGATGAATCTGTTGGCCAGATAAAATATCAAACGCTTTGTCATTTTACCCCGCTGTTTGTTGCGGGTGATAGCCGTGATGAGCCAGTTGGAGTCATGTACCCGATAGAATACCAAGGCGATGCACGGCTAGAAAAGCCGGTTCACGCGGTATGGACCGCAGACCGCCCGGGTCAGCCGGGAATGCATTATCTGGTGGATGAACATGGCATGAAAATATCTGTCAATCCAGAAGACCGCAATCCATATGGAGTTTTGCCTATCACTTTTGCACATCGCTATCCACCACTAAGAGATTTTTGGTCTGGAAGCGGTGCAATCGATGTGGTTTCAGTAGATCAAGCCGTAAATGTGGCTCAAATTGAGCTATCTCTGGCTGTAAGGTATGGTGCAATGGGAATTAAGTATCTTACGAACATTGACGATGCATCGCGCGTAGAAATTGGCGTGGATAAATTATTATATCTTCCACAGGACTCGGATCTAAGAGTCACCTCGCCCGGTGGGAGTCTTACAGAGATCATTGAAGCTACTCGCTTTTTAGTAGAATCATGTTTGAACAACAACCACATTCGAGCAAAATATGCGCGTAATGACTCTGGAAATGCACCGTCCGCTGCATCACTGGCGATCATTGAGATGGAGAATATGGATAATCGTACTGCAATGACAGAAGACACATGGCGACCATGGGAGCATCGAAGATATGAAGTGGATAGAAGAATTTTGCAAGTCGAAGCCAATGCCGACCCCGGCCAAGACTATTCTGTGGATTTCTTAGAACCAAACTATGCTCTCACTCCAGAATCAGAAATTGCTCTATGGAGTTGGAGATTTGACCGCGGACTTGCTACTCCACAAGATTGGTTTGATTATAATAATCCAGATGCAAGCCAAGAAGAACGTACAGCGTTCCAACAGCAACAAGAAGCACAGCAAGAAGACCAGTTACCACAAAATCGTCTATTAAATAGACTACAGAGCTAAACATGGCAGTCATAGATGACGCTATTTCTAGCTATCTGAAATCATTAGGAATTGCAGAAGATGAGTTTATCCAAGACGTTACTGAAATGGAGAACGCTGGCTTATCTAGAGAGGAGATACTGGCTGCTCTCGCTGCGCTTAATGTTGCGACCTATTTTATTGAAGATCTGGGTATGGCTGCCGCGATCAACACCCAGATGGGTTTCACGGAAACTCTTCTTGACGATCTGCCGTTTTTTGGGTCTGTCACGGAAAGACAACTTGTGGCTCTCCAAAATGTACAGCGATCATCCGTATTAAAATACACAGAACACCTTGGCGAATTAGTTCGTCAAGAAGTGATCACAGGAACTCAACTTGGCTTATCCGCGGATGATATAAAAGATAGGTTGGTACGTTCCATCAATGTCAACCGAGTGGATAATGTCATAGAGACTGCGATGACAAATTATCAGCAGCAAGTTATCTTTGCTATGGCAGAAGAATTACCCCAGGATCAACGATATACATATTCTGGACCACTAGATAATAAGACGCGACCTTTATGTCGTGAAATTATTGCTGCTCAACCTTTGACCAGACAACAGATAGAAAGCATTTTTCCCGGTTCGTTTGTAGATAGAGGTGGCTATAATTGCAGACACTTGTGGTTGCCGTTGTCGTCTAAAAGCGAATATACAGAAGACCGTGCCAGAGCGCGAAATGATATAAAAAATAAAAAGAGGTCTGGTAAATACAAAAAACCAGAAACATTAAAGCAGTACTATGAGCGTATTTAACATTAAAGAAATAATAAAGTTCAGACCAGCTGATATAAAAAAGATGGGTGAGGAATTGACCAAGACCCACAAGTTTCAAGCTCAAGATGGAATCGATGCAGATGGAAAGCGATTTCCAAGCTACACACCAAGATACGCACGAAGAAAAGCAGCTGGAAAAGCTGCAAAGAATCAAGTCAGCAAACAAACCAATCCAGTGAATCTCACACTTACTGGCGCAATGTGGAAAGAATTCAAATATCAAAGATATGCTGTTGTGGACTCAGAGATACACATTGATTATGGTATTAAAGATTCAGAGCAAGCCAAAAAAATGATCGCCTTGCAAAAAGGACGTTTTGGTAAGCCTAGCAAAAAAAGCAGAATTACTAATCGCAAAGATAAAGCGCGTGTGGTTGCTAAGAATCAAAAAGTAGGACCCGAAGTTGAAGATCGGATCGCTTTGTTATTTGCGCGCAATATTGAAAAGAATTTACAAAGACTTACAAACCGACCAACGATCATACGAATGTAATAAAAGGAGACAGTATGTCCGAAGAAGCAACCGTAAAAACGGAAGCGCCGCAGCCAGCGGAAGGCACCCGATCGCCTGTTGAAAAATCAGTATCGGTAGAGGTGGAACCTCAAAACCAAGACGAGCAACCCAATGCGCAAGATATGGGCAAGCTCGTGGCAGACAGCCGAAAGTACAGACAACGCGCACAAAAATCAGAAGCTGAACTCGCAAAGTTGCAAAAGCAGATAGAGTCTGATCGCCAAAAACAATTGGAAGAGCAGAACGAATGGCAGCAACTGGCAGAAGAACGTGCAGCACGAATTGCAGAGCTAGAACCGATCGTAGAACAAGCTCAACAAGATGAAGCACGCATGAGAGAAGAAATACTTGCTGATCTAAGTGAAGAGGATAGAGAGGTCTTTGGTGACTTACCGTTATCAAAACTTCGCGCTCTTCAAACCAAACTAAAACCAGATAGTCCGCGTTTGGCCGTTGCAAATAACCCAGCTGTTCCTGCTAATGAGGTTCCGCAAGATTGGACAAGTATGAATCGGAATCAACGAGCAAAGAACTGGGATAAGATCATAGCGAGCTACAGGCGGACTCCACCGAAATAAAAGGAGGCCTATAAATGGCTTATACCGCTTTTAGTGGTGATGCAACCCAAGGTACTGGATCACATTTAGATGTCTTTATTCCAGAACTATGGGCGGATGGTAGAATATGCCGTTAATGTAAGCGATTACGTTAATTATGATTGCGGAATTAAGCGGGAAATCTAAGTGCAAAAGCATAAGACAACCCGAACTGAAGATCACACGAAGTGTGACCAAGGGCAGAGCATAGTTGGTGAAAAGATATAATCCAGCCACGAGTCCGCAACTACTCACGTTAGTAGAAAAGATATGCCGATACTCCATAGAAATGTGGAGAGCTAAGATAAAAAACTTAGCATAACATTTGATCTACCGCTATTTTGAAAAAAACCTCGTCTTAAAACCATTTTTTGACGATTACTCAAGTCTTGTGCAAGGAAAAGGAGACACGCTCCACATACCAACCGTACAGGAAGTTGCTGTAAGCACCAAAAGTGCAAACACTGGTGTTGCTTATAGTGTAAACACTGAAACTGACATTGATCTTTCCATTGATCAACACAAATACGCCGCAAAGCTATTTGAAGATATTGCAATGGTACAGAGCAATGAACAGCTTTTTGATAAGTATGCGCAATCTATGGCATATGGACTTGCAAAAGCTGTGGACACCAAGATAGAAGCATTGCTTCAAACACTTGGTACAACTCAGAACCTTTCCGCTAATAACAGTATGTCAAATGCTGATATTGAAACAGCGTTGGGTACATTAATGAGCAATGATATTCCAAAAGAAGAGTGTGCATTCTTTGTGAATCCATTGATCTATGCTGACCTACTGAACTCAAAAGCATTTATTGCTGCACCTAACAGTCCAGCTAATTATGCTACTTCTGGTTCTTTGGGTAACATAGTTCCGACTGGTTTTGCAGAAGGTTCAGTAATGCAAACTGGAGAAGTAGGAATGCTTTTTGGAATGCCAGTTTTCGTATCCAGTTTAATTCCAACAACATCAAGTTCTGGAATTGAAGCAGCGTACTTGGTACACAAGTCTGCTGTAGCAGTAGCAGTACAACAAGATATTCGTATACAAAGCGAATATTCTGTGGATTATTTAGGCACTAAAGTTGTTGCCGACATAATCTATGGTGCATGTGTTACTACTTCTAACCATGTTAAAGGTATTGAGTTCTTGAATACTTAAACCTCACGCAATGGGCGGTGCTTTGTCATCGCCCATTGTATTATATAGTAGGAGAAATTTTATGATCATATTAAAAAAAGATAACCATTACGAACATACCGCTGATCGCGAAAAAGCACAGCAATTGGTCAATGATGGTTTTGAAGTATTAAAAGATAAATCTGGTGGTCCTAAGATCGTCAAACAAGCAGCAGCACCAAAAAAGAAAATGTTCGCTAAGAAGAAAAAATAACGCTTATTAGCTGGACTCGTTCACGGTCTGCCAACACCTTAGAGAGATAGGAGAAGAAATGGCAAATTCAAATTTACATCGTTACACTGCTCAAGAAGCAGAAAATCGTCTTGGTGGCGGTGGTTATGACTACGTTACAAACGCCACAGTTAATTCACACACTTACGTTGCAATACAGGCACTATCTACTGATTGTGTCATATCTGCAACAAGTCTAGATACAGACATTTGGGATAGTTTATCATCAGTGACAGTTTTGGCGGGTCAAACCATTTACGGTGAGTGGTCTGCTGTTACTGTGGCCAGTGGTGATTTTGCAATAGTTTACAGGAAATCGAGTTAATCATGAGCAAATTACATAAAAGAAGCGTACAAGAAGCGTTAAACGTAACCGTAGGCGGTGAATGGACGGTTAATTCAGCTGGCACGGCTGGTTCATCTGCCAATGTAAATAATTCAACACATTTAGCGTTAGCTACCATGACATCAACGCTTGGAGTTTACAGCGCGGTAGAGATATACTTTAATTTTGCAACATCTGCTACAGATGTAAATGCATCAAACGATATGGTTATTCCAAAGAATACGATGATCTATCTGACCGTACCTCGTGGTCTTGGCAATACAGTTTATTTTAATTACAACTCAACTAGCACCACTACTGGTGCAGTAAGAACGGTGGAGATTTAAGATGTTCAATTCAATGGGGCAAACAAATCCGCAAGACCTTGGTAATGGCGGTACAATAGATGGCGACCTAACTATATCGGGAGATTTGACTGTAAGTGGCGGTGGTTCACTGTCCTTTGATGAGATATTAGAAGGAACTCAGGTTATAGATGTAACCAACACAGAAGCCTTTCTTGTCCGCAAGAACTCTGA